>Ga0153916_10000203_pt1 | contig 37384 bp, 32 predicted proteins | sample Opewatmetagenome_FD_109642 | JGI IMG/M metagenome (GOLD analysis project Ga0153916, IMG submission 109642) | Freshwater wetland microbial communities from Ohio, USA - Open water 3 Core 3 Depth 4 metaG | ecosystem: Environmental > Aquatic > Freshwater > Wetlands | place: USA: Ohio, Lake Erie...
AAACCAAAGGACACCGGCAAGATTTTTCGTAAAATAGAGGCTCAAGCAATTTTAATCGGCGTTGCCGCCAGTCCGGGAATAGCTGTTGGCCCGGTAAGAATTGTGCCCGCAGCTTCACAAATAGATAAGGTTAAAAACGGTGATGTCCTGGTCGCTGAAATGACAACCCCTGATTTCGTTCCGGCAATGAAGCGTGCTTCAGCCATAGTCACCGATCGTGGCGGCAGGACTGCCCATGCAGCTATTGTTAGCCGCGAACTAGGTATCCCCTGCGTGGTTGGCACAGAGGTAGCCACAAAAACTCTGAAAGACGGTCAGGAAATCACCGTAGACGGCGCTAGAGGAGAAGTATATGCCGGACGAGTAGCCGAACCGACAAAATCCGCACTCGCAATTATTTCCCAAGAACGCATCAAGACCAGAACCAGAGTCTACGTGAATCTAGCCGAGCCGGAACTGGCTGAGACGATAGCTTCACGGCACGTAGATGGAGTTGGCTTGCTTAGAGCCGAGTTTATGATAGCTCAGATTGGTGGACATCCGCGATATATGTTGCACGAGGGGAAAGGCGAGCAGTTCATGGAAATGCTAGCCAGAGGTATTACCACCTTTACCAAAGCTTTTCACCCGAGGCCAGTGGTTTACCGGACTACTGATTTCAAAACTAACGAGTATAGAAACTTGCGCGGTGGGGAAAGATATGAGGAATTTGAGGAAAATCCCATGATTGGATACCGCGGTTGTTCGCGATACACCCGGGAAACTGAGGTTTTTAGGTTGGAAGTAGAGACAATCAAAAAGGTATGCCAGTCCTACGATAATTTATACGTCATGATTCCATTTGTCCGTTTCGTAGATGAACTGGCTAGAATAAAAAGATTTTTCGTTGCCGAGGGGCTATACCAGTTTCCTAATTTCAAATTGTGGATGATGGCTGAAGTACCTTCAAATGTCTTCCTAATCGACAAGTTCTTAGATGTCGGCATAGACGGCATCTCTATTGGCTCGAACGATCTGACACAGCTGATTTTAGGCATAGACCGGGATAACCCTAAGCTAGCACCAGAATTTGATGAGAGAAACGAGGCCGTTATCATAGCTTTAGAAAAACTCATCAGAGTCTCAGTAAGTAAAGGCGTCACCGCTTCAATTTGCGGTCAGGCACCGTCCGTCTACCCGGAACTTACTGAAAAATTGGTTAAATGGGGCATTACCTCGGTCTCGGTAAGCCCCGACATGATAGATGAAACAAGACGTATAATTGCTGCTGTTGAAACGAAACTTGGCCAATCGTAGCTTCTGTAGTCAAAGCAAGCTGGAGGATTGATGGTCAATCTAGACATTCGACAGCGCATAGAAGAATCTGAAATTAGGCTCTCCCCTTACGCATCTAAAAGCAAGCTTAGCAGGGGTAGACTCAAATGGGAGGAACCGAGTTCATTACGAACAGATTTCCAGCGCGACCGCGATCGCATAATCTACTCCAATGCCTTCCGTCGCCTCAAACATAAGACTCAAGTCTTCATCGCCCCGCTGGGTGACCATTATGTAACTAGGCTAACACATACTTTAGAGGTCTCGCAGATTGCGCGCACCCTATCCAGAGCGCTGAACCTTAATGAGGATTTAACTGAAGCCATAGCTTTGGGACATGACTTAGGCCATACGCCGTTCGGCCATATCGGTGAGCAGGTGCTAAACGAGCTCCTTCCCGGCGGTTTTAGGCATAACGATCAAAGCTTAAGAGTAGTCGACTTACTGGAAAAAGATGGACAGGGGCTAAACCTTACATGGGAAGTAAGGGACGGAATTCTTAATCATTCCAAGGGCGAAATTGAGATACTTGGGGCGAGATGGACAGAGGTCGGTACCATCGAAGGGCAGGTTGTTAAGATGGCTGATATCGTTGCATATATAAACCACGATACTGACGACGCCATAAGAGCCGGTGTTATAGCTGAAAACGAGCTGCCAACTTCCGCCGTAAAATTGCTCGGCAACACTACCAGCCGGCGGATAAACGCGCTCGTATGTGATATAGTCAGTTATTCCTTAGCATCAATGGGCGAGGGTAGTTCAAAAATGCCGACAATTGGAATGAGCGCTGATATTCTAAAAGCTACCAACGAGTTGCGTGAGTTTCTCTTTGACAAGGTGTATAATCCAAGTCTGGCCGGTAAAGACACTACGAAAGCAAAAAAAATAATACGCTTTTTATTTTCGTATTTCCTTGAACACGAAGAACAATTGCCTGAAGAATATGCACACCGTGATGACAGCGTGGAGCGCAAGGTTATCGATTACATTGCCGGGATGACTGACCACTACGCGTTAAGGATGGCCAGAGAAATCAGATGCGAGAAAGCGCATCATAGGCTACCCGAAAATAGAAGCATGCCATTGGGTCACTAAAATGAGTGTAATTGACGACGTAAAACAGAGACTGGACATTGTGCAAATTGTCTCTGAGTATGTGAAATTACAGAAGGCCGGGCGAAATTATAAATCCGCTTGCCCATTCCATTCCGAAAAGAACCCTTCATTTTTTGTTTTCCCCGAGCGACAGAGCTGGCACTGCTTTGGCGCCTGTGGTACCGGCGGCGATATCTTTTCCTTTATTATGAAAAAAGAAGGCGTCGACTTTGCACAGGCTCTTCGCCTTTTAGCCAACAAAGCTGGTGTTACACTCGTTGCCCAGTCAACTCCACAGAGACAGGCTCAGAATAAAGAGAGGGAAAGATTATTTGAAATCAACGAAGCTGCCGCCGAATATTACCACCATGTATTGCTAAAAACTTCTATAGCAGAAAAGACCAGAACCTATATAACTGGGCGTGGACTATCGTCGGAAACCATTAAAAATTTCCAACTGGGTTTTGCGCCGGAGGCGTGGGATACTCTCAAGCAATTCCTAAAGAGTAAGGGCTATGGGGAAGCAGAGTTGCTGGCTACCGGCCTGCTCGTGGAGCGAGACGATAAGAACAACTATGACCGATTTCGCAATCGTTTAATATTCCCTATTCGTAATATCCAGGGTAATGTTACCGGCTTCGGCGGCAGAGCCTTAGATGATTCTCTGCCCAAGTATCTCAACTCTCCGCAGACACCCGTTTTTGATAAGAGTAGCAGCCTCTACGGGATTGACCGTGCCAAGACAGCCATCCGCCAGAAAGACCAGGCGGTAATCGTCGAAGGTTATGTGGATGTCCTGGTAGCGCACCAGTACGGCTATAGCAATGTAATCGCCTCCATGGGAACAGCTATGACCCACAAGCAGCTAGCCATCCTCAAAGGCTTGACCAGAAATCTAATACTGGCTCTTGATGCCGATACCGCAGGGGAAATAGCTATTTTCCGAAGTGGCGAATTGATTGATAAGATGTTACCAGTAGCAAAATTCGTCGATGGGCCAGCGCCACTTCCCGTATATGGGTGGGTTAAATACGAAGATGCTCACAACGCCGAAGTGAAGATTCTCATCCTGCCCCAAGGCAAAGACCCGGACGAGCTAATAATAGAAGATGCTTCACAATGGCAAAAGTTATTAATGAATGCCAAACCGATGGTCGATTTCATTTTAGAAAATGAAATTGCTAAGGTTAATCTAGATAGTGCGCAGGAAAAGTCTTCGGCTGTGGAAAGACTCCTGCCGCTACTCTTACAAATGGAGAACCCTCTAAGACAAGCTCACTACCTCGATAGGCTTGCCCGGTTATTGAAAATCGATGAGCATGTTCTTAGTGACGCCGTGAGAAAGTTCAAAGCGCTAAGAAAACGAAGAGAAACTACCGGCGTGAAGTCTCTCAGGCCGGCAACGGCTACGGTCACGTCATCCAGCCCATTAGAGCAATATTGCTTGGCTCTATTGCTTCAGTATCCGGAATTGAAATCAGGTAGCATAGAACTATCACCGGACTATTTCGAAAATACCGAAAACCGGGAGCTGTTTACCAGATGGCGACAGAGTAGTGACCTTGCCTCTTTTAGAGACAGCCTCGATAGCGTTCTTCAAGAGCATCTTGATAACCTCACTGGTAAAGTATTCCGCTCAATCATCACAGAAAATGAAGCGATCCGGCGCGAAACCATTGGTGACTGTGTTATTCGTCTACGGGAAAGACGATTATGGACACTGAGATCCCAGAATGAAGAGCTTCTGGCTATTGAGGCTGAAATTGGCGGAACAGCAGCCCAACTAGCTAAACTTGAAGAGCAAGGAGTGGAAATTGCCAGGCAGCTTCAAGATGTTTTCATGAAACAAAGCCACCGCCAACGGCCGGTAAAGAGTGATGAAAAATGACTTTCAATAGAGATAACGAGTTGCTGTCCTACTTCCCTAAGAAAAGCAAAAGGGAGTTGAATGCTGAGGATATTCGCGATATTGATAATGAAAGAATCGCCCAGCGCGACAGCCCCTGGGATAGCCTTGGCAAATACGGGTCAGGAAAAGACACTGCCGGTATTACCTTTCCCTGGGAGAACGAAGAGACTCCCGAACTCGCATACCAATTAACAGATAAGGAGGAGAAAGAAGATAAAGTCCAACTCGACCTCGAGATTGAGGCCGTTGAGCACGAGACAATCGATGACCCAGTTCGTATGTATCTTCACGAGATCGGCAAGGTCCCGCTTCTCACAGCAGATGATGAGAAGGCATTAGCTAGCAAAATTGAAGAGGCTAAGTACCTGGAGAGAATTGAAGAACTTTATCTGCAACGTCATGGTCAATATCCATCTGCAGTTGATATAGTGAGATTTTTGATCCGCCATTTACTTGCCTCGCGTCCTCTGATAACCAGCCTCGTTAAATTAGATAAACTGACCGCTACCGATAGTTTCCTTAAAAGTCTTAATGACCCGACGCTACGCGAAGCCATTGACGGCAACATCAGCCAAGAACTAATAGGAGCCATCGCTACGATCAGAAATAAAAGTACCGCCGAAATTGAACAAGGCTTGACAGACCTTTCCACTGTTAGCCGACTACTACCGTCAGACTTGCGTAAAGTTATAGGAGAAAAAACTACGTGGAAACAATTAGATGCCATGGTTAGTCACGGCGGCAATCGTAGATTTCTCTCCCAGCTTAAGGCACACGCCCAGCAATTTAGAGCGCACTTCAATAAGGTAAAGAGAACATCCAGAAAATCCGAGAGGCACCTGACCGAGGCAAATCTACGCCTCGTGGTGAGCGTCGCCAAGAAATATGTAGGCCACGGCATGCCGCTGCTCGATCTAATACAGGAAGGAAACATAGGTTTAGTTCGTGCGGTAGAGAAATTCGAGTACAGAAAAGGCTACAAATTCAGCACTTATGCCACCTGGTGGATCAGGCAGGCGATTACACGAGCCATAGCCGACCAGGCTCGCACCATCCGCATCCCAGTACATATGGTAGAGACTATAAATCGGTTATTGAAAGTCAACCGACGCCTGGCTCAAGAATACGGTCGTGAGCCCAGCTATGAGGAAATAGGTAAGGGCATGGAAATATCTTCGGACCGGGTGAGAGAAATACTAAAACTATCCCAAATGCCAATATCACTGGAGATGCCCATAGGTGAAGAAGAAGACAGCCACCTCGGCGACTTTATCGAGGACCGGGCTACTCCGCCACCGGCCGATGCCGCCTCGCAAGAATTGCTAAAAGCACAACTGAATAAGATACTCTCCGAGCTTACTGACAGAGAAAGAAGAGTTATACTGCTTAGATTCGGTCTAGAAGACGGGCGGGCTCGCACGCTGGAAGAGGTAGGCAAGGAGTTTAATGTTACTCGCGAGAGAATTCGGCAAATTGAAGCTAAAGCACTCAGAAAATTACGACATCCCAGCCGAAGCCGAAAGCTTAAAGACTATCTGGAATAACGTAAAACACATCAGAATTACCAGGAGGAATTAGATGAGAGTAATTAAGGGACTTGTTATGGCCATCGGCGTGATCGGGATTCTGGTCATTCTCGCCCTCCTCACCGGCCTTTACCTTTATTCCCTTTCTCCATCAATTTTAGGAAAGGCGGTGCCGGTGACGGTTACTGCCGACGCGGCTCAGAGTTTTGACGATAAAATCAAGTCCGCCGATATCGAAATAAAGTCCGCCATTGAAGCTGGAGAAAATAGGGAGATAATCCTGGTAATAACTGAGAATGAAGCCAATTCTAAGCTGGCACAAATGCTGGCCGAAAGCCAACTGCCATTTAAACGTGGGAGTCTCATTAACTTCGGTGACGGATACTTTCTGACCTACGCTGTGTTGGAGGCACCGGTAATCGATGCTAAGACTGCGACAATAGGCCGAATAGAGATCGTGGACGGCAAGCCCAAAATAGTAATAGACGAGTTCAATCTGGGTAAATTGGCGCTGCCGGAATCAGCCAAAGCGAGAGTAGAGCAACTCGCAAATATTATGTTAAGTTCACGGCTGGCCGATGTAGATCTGGATATAGCCAGAGTTGAATTTAAGGACCGCCAAGTTACAATAACTGGAACTACGAAGACCGGCGATTGATAGTCCGCTTATCGCCTTAAGGTATCCATTAGATTTCTAGGCAATTTCCCCATGGCTGCCATTTTAACCAGCTTTCGCATCTGGTAAAACTGATTTAGCAATTGATTTACATCGCCAGGCGTAGTCCCGCTGCCCTTGGCGATACGCCGCCGTCGGCTACCACCAATAATAGATGGGTTACGCCGCTCGTCCGCGGTCATGGACAGGATGATAGATTCAATTTTTCGTAACCGGTCTTCGCCGCCACCTTGAGGAATGCTGGAGGCCAGCTTCGAAAGACCGGGCAGCAATTCAACTAATTGACTTATTGACCCCATCTTCTTAATCTGACGCAATTGAAGTAGAAAGTCCTCGAGATTGAGCTCTGCAGAGCGTATCTTTTTCTCGAGCTGTTTAGCGTGCTCCTTATCAAAGGCCTCTTCTGTCTTCTCGATAAGTGTAAGTACATCTCCCATACCCAAAATGCGTGAGGCTAAGCGGTCTGGATAAAATGGCTCAATTGCACTTGTTTTTTCCCCGGTGCCAATGAACTTCACGGGTACACCAGTAACAAACTTAATAGAAAGGGCTGCACCGCCGCGAGCATCGCCATCCATCTTCGTTAAAATAAGCCCGGTCACGCCTACGTTTTTATCGAACTCTTGAGCCGTGTTTACCGCGTCTTGACCGGTCATGGCATCGACTACCAAAAGCACTTCCGAAGGATGAACTTCGGATTTCAATTTAGCCAGTTCCTTCATCATCTCTACGTCGATATGTAAACGCCCCTGAGTATCGATAATCACCCACGTAGCCGCCATCTCATTGGCTCGTTTTAGAGCACGGCGACAAATAGCTGGCGGCCCTACCTTAGCATCATCGCTGAAAACCGGTATATCAAGCTGTTTGCCCAGCGTTACCAACTGTTCAACGGCAGCCGGACGCCGAGTGTCAGCAGCTACTAGTAACGGACGTTGTCCCGAGGTCTTGAGAAGCTGGGCCAGTTTAGCTGCTGTAGTCGTTTTCCCCGAACCCTGCAAACCAACAAGCATAACAATCGAAGGTGGGTGACTGACAACAATAAGTGAATTGCGCTCCTTGCCTAAGATATTTACCAATTCTTCATTGACAATTTTTACGATTTGTTGAGCAGGTGTAAGGCTTTCCAATACTTTGGCAGTCAGAGCTTGCTCCTTCACATTAGCTAAAAAAGTCTTAACCACCTTAAAGTTAACATCTGCTTCAAGAAGAGCCAGGCGAATCTGCCGCAAAGCTTCGTCGATATCTTTCTCGCTAAGCCTCCCTTTGCTTCCAAGGCCGCTAAAAATCTTGCTCAGCTTTTGCGTCAGAACTTCAAACATATATCCTCCATTGCATTCTACCGATGGCAGTCCGTCTAGTCAATTATGATAAAATAAAGCCAGCCTGAAACGCGAAATATTAGTTAATAGATATACAAATGTTTGAAGCTTCACCTTTTAGCCTGAATATGTTTCGGCAGTGCCCCAGAGAGTATAAGTTTCAGTATATCGACCGACTGAGCGACATTTACAAAAAAGCTCGGCCTTATTTCACCATGGGTGACCATGTCCATGCTACACTCAAAGATTTCCTATCCATAGTTCCGGTCAGCGAACGAAAGCTACTCAAACTTGAGGACTTGCTGCGAGAGAAATGGCGCCGTAACCGCAAAGGATTCAATGATAGAGAGGATGAGAAAAGGTGGGGTGAAAAAGCGCTGCAGCAGATACGCTGGTTTATACAGAATCAGGATATCGCGGTTATACCCTTTATGATTGAAACTACGCATCGCGTTGAATTTACCAGTAATATACTCCTCAAAGGTAAAATAGACCGGGTCGACAAAGAAGCCGATGGTAGCCTACACATTGTCGATTATAAGACCGGCAAGATGCCTGCTGAGATAAATCGGCTTCAACTACATATCTATGCTCTTATTCTCTCTAAGAAACAGGACTTGCCGGTAAAGAAAGCCTCCTATCTTTATCTTCAAGCCGGCAAATTCCAGACAATTGAGCTAACCACTGAGGACTTAGCTCAGGCTACTTCATACGTAATCGACGTAGTTGACAGCATACGGCAGGAGAAAGAATATTCTGCTACACCAAACGTCTATTGCTGGAATTGCGATTTCATTGAAATTTGTCCGAGTAAAGAAGAGGCTGCTAAATTCGCTCCCAGAGAAGAAGACCTAGATTTTTAATTGCTAGTATAGAAACATGATTCCCGTCAGACTGGCGCTAAAAAACTTCATGTGTTACCGGGATAACGTACCACCGTTGTCTTTCGAAGGCATACACATAGCCTGCCTTTGTGGCGACAATGGCAACGGCAAATCGGCAATATTCGACGCCATAACTTGGGCGCTGTGGGGTAAATCCCGGGCTAAAAACGATGATGACCTCATTCACTCGGGGCAATCTGAGACGGAGATTGAATTGGAGTTCGTCTCCGGCGAGCAGAGATATCGAGTTCTTCGCAAACATGCCATGAAACCCAGCAGGGCGCGTGCCGGCCAGACCGTCCTCGAACTCCAGATAGCTAGCGACGGAGCTTTTAAACCGATCTCCGGTAATTCGCTGCTGGAAACCCAACAGAAGATTATCGACGTTTTAAATCTGGACTACGAGACGTTTAAGAATAGTGCCTTCCTCCGGCAGGGCCACGCCGACGAATTCAGCATAAAGCGCCCCGGAGAGCGAAAGGAGATACTGGCCAATATTCTAGGCTTGTCTCATTATGATGAACTGGAGACTAAAGCCAAAGAGCAAGCCAGTAAAAGAAGAGCAGAAGCCGATAGGCTACAGATTGCTATCACAGATACCGAGATCCAACTAGCTAAACGTGCTGAATATGAAGATGAAATTAAGAAAATCCAGAGCGAAATTAGCCAATTGGAAGAAAGAAGAAACTTCGAAGAGGCGTCTATTTCCAGCCTGCGCAGCCAGAAAGCAGCTTTGGATATCAAGAAGGAGCAGCTATCGAATACCGAGTCTCGCCTGAACGAAACTAAAAAGGAACTGGAGCGTCGGGATACGAAAACCAAAGAATATCAATCCAGAATAACGGAATACGAAGTGGTATTAGCCGAAAGAACGGTTATAGAAAAAGGCTATTCTGAATTCATGGCTATTAAGAAACTTAATGACGAATTCAATCAGAAATTGAGTCAGTTACTGGCATTGAGAGAGCGCATAAGAGATTTAGACCAGGATATAAAAAAGGCAGCTCAGGCACTTACTATCGAGCATAAAGTAATCCAAGCTAAATTCGAAGAGAATGAAGCTAAATTAGCTAAAACCAGCCAGCTGGAAGAATCTTTAACTCAAGCCCGTAAGTTTATGCTTGAACTGTCACATCAGGAGGAAATGGTAGCCAAAAAGCGAAAGCAAACGAAACAGACTGCTTCCCGCATCAGTTACCTGGAGTCCGGTAGTACGCAGTTAGCCGATGAAATTGCCGGTTTGGAGGAGAAGCTGAAGTTACTAACGGGATATGATGTCCGCTGCCCATTATGTGAGACCGAGCTTGGAATAGACGGCCGACAGCAACTACAAGCCAAACTCACCGCTGAAGTCCAGTATAAAACTAAGACTCGGCACAAGAATGACGAGGAGCTAAGTAAGAAAAGGACAAAACTCGAAGTGTTGGAAAGCGAATTGACCGAACTGGAATTAAAACTAAACAAAGAGAGAACTGAACGACACAGCCAGCTGAGCATCATTGAAAAAGAGCTTGCCGAAGTCAGAAAAGTCGGTAATGAATTATCTCAACAACGTGGTAGACTGAACCAGCTCGAGCAGCTCATGGTAAAAAAAGACTACGCCGTTTATGAACAGCAGACGCTAGCCCAGTTAGAAAACGAAGAGCGAAAGCTGGGATATAGCAAAGAAGAGCATGAGAAACTGCGGCAGCAACTGGCAGAACTACAGAAATATGAAAGCCTGCACGTGGAGCTGGATGAAGCTCTTAAAAATATTGATAAGGAAAAGTCGGCACTAGCGGAGTCCGAGGAAGCTATTTCCAGTCTGCATAAAACAATGTCCGTAGATTTGAAGAGGCACGAAGACCTAAGTGCCGAGCTTCTTTCACTACCAGGCATAATCGACAAATTGGCTGAAGAAGAAGAGGCGCATCGGGCATCGCTTCAAAAAGAGCGACAGGTACGGGATAACTTAGTTGCCATGCAAGAAAGATTGCGGCAACTGGCTGAACTGGAGATAAACAAACAAGAGAAAGCCAAGCTCCTACAGGAGGCTTTAAACGAGGAAAGCATTTACAAGGAACTAGCTGACGCTTTCGGTAAAAAGGGCATTCAGGCGCTGCTTATTGAGCAGGCGCTTCCCGAAATCGAGATAGAGGCCAATCGCTTGCTGGCTAAGATGACCGACAACAGGATGTCGCTTAGGCTGGAAAGCCAGCGGGAAACAAAAAAGGGCGATACTGTTGAGACTCTTGATATTAAGATCGCCGATGAGTTGGGTACCCGCAACTACGAGATGTATAGCGGCGGAGAAGCGTTTCGCATAGACCTTGCCCTCCGTATTGCTCTTTCTAGGTTGCTGGTCAGAAGAGCAGGTGCCTCCCTTCCAATTCTTATCATCGACGAAGGCTTTGGCACCCAAGATACTTCTGCCCGGGAAAAACTCATCGAAGCCATAAACTCGATACAGGATGACTTCGAGAAGATAATCGTAATTACGCACCTCGAAGAGATGAAGGACAAGTTCGAGACGCTTATCAATGTGACCAAGACAGCCAGCGGCTCAACGATTTCGGTAAGCTGATATAGGAATTTTTATAGACCCTTCAAACTAGCCTTTTAGTCAATCGCGCCAGTTTATGCCAAAAGGAGGTATTCAGAATGGAACTATTGAAAGAGGGTATAGGTGAACTTCTGGGCTGGCATGACCCTGATGAGGCCAGGAACTGGGTGCTCAACAACAAGTCCCGGGAGCTGAAGGACAAAAGGATGTCAGTCAAAGAAGCTGTATCCAAATTTGTCCACGATGGAGATTTCATCGCTTCCGGTGGCTTCGGGCACGTAAGAGTATCTATGGCCATTGTCTATGAGATTATCAGACAGAAGAAGCGCAATTTAGCCATCGCCGGTAAAACGGCTGTTCACGATTTCGATATCCTGGTTGGCTCTGGCTGCGTAAATAGAGCCGAAGTAGCCTATTGCTTCGGCCATGAGCTCAGAGGGCTATCCCCTGCCTCCAGGAGAATGGTGGAAAGCGGCCAATGTAAAGTGGTTGCCGAAACCAGCAATGCCGGATATCAATGGCGATTCCTGGCCGGCATGATGGGTATACCTTTCATACCCAGTCGAAATTTATTGGGCACTGACACTGGAAATTACAGCTCGTGCAAAGTAGTTAAGGACTCCTTCAGTGGCAAACCGATAAATCTAATTCCGGCAGCCTATCCCGATGTGGCATTTATCCACGTACACCGCTGCGATATCTATGGTAATGCCCAGATAGACGCCATACTCGTGGAAGATTTCGAACTTTCCAGATGTGCACGCAGGTTAATCATAACCACCGAAGAAATTATCGACAACGAAACCATCAGAAAAGAACCCTGGAAAACGGTTATACCCTTTCTGGTCGTAGATGCTGTGGTTGAAGTTCCCTACGGCTCCCATCCCTGTGAAATGCCGGGCAGGTACTACTACGATGAGCAGCATATCGCCGAGTGGCTGAACCTCTCTAAAACGCAGGAAGGTGTGGATAAATATTTTAACAAATACGTATTCGCCGTTGATTCTTTCGATGAATATCTAAAGCTTTGCGGCGGCACGAAGAAGCTGAACTATCTGAAAAGGAGAGAATTTCTGAAAGAGCCGATGGTGGCTCCGTGGCGGAAATAGATGTAAATTCTCATAAATAAAAAGGGGAGTTAAACCGATATGCTTAAAGAAGGCAGATATAACACCAGAGAGTTCTTAGCCTTTACGGGCGCCAGCCTGTTAGAAGATAAAAAAACCGTCTTCGTGGGCACCGGGTTTCCTATAATAGCCGCCATGCTGGCTCAAAAAACCCATGCCCCCAAACTAGTAGTCGTATTTGAAGCCGGCGGATTAGGACCTCTGCTACCCGAACTGCCGGTTTCAGTAGGCGAATCCAGAACCTTCTATCGGGCTGTTTCTGCATCAAGCATGCACGATACCATGTCGCTCTCACAGGCCGGCTACATTGATTTTGGATTTCTGGGAGCAGCCCAGATGGATATATACGGGAACATCAACACCACAGTTATAGGCGACCATGACTTGCCCCAGAGCCGCCTGCCCGGTAGTGGCGGTGCCAATGATGTAGCGTCCTTTTCCCGCAGGCTCATTATAATAATTGCCAAACAATCAAAACGGACATTCGTGAATAAGCTCGATTTCCTGACGACCCCGGGGTTTCTGGACGGACCGAATGCCAGAGAGAAAGCCGGGTTGCCTGAGGGCACCGGCCCATATAGAGTAATCACACAATTAGGCTTATATGGCTTTGATGGCAAAACCAAAAGGCTCAAGTTAATATCGCTGCATCCAGGAGTCAGCGTTAACGAAGTCAAAGAGAACAGCCGATTCGAAATTATGTTGCCGGCTAAGATTGAAAACAGCCCCGAACCTACCGATAAAGACTTGAGAATATTGCGCCAGGAGATAGACCCTGCAGGCATAGTCCTGGGAAAGTAATCTTGCCCGGTAGAAACCCGTAAATGTTAGTTTGACACATGCAAGCGCTGAGGGCTAACATATATTCCTGTTCGCCTCAAAATTAACTAAGAAAGGCCGAAGAATTTCCCCGTGACCGTAAAATTATATGAGATTAGGTGGCATGGTCGGGGTGGACAGGGAGCTGTAACAGCCGCCAAGATAATTGCTCAGGCAGCCTACTTCAAAGGCTACCAGGGTATTACCGCAGCGCCGTCCTTTGGCGCTGAAAGAAGAGGTGTACCGGTAAGCGCCTTGACCCGCATTTCCACTAAAGCCATTGCAGTCGTCTCACAGGTAGAAAATCCGAGTGCTGTCGTGGTTCTGGACCAGTCTCTGCTTAAATACGAAGAGGTAACCTGCGGCCTGAGCGGCGATGGATGGCTGATAGTTAACTCCTGGCTGCACCCAAGGGAGCTAAAAATCAAAGGCGACTTCAACATCGCCACTGCCGACGCTACCAAAGTATGCCGGGAACTGGGGCTTATGGTGGGCGGGCTGCCGATGGTTAATACGGCTATGCTAGGCGCTTTGGCCCGTGCTACCCAAATAGTAGACATGCCCTGTATTGAAAGGGTAATTAGGGAACGATTTTCTAATAACACTGTGGGTATTAACCTGGCTGCTATTGAAAAGACCTACGAAACAACTAAACTGGACAGAAAAAGGTAAGACATTGGGAACCAGGGATTGTCAACATATTTGCGATGAGTCATCTCCGGCTATCGGCGAGGCGGGTAAAACCGGCGAGTGGCGTAGCTTGACGCCGGTGATAAATAATAGCCGGTGCACTCCGGCCAGACAGAAGAAACCGGTATGCTTTATGTGCTGGATGTACTGTCCAGACGCCGTAATCCAAAAAACTATACCTATCAAGATAAATATGGATTACTGCAAAGGCTGCGGAATATGCAGTCAGGTGTGTCCGGTTCAGGCTATCACCATGGAGTAACGAAGACAGGATCTTTATGGTGAAGAAAACCAACGAAGCCAATGTTCGATTACTGGACGGCAATCAAGCTGCCGCGGAGGGAGCCAAGCTAAGCCGCGTGCAGGTTATCGCTGCCTACCCTATCACGCCCCAAACACCGCTTACCGAAGAACTTTCTGAGTTCGTGGAGAGGGGCGAACTGAAGGCTGAATACATTGCCGTCGAGAGCGAACACAGCGCTATGACGGTGTGCACTTCAGCCTCTCTGGTAGGCGCCAGAACCTTCACTGCCACCAGCGCCCATGGCTTAGCCTATATGCACGAAATGCTGCATTGGGCAGCCGGAGCCCGCCTGCCCGTGGTGCTCGCCTGCGTTAACCGCGCCCTTGGGGCACCCTGGAATATACTTAACGACCAGCAAGACTCCATATCCCAACGAGACACCGGCTGGATACAGATATATGCCCGAAACAACCAAGAAATCCTGGATTCTATCATCCAGGCGTATAAGATTGCGGAAATTGTTTACGTGCCCGTTATGGTCTGCTTTGATGGCTATGTCCTGTCCCACACTGAAATGCCAGTAGATGTACCATCACAAAAAGAGGTAGACAAATTCCTGCCTCCGTATAAACCTCATACCATCCTGGACCCAGCCAATCCCAAGAATTACAAACTGGTAACTCTGGCCGACCCAAGAGTGAACGCGGAAGGCATCCTCTGTCACGGATATATGGAACTGAGATACCTGCTTCAGGAAGCATTGCAAAACTCGACTGAAACCATAGCGAAAGTAGGTGAGGAATTCGGTAAATTGTTCGGCCGTAATTATACCGGCACCTTCTGGGAAGATGGCATGGATGATGCCGACATAGTCATCGTGGCCATGGGCAGCCTAGCCATGGAAGCCAGCGTGGCGGCGGATATGCTCAGGGAACAAGGCCATAAGGTCGGTGTGCTGGGACTGAGAGTATTCAGGCCGTTTCCTAAAGCCTCTCTGGTAAAGGCGCTGGAAAAGGCTCGACTGATTGCGGTCTTCGATAAGAATATCAGCTACGGCTCCGAGGGAGCTACATGCTCGGAAATCAAGTCGGCCTTGTACGGGAGCCAGACAAAGGCGGCCATACGGAACTTCATCGTGGGACTGGGCGGACGGGATGTCAAAGCCAGAGAACTGGCAGATGCTGTAAGGAGGATGCTGCCGTCAATGAAATCAGGTGCTTTGAACAGTGAATATCCGGAATGGGTATGTTATATCTAAAAGAGGTCGCATTTTGAAAGTAAATGCTGTTAACCTTACCGAAAAGGAATACGTTCTGCCCGGCAACAGGACTTGCCCCGGCTGCGCCATGGCTCTCGCCTACCGCCACATTTTGAAGGCCCTGGATGGACAGGTTATCGTTACCGTGCCGGCCAGCTGTCTCACCGTGCTCCACGGCATGTATCCTATAACGTCGGTTACTGTCCCTTGTGTGAATACGCCGTTCGCCTCCAGCGGCGCCTCAGCTACCGGGCTTGTTGCCGGGCTGAAGGCCACAGGCAGAAAGGGAATGACTGTACTGGCTATGGCCGGAGACGGCGGCACCCACGATATAGGAATACAGTCATTGAGCGGCGCTGCCGAAAGACAGGAAGACTTCATCTACATCTGCTATGACAACGAAGGTTACATGAACACCGGCAACCAGCGCTCAGGTTCCACGCCCCTGGGTGCCATTACAGGCACTACACCTATCCTGGGCAAGCGACAGAACCCGAAGGACATAGCCGCCATAATGGAAGCGCACCATATACCGTATATCGCTACCGCCAATGCCTCTTACCCGTTGGACCTGTACGAAAAAGTGAGGAAAGCGAAGGACATAAAAGGCACCAGGTTTATACACGTATTCGCGCCGTGCGCTCCAGGCTGGCAGTTTCCCTACAGCGACACCGTTAAAATCGGCCAGCTGGCAGTCGAGACGGGGCTGGTCGTGCTCTATGAAATTCATGACGGCGTCTTTCATCTCACCTCAGCCAGTGCCTCCCTTGCCCGTAAAGGCAAGCTTAAGCCGGTTAGGGAATACCTGGCCAAACAAGGCAGGTTCGAGGGCATAACCGAAGAGCAAATCTCCCAGTTACAAGAATGGGTAAACGCCCGATGGCAATGTTATCTTGACCGGGCAGCAGGTCAACAACCTTCCACCGATAGCGCAGAATCAGCATCCTGAGACATTCCAGAATAGTTAATCACTGGTCACCTAACTTCGGGTGAGGGTTGTAGCGTATTTGCGCGGTGGGTCACCTGTGAACAGGTGACCCAAAGAAAAAAATTCCTTCTATCCGCATAAAAATTCTTATTAATTACAAATAAAATGGAACATTAGCTACCAGAATAGTATAATTACGCTATATTATGTCTAAATATAATTGGATGTTGATTACATGCGCCAGGGCGATTTACATAAGCTTTCATTGTTTCCGTTAACAGCGAAGGTGGACAGCCAAGGTCACCTTCACGTTGGTGGTTGTGACTGTGTTGAACTGACTAAGAAATTCGGCACTCCGCTGTACGTTTTCGATGAGGACACCCTCCGCTCCAAGTGCCGGGAGTTTAAGACCGAATTCACTAGACGTTACCCGGATACAGCCATTCTGTACGCCTCCAAGGCTTTCTCCAATCAGGCATTGGCACTAATCTTCAAGGAGGAAAACCTGGGATTAGACGTCGTCTCCGGCGGCGAGCTAAGCCTGGCACAATCCGTAGACTTCCCAAAAGAAAACGTATACTTTCATGGCAACAATAAGACCCAGGACGAGCTGAAGCTGGCTCTGGATTGGGGAATCGGGCGGATTGTGGTCGACAATTTACATGAGCTGGAACTGCTCAACTCACTGGCTCGTAAGAAAGGAACCAGGCAGAATATTTTGCTCCGCATCAATCCGGGAGTGGATCCGCACACCCACCGCCACACTACCACTGGCATACTGGACAGCAAATTCGGCATACCGCTGGCTACCGAACAAGCGGAAACTGCCGTGGCCCAAGCTATGTCCGCCTCCAGTTTAGATGTTGTCGGCCTACACTTTCACCTGGGCTCGCCAATACCGGACGTCTCACCCTATGAAACGGCTATAAATCTGGTGCTTAATTTTGCCAAAGAGATGAAGGACAGGCATGGCTTCTCTATGGATGAGTTCAGCACCGGTGGCGGCTTCGCTGTTCGATATACCGTAGACCAAAAAGTACCAGACGTATCTGATTACGCCGAAGCCATAACGACCGATATATCAAGTCTGGTCGATAAGCTCGATTTGAAGCGGCCTAAGCTGACTGTCGAACCCGGTAGGGCCATCATAGCCCAGGCTGGCGTGGCACTTTATGCGGTTGGTGCCATAAAGGAGATACCCGGCGTACGGAAATACGTCTGCGTGGATGGCGGCATGGGAGATAATATCCGCCCGGCATTTTATGAAGCCAAATATGAAGCCCTGGTAGCTAATAAAGCTGGACAGGAAGAACCGGCAAAGGTTACCATCGCCGGTAAATATTGCGAGTCAGGCGATATATTAGCCAGAGACGTAAGCCTAGCTCCACTATCAGCAGGAGACATCATCGCCATACCGGTCAACGGCGCTTATTCCATCCCCATGTCGAGCAACTACAACATGGTCCCCAGGCCGGCTATTGCCATGGTCAAGGACGGCAAGGCACGTCTTATCCGCAAGCGCGAAACCTATAAGGACCTGATGAGACTGGATGTAATTTAGAAAATATGTGGCAAACTATCGGGCAGCCCGAAGCCTTAGCTTTACTTAAACACAGCCTTAAAACAGGCAGCCTAGCTCATGCTTATCTTTTTGTAGGAGCGCCTCACATAGGTAAGATGACGCTGGCTCTCGACATAGCTCAAGCCTTGAACTGTCAGGGAAGCGAACCGCCATGTGGCGAATGTCAGTCCTGCAAGAGAATCGCTGAAGGTAAGCACGCCGATATTCGAATCATATCCTTGAACTCGGCCAAAGACTCCGGGGACGCTAAATCACGAGTCGAGATCAGCATCGATGACATCAGAGAACTACAGCACAATGCCAGCTTGCCGCCGTTTGAGGGTAAATGCAAGGTATTTATTATCGATGGCGCCGAGTACTTGTCTACCGAGGCGGCAAACTGCTTGCTCAAGACAATAGAGGAGCCGCCGCCTCAGGTGATTATACTTCTACTGACCACAGAAGAGCAGCGGCTACTGCCCACGGTGGTATCGCGCTGCCAGCGCATAGAATTAAAGCCGATGTCAAGCGATGAAATCGAGAAGTTGCTCATAGAATCGTGCGGAATCGACCGTGATAAGGCCGGGCTCCTGGCCCGATTGTCTCAGGGCTGCTTTGGCTGGGCGCTAAGCGTTTCCATCGACGACAGTTTTCTAGCGGAACGGAACCAAAGACTGGCGGAGATGTTTTCGCTACTGACCGCCGGCTGGGAAGAGCGCTTCAATTATGCTGCAAAGCTTGCCCAAGAGCGCAAATCCGCCGAAGATATAATCAAACTCTGGCTGACCTGGTGGCGCGATTTAATGTTGACCAAATGCGGATGCAAACAGGCCGTCACTAACATCGATTACATACCTGTACTTGAGCAATGGGATGAGGTAATAAGTTTACCGGAGGTAAGGGATTTCATTGATAGCCTGCAAAAATCGCTAAATCAAATTGCCGTAAACGCTAATTTACGCTTGGTCTTTGAAATACTAATGCTTAATATACCGAGAAAGGAGAGGGTACCGGGCCAGGTAATATCACCCGGTTCCATAAAATAATAATGTCAGAAACAATTGGAGTTCGCCTACAGTCAGCGGGCAAAGTCTACTACTTTGATGCCGCCGATATTCCACTGGAGACAGATGATGACGTGGTGGTTGAAACCAATCGCGGTCTTGAAGTAGGAAAGGTAGTCATTTCTCCGAAACAAGTCATTCACAGTGAAATAACCGAGCCGTTGAAACCGGTTATTCGTAAAGCGCTGCCGGAGGATAAAGAAAGAGCTAACCGGCAACAGGAACGGGCAAAGAATGCCATAGCCAAATCTCGTGAGCTAATCGAAAAACTCAACCTGCCAATGAAACCCATATGGGCTCAGTATAACCTGGATGGCAGCTATCTCACCATCTTCTTCAGTGCTGAAAAAAGAGTCGATTTCCGCGAGCTTGTTCGGGAGTTGAGTCGCAGTCTTAAGACTCGCGTCGAGCTAAGGCAGGTGGGAGCCAGAGATGAGGCAAAGCTAGTCGGCGGCCTGGGTAAGTGCGGCTGCCCGCTATGTTGTACTACCTTCCTCAGCGAATTCGCACCGGTTTCCATCAAGATGGCAAAGGAGCAGGATATTACTCTCAACCCAATGAAGACATCTGGTATTTGCGGCCGACTCCTCTGCTGTCTGGGCTATGAATACGAGCAATACCGGGCAACGAAAGAAAAAATGCCGGCATTGCGCCAGGAAGTATCCACAGACCTGGGCAATGCTAAAGTAGTCAGCTGTAATTCGATTAAAGAGACAGTAACGGTAGAATTAGAAACAGGTGTTACCGTAGAATTGCCTCTTAGCCAGGTGCACTGACAAATTAAAAACCGAAGGCGTTAGCCGGCCAACAAAGGTCCGTTCACTGAGGTACGTATTTTTGCCATTCGGTATGAACACGAAGGTACTGGAAAGGTACGTAGAAGCCATCACTGCGTGGTTGCCTCGGTTGGCGAAGGAGCGGCATGCCGGCCTCAACGGGTGTACGGCCAGCCTTACGTCGGTTGCAAGGTATGCAGGCGCTTACCACATTTTCCCAGCTATGCTGACCGCCACGCCGCCGCGGTGTGACATGGTCTAGAGTCAGTTCCTTACCTTCCCGCCCACAGTATTGACAAATAAACTGGTCACGATTGAAAACCTCAAGCTTGGTCAATTTCCGCTGTTGCCTGGGACGCTTGATAAAATAACCCAGTCTAATCACCGACGGGATATCGAAAATGCCTTCTACCGAATGAAGACTTCCCCGACCATTCTCCAAAACCTCGGCCTTGCCGCGGAACAGCAAAATTATGGCTCGGCGCACTCTGCATATGTTGAGTGGCTCATAATTTTGGTTAAGCACTAATACAGGCGAATTTACCACTATGCTTCCCCGAACAATTTTGGTTATTTTAGCAAGAAAATCTCCGGCCTACAAATACCTGGAAGCTAGCGATTTCGCCGCGGGTATCGTTGCTGGGACTTGGTTTCACGAGCTCTTGGGGCTTTTATATCACCCCGATAATGGGGAGCATGTATATTCAAGACAGTACAGAAACTAACGTCTGCCATCCGAGAGCTTATGCGGCTTTCAATCTCATCGAGTGACCGACAGGTAGTAATAACGGTGGCTAACCTGGCATTGTAACGATAGTTCATTAGCTGATACAGCTTTTCCTGCGCCCACGGTGTGGCTGATTGCTCACCAAAATCATCCAGAATTAGAACCGGGGTCTTCTTAATTTTTTCGAAGAGCTCGTCGTAGGTAACTCTGCTCTCCGGGTTAAAGGCGGAACGTAAATAATCGAGGAAGTCGGTTACCTCGATAAACAGTACTGATTTGCCTTCCCGGCGCATATAGTTAGCAATGGCCGCTGCCAGGTGTGTTTTGCCGCAGCCGTTGACGCCCATAAAAACTAACCAGTTCTCTGGGGCTTTGGCGAAATCGACTGCAATGAGGTAGGCTTGCTCCAAGCTCTGTCGCTCCTCAGGTGACAGGTTCGATAGCTTATAATCAAAATTGTTGAAAGCTTTTTGGCGTAACCCCTCCAACTCTATACTACCTAGATGCTCCAGAATCAACGTCGATTTTCCGCGGATTACATATATGTTGCATATTTCAGAGTCCGCCAGATGGCCTCGTAAACTCTCATCAAATTCTTCAATCGGCGTATCCGTGGTGATAACTGTAGGTAAGCGCATATTAAAACGATAGTCCAGCAATTGCTCCAATTTTCCCCTGGCCCAGGGAGTGGTAGCGGTCATTGTCAAATCATCAAGGATTAGAAGCGGCGTATTTTTTACCCGCTCAAATAACTCGTCGTAGGCAATTTCACTGCTTGGGCTGAAGGCACTCCGGAGATGATCCAGCAAATCAGCGGCACCCATGTAAAAAGCTGGTTGCCCCAGACTTAGCCGATAATTGGCGATGGCACAGGCTAGATGTGTTTTACCACAGCCATTCGGGCCAATTAAGATCAACCATCCCTTCGGCTCACTGGCAAAAGCTTTCGCAGCCTCGTAGGCTCGGGTGAAATTCTGCTGTAACGCGTTATCTTCGTATCTACCGGTTGGTATCAGGTTGTCAAAGCTCAGCCGGGATAGAGCACCAAGGTTGCTGAACTGTTGAAGCTGGCTCAGTTTCTCCTTTTTCAATCCTTGCCGGCTGCATTGGCACGGGACAATTCGACTAAAATCAGGCTGCCCCGAAGCCGCTAAAGGATGTATGAAACCGGCTCCTTTACATATCGGACAAGCCGAACCAGACGAACTTCCTTCGCTTGATCTAGCGTCTGACGACGTGTCCGTATTTGCCTTTGATGTATTTGTCTGGATCGCTTTCTTTTTTATAATCTCTCCCAAACTTTCCATCATCTCTACCTTCGATAGACCATCGTTCTAAAATACGAAGAATATACTTCCAACTACGCTTATTTAAAGCCACAGCCTCCTTAAAAGCACCTTCGATCCAATCTGCCGGATAAAGTCTTTCCGCTTCCTGAAGTTGCTCGGCAATCAACGGCGTAAGCATACCTATATTCCGCTCATAAAGACTAAAAATATCCCTGGGCAGGATTCCCTTCGTATCGCTCTGGGAGGGCATTAGAGACATACTAGGTAGCTCTCCTTGCTGAATTTTACTCACTACCTCCCTCGAAGCTTCGTTGTTAATCAAATATACGTCTCCAGGCTGCCCCTCCCTGTCAATTCTGACGTGCAGAATTATGCCATGCTCCACAGCCTGGTGGAGTGCCTGACAGAGCACTTCTTCTTTTTGCGCTTCTGCAGCCCCTATACCACCCATTAATATCGGGTCAGCTAGTAGTTCGCTAAAGGTTACAAGCTGAGGGTAGCCGCGGCGACGGCTGAGCAGCCAGAAAATATGCAGTACAGCCTTAAGCTCAGCTGCATCACCAATTCGCGGCATAACTGTAGTAAAGAACAGATTCGGAATAGGAGTAACCTCCGCTCTAGAAGGAAAGCCTGAAAACACTGTCTCGCTCATTACATGCCTAAAAGATGTCAGGTTGCACTCAACTCAGATTCCAGGTCTTCGAATTTGGCTGTTTTAGCAATAAAATGCAGTTTAACCTCGCCGGTCGGGCCGTTTCGATGTTTGGCTATGATAACATCGGCAATACCTCTGGGATAAGGCTCAGCCTCAATATCATGAGCTTTTTTCCATTCGTCTTCAGTGAAATACATTTCGTCACGAGAGATGAATAAGACCACATCGGCATCCTGCTCGATACTGCCGCTATCTCTGAGGTCTGAAAGCTGTGGTTTGTGAGAGGCTCGCCATTCTACAGCACGGCTAAGTTGCGAAATAGCCAGCACCGGTGCATCAATTTCTCGAGCCAGCGCCTTCAGCGAGCGCGTTATCTCACTCAGTTCCTGTACCCTACTCTCGCTTCTAGCTGCCCCCTGTATCAGCTGTAGATAATCAACGATAACCAAGTCGACTGTACGCTCAAAATTAAGTCGCTTCGCCTTGCTGCGCATCTCCACTACTCTCGATTGAGGTGAATCGTCAACGTAGATAGGCGCTTCAGAGAGAATGCCGCTGGCTTCCATAATCCTTCTCTCCTCTTTTTCTGTATAAAGTCCCAAGCGTACGCTCTTGGAATCCACATTGGCCTCATTTGACAGAAGACGCTGGACGACCGCCTGACGGGACATTTCCAGGCTAAAAAGGGCAACACAGGCTTTCTGATTAATAGCCGTATTCCGGGCGATATTGAGAGCTAAGCTGGTCTTGCCGGCACTTGGTCTGGCACCCAGAACAATAAGGTCGGACCGCTGCAAACCGCCTAATATATCATCCACGGCCGTGAAATAGGTAAGCACATGAGGAATAGTTTCTTCTCTGGTCGGGGTTGGTCCGGCCTCTTCAAAATACTGACCCAGAACCTGACGAATGGGCACAAAATCCTGGCGGCTCCGTCTCTGTCTTACCTTAAACAGGACGTCCTCTGCCCTGCTGAGTGCAACATCAACCTCAGCATCAGCTTCATAACCCAGGGCGGTAATCTGAGTACCGGCGCTTATGAGCCGCCTCATTATAGCCAGTCTGGATACTATCTGTGCATAATACTCGATATGTAGGGACGTGGGTACTGTAGAGACCAGGTGACTTAAATAAGCAGCTCCACCAACCTCTTCTAGTTTTTCCTTTTGAACCAGTTCACGGGCTACAGTTATTTGATTTATGCCCTCATTACGCTGATAAAGGTTGAAACAGGCCTCGTAAACCGACTGATTTTCTGGATTGAAAAAGTCCTCCGGTGCTAAAAAAGTGGCGATTTTAAATATGCCCTCGCTGTCAATAAGCAAAGAGCCAAGAACTGCTTCTTCAGCTTCAACATCATGCGGCGGTAAATTATCGCTACTCATCTGTGGTGGTTTCTTCTTCGACGTTCACTTTGATTTTGGCTATAGCACCCGTGCCCAGGTTGACTACTATTTCATAGTTTCCAAGATGATGCAACGGTTCGTCTATCTCGATCTTTTTCTTATCAATCTCCAAACCAGTGACTCGAGAAAGCTCCTCAGCTATATTGGCGCTGGTAATAGACCCATGAAGTCGACCTTTAGCACCGGCTTTAGCCTTGAAATGCAGCTCCTTACCTTCAAGTTCGCTAGCTACTTTACTCTGTTCCTCTTGCTGTCGGGCTTGATGCTCTACTTTCTTTTCCAACAGCAGCTTAGCCTCTTTTACAGCCGATGATGTGGCCGGTAAAGCCATACCTTTGGGAAAAAGGAAATTTCTGGCATAACCATCAGCTACCTCTTTTATCTCCCCTCTCTTGCCCTTGGGAACATCTTTCAGAAAAATAACCTTCATTCTCTACCCTCCGTCCGAAGCCAGGTTTTGTTTAGGAATTCAACTGCGATAAGAATATTAATTGTGGTCTTATTTTATAATTTTTTCAGAATTTTTGCTTGATACAAATAAGGTGGCCAATCTTTATTTTAAAAATTTTTTTAGCCGCTTTTCAATAATCTAAGGCTTTTGCCTGGTGAATTCATCCTTTACCCTGGACAGATTTTCAGGTTCACCGAGCAGGTCGGCAACTGTCATAGCCAGGGCTTTGGCCGCGTCCAAAAGCCCGTTATGTCCTGAATTAGAGGCGGCAGCCAGGACAAAGTCTTTCGAATGCAACTGAACATCCTGAGAAACGATGGCGACGGAAGGATGAATGGCAGGTACGACCTGGCTGACATTGCCCATATCAGTGCTGCCGAACCCCAAATAGGGTTCTAACGATGCCACTTTGCGACCTAGAGATTCGAAATTCTGGGAGAATAGCTGCGCTAGGACTAAGTTGTTCTTCATCGGGGCATAGACAACGTCATGCCATTTATAATCCAGTCGAGCCCCTGTAGCTAGTGCTGCCCCTTCAAAGCACTTTATTACTTTATGTTTTAACTCCTGAAGATAGAGAATATCTTGAGCGCGAACGAAGAAGTTAGCTGCAGAATATGCGGGCACAACATTAGCCGCCTCGCCGCCATGAGTGATTATGCCGTGAATCCGGGCCCTGTCTTTGATGTGCTGGCGGAGCGAATTAATTGCGTTAAATGCCAAAATCATAGCCTCGAGTGCGTTTATCCCCTGCTCAGGATAGGCAGCAGCATGGACTGCCTTGCCAAAAAATTGAATATCAAGCCCAATGCAGGCAAGGACTTCGCTCACTGCCCTGTCCAACACTCCAGGATGTACCATCATGGCTACGTCAATCCCAGCAAAGACTCCTGTCTGCAACATGTGCACCTTGCCACCAAAAAGCTCCTCCGCCGGTGTTCCAAAAACAGTAACTGTCCCACCATAATTGTCCACAATTGCTTCACAGGCTACAGCGGCTCCTGCCGCGGAAGCAGCAATAATATTGTGCCCACAGGCGTGTCCGATTTCAGGCAGAGCATCATATTCAGCGAACAATGCAATTACCGGTTTGCTCTTACCATATGCGGCTTTAAAAGCCGTGGGCAGGCCCCCAATTCCTTTTTCTATTTGGAAACCGTTTTTAGCCAGATACCCGGTCAGCCAGCCGGCAGCTTTTTCCTCTTTGAAACCGGGCTCCGGGTTGTCATGTATCTTGAGACTCAATTCAATAAGCGCCTGGCGCTGCTTATCTAATCGGCGGCCAATCTCGGCCTTAAGTTCTGCTTTTGTCAAACCTTTATTTGCCACCATAAAATCCACCCTACGATGAGCCATTATACTCCAATAATGAGCCATATTTCACCGTCATTCTTCCGGGCTGGACGCACCATCTCATAACAATGCATTAGCTTGACTTCAAATATGTCTCAACTTATAATTAACCTCACAATGTCTATGCAAATGCACATAAATATTGCCCAACTACTCAAGGAACCGATTGGGTCAAGTCGTAGTTATCATATTGAGGAGCCGGTAGGTACTGACGATATAAATTGCGTCAATGGCGATATCATATTAATTCGTACCAATCGCGGCATATTAGTCAGAGGTAAAATCATTGCCTCGATTAAACAAATTTGTAGTCGATGCCTGAAACCCATCGACTGTCAGGTAAAATATGACTTTGAAGAGGAAGCGCTTCCCGAAGTCCCCGACATAGAAGATTCATCTGCAGCGGGCCAGTATGATAACCTTACCATAGATGAGGACCATACACTTGACCTAAACGAAGCTATACGTCAATATGTATTGCTTGCTGTGCCTGCCAAGCCGCTTTGTCGCTCAGATTGCGCCGGCATTTGCCCAACTTGTGGACATGACCTTAACCGGGGGCCATGTCAATGCCCCTCAAGCGTTAAAGACCAGCGCCGGTCAAAACTAATCAGTGGAAGGAGAATAAAAAGCTAAATGGCTTTACCGAAAAGAAAATATGCCAAAGCAAGGCAAGGCAAAAGACGGAGTCACCTGGCTTTGAGCGTTCCTAAACTCGTAGATTGCCCCCAGTGTCACACTCCTAAGTTACCTCATCATGTCTGTCCGACATGTGGTACCTACGCAGGCAGAGAAGTGGTTGAGATTAAAACCTCGAAAAAAACACCCGGCAAGCCGTAATTGACTTGAGAGAAACAGCCATGCCGGAAGCCTTTTGGAACATAGAAACTGAGCAGAACAGTCGACCTACTGGCGAGCTTAAATGAGAAGGAGGATTCATGGTAGAAGCAATTAAAGTAGCTTACGTTTTCCCAGGACAGGAATCCCACTCTGTAGGTATGGGTTTAGACCTTTACGTCCACTACACTTCAGCTCGTGAAGTATTTGATGAAGTTGATAAAAATCTAGGCTTCCCATTGTCTCGTCTTTGCTTTGAGGGACCGCAGGACGACCTCAAGCAGACCGTTAATGTCCAGCCGGCACTTCTGGCTACCAGTGTAGCCTGCCTTAGAGCCGCTCAGGAGGTCAGTAACAACGGGATACCAGAGCCCACCTTTGTTGCTGGCCATGACGTAGGTATTTATGCAGCTCTGGTCGCTGCTGGCGTTCTCAGCTTAGCTGATGCCGCACGATTGATTCGTGAAAGAGGCAGATTAATGAACGAAGCCGGGCAAAGAACGGGTGGAGGCATGGTGTCTATGACCGGCCTGGATATAGAGGTCTTTAAAAACATCTGCTTTTCTGCGGGTGTTGAAATCGCCTATATCGATGCTCCGGACCAGGTCACTTTGAGTGGTACACTGGAGAACCTGAATAAAGCCCGGAGACTAGCTCAGATAAAGGGTGCCCGCCGCATTGTCCCACTGAGAGTGAGTGGTCCTTTCAATTCTATATTGATGGAGCCAGCTATCGAAAGACTTAGAAACGCTATCTCAGAGTTCACATTTAATAAGCCAACCCTCCCAGTTGTGGCCAATGTTACTGCCCAGCCTCTTACCGACCTGGAAGCGATTAAGGAGGAGCTGGTCAGCCAGATTGTGCGTCCTGTTCAGTGGCAGCAATCTGTAGAAAATATGATTGCTCGCGGCGTAACTACCTTTTTCGAAATGGGACCTGGAGAGATGCTGACCAAGCTAATTAAACGCATTAGCCCCGGAGCACAGGCCTTTAATATCAGCAACGCCCAAACCGTCAGCGAAATAACAAAATGGCGCAGAGGATAACCAACGGGCGCACCTATCCAAAGTCAGAGGCCTCCGGTATGGGCAAATTTGTTGCCTCTTCAGACACGAATATGTCTCACATTCTTTCTACCCTCCACGAAGATTTCCTGAGGGCTGATTATTTCCAATCTCACTCGAAACATGCCTAGTGTTGCGTGGAGATAGCAGAAAGAGCTGAACGTGTCCGTATAGTTGGGAAATATTCACTTTTGCAGAATGGTTGTCAAAATGATTGGAGCTAGACGTAGAGCCAGAACCATTGCTTTACAAGCGCTTTATGAGCTTGACTGTTCGGCACATCAACCGAATGAGGCACTGGCCCGTTTAATGCATGAGAAAACCTTGTCCGTAGGAACCGCCGAGTTCGCCCGAAGCCTAGTCAACGGAGTCCAGCAGAACAAGAAAAATATCGATGATATCATCCGAAAGTTCGCACCAGCTTTTCCCGTGGAGCAGATTGCACCCATAGACAGAAATATTCTCCGCCTTGCCATTTTTGAGGTTTTATTCGATAATAGAGTTCCAGTCAAAGCAGCTATAAATGAAGCTGTCGAACTGGCTAAAAGTTTTGGCAGCGATACATCGCAAAAATTTATCAACGGGGTCTTAGGTTCGGTCACCGCCATTTATCTAGGGGAAAAGGAAGAAAGAGGTACAGCTGAAAAAGCTGAACCAGCTGGATAATTAAAGGTAATTGATGGCAGAAATTTCGGAAAAGTTAAAAAAAATGATTGCAGAAGAACTCGGCGTCGACGAGGAATTAATTGTGCCTTCGGCGTCTTTTGTCGACGACCTGAACATCGACGCATCTGACCTGGCAGAACTCATCACTGCATTAGAGCAAGAATTCAGCACACCAAAGCGCAAGCTGGAAATATCAGACGAAGATATTGAGAAGATAGTTACTGTCCAAGACCTTATTGACTGCCTACATGACTACGGCATAGAAGGGTAGTTGCCCACCTATTCATCCCCTGTTGACATTAATAACAGACTTCTAAGCACCTCCCTGAGCGCTTCCTGCCAACTGCTGACCGATATCTTTATGTCAAGTTTTATCCTGTCGCTACCCACCTTTATCCCGGATCTTATATCCTGCCTCAAAGACAATTTGTTTAAATCTCTGTCGCCCTTTAATTGCAGAACGACCTGCCTGTTTTCTGTTGAGATAGATTCCAGCATAGCCTCAGTTGCCAGTTGCTTGATCTCTACTGCATAAAGAAGATTCTTGACCTCTTCCGGCGGCGGCCCGAATCTATCGCTTAGCTCACGGGCTATATCCTCTATTTCCTGCGCCTCTTTGACCGCTGCCAAGCGCTGATAGAAATTTAACCTATTGTTCAGGTCAGGCATATATTCTTCCGAAATAAAAGCAGCCAAAGGCAAACTCACAGCTGGAATTGAAGGATGCGGAATCTTATTGTCCTCCTCTAAAGCTCGTCCTTGTTTTAACTCTTCTACCGCTTCATTCAACAGTCGGCTGTAAAGGTCAAAGCCTATGGCAGCAATATAACCGCTCTGCTCCACACCCAGTAGATTGCCGGCGCCTCGAATCTCCAGATCCTTCATAGCCACAGCAAACCCGGCACCAAGCTCGGTGGCTTCTGAAATAGTCTTCAAACGCTTCCGACCTTCAGGTGTTAGTTGCTTGCCTCTGTCATAAAAGAAATAAGCATAGGCATTACTGTTACCCCGCCCCACACGACCTCGCAGCTGATAAAGCTGCGTCAAACCCAGCTTATCGGCATGATCGACGATTAACGTATTAACATTGGGTATATCCAGACCAGATTCGATAATGGTGGTCGTAACCAGAATATCGGTTTTATGATTGATAAAGTCCGCCATCACCTTTTCCAGTGCCTCTTCAGGCATCTGACCGTGAGCGACTGACATTCGGCCTTGTAGGACCGAACTTCTTAGTCTACTGGCAATCATGGCAATACTATGAACACGGTTATGAACAAAAAATACCTGGCCGTTCCGTTCAATTTCGCGTAGTACCGCCTCACGCACCAGCCTGTCATCATAAGCGCCTACATAGGTCTTTATTGGCAAACGCTCTTCAGGAGGGGTTTCGATTGTGCTCATATCCCTTATTCCAGCCAATGACATATGCAGTGTGCGCGGAATGGGTGTGGCACTCAAGGTGAGGACGTCTATTTCCCTTCTCAGCTTCTTAAAGTGATCTTTATGTGCCACTCCAAAACGCTGTTCCTCATCTATGATTATGAGTCCCAAATCTTTAAACACTACATCCTTTTGGAGCAAGCGGTGGGTACCGATGCAGATATCCACAGTGCCGGCTTGCAGACCCCAGACTATATCAGCCTGTTCTTTATCGGTACGGAATCGACTCAACATTTCGACCCTGACAGGAAACGCCTGGAGCCTTTCCTGGAAAGTGGCAAAGTGTTGTTGTGCCAACACCGTCGTTGGGACCAGCAAGGCAACTTGCTTACCATCCATCACTGCTTTAAAAGCGGCCCGAAGAGCCACCTCTGTCTTGCCATAACCTACATCTCCGCAGACAAGCCGGTCCATCGGCTTCGGCTTCTCCATATCATCCTTCACAGCCATGACTGCCTCCAATTGGTCAGATGTCTCCATATAAGGGAAAGATGACTCCAGTTCCTGCTGCCACAGAGTATCGGGTGAGTAGGCATGGCCCGGAATTACCTCTCTGGCAGCATACAAACTCAAAAGCTCACGGGCTATCATGGCCACGGACTCCTTAATTCTCTGTTTGGTGCGTATCCATTCTTGGGTTCCAAGTCGGCTTAAGGTAGGTGTTTTATCGCTGGCGCCAACATAACGGCTGACACAATCAACTTGGTCAGTGGGTACGTACAATCTGTCACCGGCAGCATATTCCAGTATAAGGTACTCTCGTTCAACGCCCTCAGTAACAATCTTTGTCAAACCGGCGAACCTGGCTATACCATGCTCAATATGGACTACAAAGTCGCCAGGCGTCAGTCCCGGAACAAACAGGTGATAACGCACCGGCCTTTTCCCTGATAAGCGTCGTTTCTTGACGAAGCCGAAAATTTCATTGTCAGTGAATATTGTCAGGATATCTTTCATTATCCAGCCTTCGGCCAGCGAGCCGTGGACCAGGGTAATCGATTTAGTCGGCGGCACCTGGTCTACCTTTGAAACTGAGCCAGCTATGATATCCTGTTCCTGCAGCAGTTCGGCCAGACGATTTACTTGCTGGCTGACGACGACGATACGACGGTTTTCCTGCAGCATCCCTTTAAGTCCTTCCGAAAAGGCTTCAAGCCTTCCACCGTAGCTGGAAACTGGCTCTAGCGGCAAGGACTCCAAACTAGCCTCATTCAGGTAGTCAGTGTTCCAAGACAAAAGCATCAGGCGTTTTTTAATCGAGCCTATTTTCATTTCAAACTCAGGCCACGATATAACAGGCAAATCAGATTCCGGCCCAGTCGACCCCGATTCCACTTCAATCTCTTCAGCTTCGCTGTACAGCTTGTTTACCACTGTTTTGAGCTCATCAAGGTCATCCGTAATGAGAAACGCTTTTTCGTTTAGATAATCGATTATTGTGTCCGTAGAAGTGTGTTGCTGGCTCTCCCTAGCCGGAATTATATTCACTGAGCTTGCCATCTCCAATGAACGCTGCGTCTTAGGGTCAAAGAACCTGACGCTTTCTATACGGTTACCCACGAACTCTATTCTGGCAGGAAACTCATTATCCGGAGAAAAAATATCAAGTATACCTCCTCTCCGGCTGGCCGTTCCCGGCATCTCAACAACATTCCCAAATTCGTAGCCTATTTCCTGCCATTTCGCCGCCAGCTGTAGCGGCTCTATATTCATACCGACCTTTAGTGAATGAGAAGACGCCTGGAATTTGTCCCGAGGTATAGTTCTGCTTACAGCAGCTAAAGCAGAACTAATAATTAGAGGACGGCGTTCCTCTGCCGACATGTCACGGCAAAAAGTTAAAGCCGAGAGCGTCTTCAGTCTTTCAGCAGTAGTGGTCCAATCACTCGAGGAGTTTTTACCGAATAAGAAGTCGGTTTCTGGGAAATAGCGTAGTGTTTCTAAATCGGGACACCAGGCCTGAAGCTCGTCAAAGAGCCTCTTCGCATTCTCCGGCTGGGCAGTCACCACCAAAATGGGCAAGTTTAACTCCTTGTGGAGTGCCGCTAAAAGAAAAGGCCTAACCGCATCCGCCGCTGCCAGCTTAATCGCATTTTCGGAATACTTTAATATCTCGCTTTTAAGCTGCTGATATGCCGGTACTTTCTCGATTAAAGGAAGAATACCAGATAAATACATTTCCAAACACCCAAAGGGCTAGTGACCACCACATGGGTAGTCCGAACTAGCCCTACTTGAATTTTAACACACGTTTATTTAGTCAAACAAAACATCTACAATCTATTGTCATAGGAACCTCTATCAGGCTATAATTTGAAACACGTATCCGGACTATAAGGAGGAAACCATGGCATACAAAAGGCTTCTTGTCGCTCTGGATGGCTCAGAATTGTCGGAAAGAGCTATCCCTTATGCTCAGGCCATTGCTAAATCCAGGGACAGCGAGGTAATACTCTTCACCGTCAGCATTGCTTCCGTTGAGCAGTTGGATCGCCCAATGAAGGCATACCTGGAGCTAAAGGCGAAGGAACTACAGTCACAGGGCATAGAAGCCACTGCAGCAATCGCCTATGGTAACGTACCGGACGAAATCGTTGGCTTTGCCGATAAGAACGATATTGACCTTATCATCATTTCCACTCATGGATACTCCGGAATTAAGCGCTGGGTGCTGGGGAGCGTGGCTCGAAAGGTGCTCTACGGAACAAGCGTACAGGTGTTGCTGATAAAGTCGAAGGCTCCGAAAGTCTCCCAGGTAGAATTAAAAAGGCTCTTACTGCCACTGGACGGCTCCCCCTTCTCCGAGAGCCCCATATCCTCAATAGAGCAGCTAATAAAAGGCACGGATATGGAAATTGCTCTGACCCTGGTGTGCGAGCCCCCTTTAGTGCCTTCCTATGGAGACCACCCCATCAACCCAACGTGGGAAAAGCACAGGGATACACTATGGGCTGAAGAAAAACAACAGGCTTCAGATTACCTGAAAAAAATGGAACAAAGGCTTAAAAAACAAGGGATGAAGGTCAAGTCACAGGTCATTCCTGGCGAACTTGGCAGAGTAGCAGAAACCATCCTTCTAGCCGCTCAAAAGGAGAATGTCGATCTGATAGCTATGGCTACCCATGGGCGCTCCGCGGTCAGCCGCTGGGTCTACGGTGGCGTAGCCAATCGAATTGTAGAACAATCCCTGCAACCGGTCCTTCTTATCCGCCCATCCAAGCCTAAATAGTTACAGACGTCGTTTGTCACGCGAACCTTATCTGAGTTCATTTGGCTGCAGGTGCCTCAATAGTTACTGTTGTGCCCTTGCCAGGCGTGGAGCTTATTCTCAGGCTGCCCCTTACCAACTGAATGCGCTCCCGCATTCCCGCCAAACCCAATCTACCACTTTTTACCAAGTCGCCGGTTATTTCCCGCAGGTAAAACCCTTTACCATTATCTTTCACTGTTATCCTAACTAACCTTTCACCGAATTCCACGGCAATCTCAGCACTCGTTGCATGAGAATGTCTTAAGGTATTTCTCAAAGCTTCCTGAGCTACACGGAAAAGAACCAGCTCTATCTCGGGCGAAAAACGCCGATTGATACCGCGTGTTGTAACCTGGATATTAATATCTGAGCGTTTACCTATATCTGAGGCTAACCATTCCAGCGCCGACAACAAGCCCAGGCGATCTAACGCTGGTGGGCGCAGGTCCTGGCTTAATCGTCTCACATCCGCCATTATGTTATTAATCCTCTCCCTCAACATATCTAACTGAATCTTTTTATATTCGGACAACCCCTTGCCGCTAGTAGCAATCTCATCCAGATGACGCACCAGCACAACTAAGGACTGAATGGTCTCATCATGAAGCTCTCGGGCAATTCGCTTCCTTTCGTCCTCCTGGGCCATGGTGATTTGACCCAGATAAAAGCGTAAGCTTTCCTGCATCCGCTTCTCTTCGGTAACATCTCTAGCAACATGTTGAAAGCCAACAGGCTCACCATTAACCTCGACAACGTCTGTGGTCAGTTTTAAAACAGCCTCAATACCTTCTTTTGTAATTAACTTTTGCTCATAAGGTTGAGGAGCGGCTCTTTTGTTCAGAAGTCGACTGCGGACTTCTTTAGCCAGACGTAAACTTTCTTCGGAAAGGAAAGATTTAACATTCATCCGGCATAACTCTTCTACTCCATACCCCGTGAGTCTAGCAGCAGCGATATTTGCAGAAACTATATTTCCGTCCATATCATGAACCCATATAGCGTCATGGGCATTTTCAAACAACGTGCGATATCGTTCTTCAGACGCCCGCAGTTGCTCAATGACTTTTCGTTCCTCTTCATAGAGACCTGCGTTCTCCACAGCGACCCCAATCTGGTTTCCGAGGGTGGCCAGCAATTCAACTTCATCCTGACTAAATTGGCGACGCTTATGCACAGCCACGCAAATGGTACCCATGACCTTACCCTTAGACTTCAAGGGCACGATAACCTGTGAACGTATACCCTCTTCCTTCACCGCCAGCTTAGTCAATCTGTCGTCTGTTGAGATATCCTTTATTATCGCTGGCTCACCGGTTTGAGCAACCATACCATTGAAACCTTCCCCCAATTCAAGTCTGCCAACACTGCAGACAAACGAATCTGAAACTCCTTTGTGGGCACGAAGAACAAGTTCACCCGCTTCTTCATTCAGGATGAATATAAGGGCAGCATCGGCATTCACTATTTCAATGATATTCTCTACGCTTCTATTGAGAATTTGATTTAGCTCGAGGGACTGGGAGACAACGGTAGATATGTATTTTAAGCTTGCTAGCCGGATACGATGCTCGCGCTCTCGTCTTAATGAACCAAAGCCGGGTCTGAGCGTAATCCTCTTGAGCCAGTCAAATGTGAATCGCTGCACGATACTATATCCAGGCTGTCTGGATGACAAAATTATCAGGACATTTCGTCAAGAGTGACCCAGCCTTCTCTTAAGGCATAAACTACGGCCTCGGTTCGTGAACTAACCCTGAGTTTATTAAAGATATTCGCCAGGTGCCCCTGGACAGTGCGCACACTTAGACAAAGTCCCTCGGCAATATCTTTATTACTTAAACCTTTGGTTACCATTTTCAAAACTTCCATTTCCCGCTCTGTGAGTACGTCCAGGGACTTTTTTTCACGCGGCTTCCCAGAGGTACCAGCGAACCGATTCAAAACCTTACGAGCAACCGAAGGATGAAGCACGGATTCTCCGGCATGCACTGCTCGAATAGCATCAACTATTTCTTTGCCGCGGACACTTTTTAACAGATAGCCGGCAGCACCTGCCTCCAATAAGCCGAAGATAAATTGGTCGTCGTCATAAGCGCTTAACACTAGTACTGCTATTGAAGGATGCTGTGCCTTAATTCGCCTCGTAGCTTCAATACCATCTAATCGTGGCATGGCCACATCAACCAGCGCCACATCTGGTTTTAAGTCGCAGGCAAGCTTCACTGCTTCTTCGCCATCACCCGCTTCGGCCACTACCTCCAAATCTGGTTCCTGTTCCAGAATTCGGCGCGTGCCTTCACGCACAAACGCGTGGTCATCCGCGATCAATATCCTGATTGTCTCCAAACAATACCCCTTTTCCCGGGGTCATTATAGCAGAACCATACTCAAAACCTATAAGACGTCCGATTAAACACAGGCATAATTGCGCATAACAGATCCATTTAACAAGTCTTACGCACAAATAAAAACAAGCATTATAACGGAGGTAAATACGCTTGTATATATGTTAAGCTATCTTGGGGGCAAGTAAGGTAGTATTCTGCAATAGGAAGTAGACGCACATTTAGCGCGCTTCCCTATTTCCTTTATGCCCAAATTATAGATAATGGGATATTCTAAGTAGATAAATAAATAAATCAGGCCATCTGATTATTTTGTTTGAAGCTTCAAAAGAAGTATAATTAGCCGAAAGTAGGTGCGCGATGGAAATAAAGTTACATGGCAGCAACGACTTCATCCAAGAAATCTCTTCCATGCCCGGCGGTGAAAAAATCAACCTTTGCATACAATGCGGCACTTGTTCGGCATCCTGTCCTAATGCCAACAAAATGGACTACACGCCCCGCGAGATAATCGCCATGGCACGAGCCGGCATGAGAGAGGAGGTTCTATCCAGTAACTCGATGTGGCTGTGTTTATCTTGTTACATGTGCACCGTGCGCTGCCCCAGAGGAATCGTACCGACATATATCATGCATGCCCTGGAGCACTTAGCCATGCGCCACAACTTAAGTACACCCCGGACACACACACCAGTCCTGTACAGACTATTCAGCGACACTGTCTATAAGGTGGGGCTGATTCCTCGCTTCGGCTGCATGAGCCGATTTTATCTCAATGTCAACCCATTCGGTGCCGTTAAGGCAATCCCGGTCGGACTGGGCCTGCTCAGGCATGGACGATTACAGTTCAAAGCTAAAACTTTGAAGCCACAGGCAAAACGCCAGCTCCAAACGATTCTAGACAAGGCAAAGGCATTCGGAGGCGCATCATGAAATACTATAGCTACTTTCCCGGCTGCTGCATGCACGATGACAGTCCGATGTACGATTCATCGGCTAGAGCCGTCGCCAAAGTTTTGGATATGGAGCTCATCGAGCTGGATGATTGGAACTGCTGCGGCTCTACGCCTTACACTGTGGTTGATGAATTATCTGCATTCTGCTGCTGCGCCCGCAATTTGGCACTGGCCGAAAAAAGAGGGTTTGACCTGGTAGCGGCCTGCAGCGACTGCTATCTCATACTTAACAGGACTGACCAGCACTTCAAGGAATATCCTGAGATAAAGACCAAAATAAGTGAAGCCCTGGCTGCCGGCGGGCTGGAATATAACGGGACGGTCAGGGTGAGGCATATACTCGATGTCTTTGCCAATGATATCAGCATGGAAGACGTCAAAGCTAAAGTCAAAGTAGACCTCGGAGGGCTGAAAGTAGCTCCTTACTATGGTTGTCAGGTAGTACGGCCAACACCAAACTTCGATGACCCGGAATATCCTCAGTCGTTAGAGCGAATTATCGACAGCCTGGGAGCCCAATCCATTAACTATCCGATGAAAACTCGATGCTGCGGCGGTTCACTTATTCTATCTGAAGAGGAAATTGCACTGGGACTAATGTACAAACTCCTGGATAACGCCGTAGCTAACGGTGCCGAGTGTATTGCTACTGTATGCCCATTCTGCCAACTGAACCTGGACGCTTACCAAAGCCTGCTCAATAGGAAATTTAAGACGAATTTCCATCTCCCTGTTTTGTTTTTCACTCAGCTTATGGCTGTGGCATTCGGTGTTGACAGCAAAGCTGTGGGGCTGAAAATGAACATAGTCTCGGCCGAGAAAGTGATAGCCGGACATATCACGAAATGAAGGAGGAGCGAATGGAACCCAAAATAGGTGTCTACATCTGCCACTGTGGTGCCAATATCGCTGCCACGGTTAATGTCGAGCAGGTAACCGAGTTTGCCAAAGGACTGCCTTCGGTGGCCATAGCTCGGGATTACAAGTTTGTGTGCTCAGACCCCGGTCAGGAGTTGATAAAGAAGGATATAAAGGAACTGGGCATCAACCGCGTCGTGGTAGCCTCATGCTCACCTCGATTACATGAACAAACCTTCAGGCGGACTTTAGTCAGTGCCGGCTTAAATCCTTACCTTTTCGAGATGGCAAACATACGAGAACACTGCTCCTGGGTACACGAGGACAGCGGGAAGGCAACTGA
>Ga0153916_10000204_pt1 | contig 37368 bp, 32 predicted proteins | sample Opewatmetagenome_FD_109642 | JGI IMG/M metagenome (GOLD analysis project Ga0153916, IMG submission 109642) | Freshwater wetland microbial communities from Ohio, USA - Open water 3 Core 3 Depth 4 metaG | ecosystem: Environmental > Aquatic > Freshwater > Wetlands | place: USA: Ohio, Lake Erie...
CAGCTCAGCCGAGTGGGCAACAAGGTCAACGGCTCGGTTGATAACATCGTTTAGGTTAATCTGCCGGAATGCTGGGGGCGACTGTCGAGCGAAATCAAGAAGATTTCGGATTAATTTTGTGCTACGAGTTAGTTCTGCTTCCATTTTGGATAGGTAGCTGAGAGCGATCTCCTTGGGAATATTGTCGCTTCCTATCTTCTTGGCCATCAACTGAGTATAGGCAAGGACACCTGAGAGAGGATTGTTGACTTCGTGAGCAATGGAGGCAGCCAACTGGCCGAGCGACGTCAGTTTTTCAGCCTGGATTAGCTGCTCCTGGCTTTCCTTTAGCCGTTGATGAGATTCGCTGAGCTCTCGATAAGCAGCACTTAATTTGTCTTGCATCTCTTTTTCTCTAGTCACATCCCTGGAAATATTCTGGAAACCCTTTAGCTTACCGTCTTCTCTAATCAGGTTGGTGGTCAGTTTAAGGATCCTTCCGGTTCCATCTTTGCTAATCAAGCGCTGCTCGTATGGTTGTTCTACCGTTTCTCCCAAGAATAGTTTACGCCTAATTTGTCTGGCTAAACTAAGACCTTCCTCTGCTAAAAAATCTCTGACATTCATCCCTAGCAGTTCTTTAGAGCTATAGCCGGTCAGTTCCTCGGCAGCTTTGTTAGCAGCTATAATATTACCCTGTGAGTCATGTATCCAGATGGCATCGTGTGCATCTTCAAATATCTCGCGATACCGTCTTTCCGAGGCCGAGGCTTGTCGTGCCGCCAAACGTTCTCTTTGGTAGAGCTGGGAATTCTCAATACCAATGCCAATCTGACTACCAATGGTAGTAAGCAACTCCACTTCCTCACTCAAGAATTGCCGCGACTCACGCATAGCCCCGGCGAGAGTCCCCACTACTTTCCCCTTGGCTTTCAGCGGCACAATAACCTCGGCTCGCATTCCCTCTCGTTTAACTATCTCCCTCGTAAGTCTAGGGTCTTCAGCGGCATCCTCTATCAGCAGTGGTTCCCCGGTCTCTGCAACACGGCCGTTGAAGCCCTCCCCTACCTTCAGTCCTTTTAGTCCGGCAACAAACTCCTCAGATACTTCCCGGTGGATAATAAGCTTAAGCTCTTGCTTATTTTCGTCCAAAAGAAATATCAGGACAATATCCAAGCCCATTACTTGCTTAATCTTATCAACAACTGCGCTTAGTATATCCTCCAACTCCAAAGATTGACTGACGATCGCTGAAATCTCATTCAAGGCAGAAAGTCGTTTCTCGTTACTTCTTGTGACCTGATATGCGGATTCAAGCTGCTGGTCAGCTTTCTCCAGCTTTGAAAGCATTTGTTGCCGGCGCTCTCTTTCTTTTTTGGAGCGGTCAAACCACAGATTTATTAAAACGCCCAAGAAGATGACAGCAATAGTCTCAAACAAAGCATCAGGGAAATATTCTGAGACTAAGAAGACCCGAGGCAGCATAATGACAGACGCCACTGCTAAGCTGACAAATCCTGCTGTTGTGCCAAAGACAAAAGCGGCGTAGGTGACTGGCACCAGAAGCAGAATACGCTCCAAAGCGTGTCGGCTGAGACCCAGAAATGAGAAGAGAGATGGTGAACTGATCGAGAGTATCTGCTGCGGGTAATGCAGCACTACGACAATGGCAAATATTACCACTACTGCCCAGAAATGGGGATTGGATAGTATCTTGAAGTGGCAACTAATCCTATGCGTATCAAGATGTTTAATATTCATCAGATATAAAGTTCCTTATCTGGGCATAGGTGAACACCGGCCCATCACGGCATACATATAAGTTTCCGATATTACATCGCCCGCACTTACCTATTCCGCACTTCATTCTTTTTTCCAGAGTAGTTATCATTTGCTCTGGTACAAAGCCGAGTTTTTGCAGAACTGGAAAAGTCAGTCTTATCATAATGGGTGGGCCGCAAACAACAGCTATTGCATTTTTGGCTGAAGGAGCTATTTGCTCCAATACCGCTGGGACAAAACCCTCTCTTCCTGTCCAGTTGTTATCACCTTTATCAACAGTAGTTATCATATTTATTGTTTTATCCTGATTCCAGCTATCAAGATCATACTTGAAGCACAGGTCTGCAGGACTACGGGCTCCGTATACTATATATATATTTTCATATCTATCTCTGTTATCTAATACGTTCCAGATAATAGAGCGAAGCGGCGCTAGACCGATTCCGCCACCAACGAAAACGAGATTCTTGCCCCGCATTAGCTCAAGCGGAAAACTGCCACCATAGGGCCCCCTGAAACCAATCTCGGCACCAATACTGAGGCGATGCATGGCATTGGTTACCACCCCCACCTTGTTTATAGTACACTCTAAATGGTCGTTTCTGGTAGGGCTGGAGGAAATACAAAAGGTGGCTTCTCCTATGCCAAAGATAGAAAGTTCGGCAAATTGACCTGATTCAAATGTAAACCCTTTACGCAGTTTCCCGTCCTTGAAATTGAAATGAATGGTTCTGATAGAAGGTGTCTCTTCAATAATTTTGTCTATTACTACTAGATGTGGCAAATAGACGTTGTCTTGGGCGAGAAGTTTTTTTCTTTGGTTAATATCAGTAATAGCCATCTTTTCACTTACCCAACTATTTTGTCCATGTTATTTCTCACTCTGAGATATGGCACTGGCGGGTAGACTACTTAGGATTTGGCTAATATCCCAATTCACTGGACACAACCGTATACACCTGCCGCAACCAGTACAGGCAGTAACATCAAAGTTCATGGGGTGAAACTCGTATTTATGGTACACCCTTTGCCTTACCCGCCTCCATTTTTCCTCTCTCGGATTTTCCATGGGCATTCTGGTATACAGCCTGAAACTGCAACTATCCCATCCTCTATATCTTGCCCCTTGCTTCTTAACCAACTCATCGCAAATATCGAAACAGAAACAAGTGGGACAAAGGAAAGTGCAGACACCACAGCTAATACACTTGGCGGCGACTTTTTCCCAATAACCTTTGTCGCTGAAGCAAGCCTGTAACTTCTTCGCGATTTCTTTTGTATCGACCTTTTTTATCACCCTGTCGGAAACTGCCGCTTTTGCCTTCTTCGCTTTAGCATCATCAGCTTTAGTGGCCTGTTTCACCAAGCTGGTCGCTTCCAGCAGCTTTTCACCCTTATCGGTAATTTCTTCGACTAAGAATTCGTCCCCAATATCGGTGAACATCAGGTCAACATCGGCTGACTCCGCGGGCTTGACCCCTAATGAAGTACAGAAACAGCTATCATAAGGATCGGTGCAGCTAAGACCGATGAGCACGGTGTTCTTCCTTTTCGATATATAGTAGGGGTCTTCATATGTCTCGGTAAAGACCTTGTCTATCATAGCTATGCCTTTGGCGTCACACGGACGGATACCAAAAATAAGTTTCTTTTGCTCATCTTGCGGTATTTCTATATGGTAGCCATCTTCGTTTTTCTTGAAGCTGAACATTCTCTCCATGGAAGGGAGGAAATTAGCTTTACAGGGGATGACTGTGTTTCTATACCAATCTAAGAAGCTTACATCGATGCCGTCCCATCTGACCATCTTGGCAACGTTTTCCTCTTTGGACGGAACAAACACACTAAACGACTGGTTCCACATGCCAAGGAGTTTAGCTATTTCTTTTTTGCTGATCTTCTTAGTAGCCACCTGTCTCCCTTTTACATAATCAAGTCTTCGGCCTCCACAGGCTCGTAGGCCGTCATTAACGCTGGTGCATTCTTATCTATTCCTGCCTGATAATGGAACATCTCGTCAACTAATTCGGACATCTTTTTGGACAAGCTTCTTAGCGGGATATTCTGTGGGCAAACACGTTCACATTCACCGCAGTCGGTGCATCTTCCAGCGACATGTATATTTCTAATTACCTGAAACATGAGATTATCCTGCCACTGTGAAACGGGTGATATCCATTGTGGCTGGGACTCCTCAACAAAGCACCGCTCGCAAAAACAAGCCGGGCATACCTGACGACACGCATAGCACCGGATGCAACGGCTGAGTTGTTCTTTCCAGAATGCCCATCTCTGTTCCGGGACCATATCTTCAAGTTTCTTAATTTCCCTCCGGCTCAACTCTTTATCACCAACCGCGTTAGTTGGTTTGCCCACAAGGATATCGTATTCCTGAGGCGTAGGAGACTCACAGCCGAGGCAGTGTTCAAATAAAACTTCCTTCGTGGGCAACTCTGTTTTCTGCCCGCCAATAATTACTGCTACCTTTTCTCCTTGCAGGGCAATATCATCAATTTCATCCCTGTCCTTATTTACTAACTTTTCTACCTTCGCTATATCAATCAACCCAGAGCAAGGAACGCCAATAATTACCACATCCTCTCTAATTACCTGATTATCCTGTATGAGACTGACAACGGAGCGGCTGTCGCAACCTTTAGCCACTATGCCTACGCGTCCTGGAAGCTCAATCAGGAATTTAGCTAGATTATTTACTATGAATGGGTTAATTACTAAAGATGCAACCTCCTCTTTCTCTTTGGTGATAAATGGAGTAGCGGTGAATTTCAAGCTCCCTCGGGCAAAGCCAAGTATATGGTCGACCTTCCCCTCCTCTAGTAATTTTCTAGCCTCCTTCCGTAGCTCTTGTTCCATACTACTGTCCATCTTCGGCGAATAACCTATTAGGTCCGACCTCTTCTATATCTTTTACTACGGCGGCAACTACCTGGGCAAACTTTGCACCTTCTGACGCCGATACCCAGCTAGCCTTAAACCGCTCTTCCGGAATACCTATGTACTCCATGAATTTCTTGGTTAAAGCAATTCTTCTTCTGGCACGGTAGTTTCCCGTTTGGTAATGGCAGTCACCGGGATGACAGCCGGACACCATGACACCATCAAAACCCAGACGCAAACCCTTAAGGATTAACAGGGGATCAACTCTTCCTGAACACGGCACCTTCAATATTCTTACGTTGGCTGGATATTTTTTACGACCGGACCCAGCTAAATCGGCACCGGCATAGCTGCACCACTTACATAAGAACCCGACTATTCTGGGCTCCCATTCTGATTTACTTCCCATTCTTATCACGCCTCGCTTCCATTAGTCAGCACAGAATCAAAGCAAGCTCATACAAGCATGCCTTCAATTTCCGCTACAAGCTGTTCACTCGTATAGTGTTTAAGGCTTACCGAACCACTAAAGCAACCGCCAACGCAGGCGCCGCAGCCTTTACATAAGGCTTCATTGACACGGCACACCTTCTTTTCTTCAACGAAGGTAATGGCACTATAAGGGCAGACACGCATGCAAAGCTGGCATCCAGAACAAATCTTTTCGTCAACGAAAGAAGTAGCTGTTTCAATCTCCACATTAGCCTGACCAATCATTGACAGAACCTCGGCCGCTGCCCCGGATGCTTGAGCCACGGTATCCGGAATATCCTTGGGACCCTGGCAACAACCAATCACGAAGACGCCATCGGTGGTCGTAGCTACGGGGTCTAACTTAGGATGCCTTTCCAGGAAAAAGCCATCGGCACCTCTGCTTATGTTGAACAAGCGGCCAGTATTCTGAGCGTCTTTCTGCGGTTCAATAGCGGTACTCAGAATAACCATGTCCACTGGCAAACGGCACTGGAGGCCGGGGTGAATTTCCTCCTCATATTGAACAATTAGCTTGCCTTTCTCCGCAGGTGTTTCAGCTATATTCGTGACACCACTGGGACGAGCTTCAATAAATATGCTGCCCTCTTTGACAATTCGGTTGTAGAACTCCTCAAAACCCTTACCGAAGGCTCTGATGTCAACATAAAATTCATAAACCTGAGACCCAGGAAGATGTTCTCTTATGAGGTGGCTAAATTTCAATGAATACATACAACAAACACGGGAACAGTATTCATGATAGTTCTTATCTCTGCTGCCGACGCAATGGATAATAGCTATTGTCTTAGGCTCCGAACCATCTTTAAGAAGTACGTGACCCTCAGTCGGCCCAGCAGCATTAACCATTCGTTCGAACTCAAGTGCAGTGACAACGTTGTCAAAACGTCCGTACCCATATTCATAGATGCCGCTAGGCTTGAACACGTCATAGCCAGTAGCTACGATGATATTGCCGACTTCTACTTCAACCACCTCGTCTTTCATTTTGTGATTGATCGCCTCACGCTCACAAACTTTGACACACTCCAGGCATTCAGAGCAAACAGCACAATTCAAACAACGTTTGGCCTCTTCTACGGCAAATTCTTCACTAAAGCCCAGCTCCACTTCTGCGAAGCCCTGCCGTTTGTCCAGGTCGAGGACTGGCATGGTCTTTCTCGCCTTTATTGCCACGCCTTCTTTTAAGACCTCTTTCACCCTTTCAGGACGAGCTGGTCTGTCTTTCTTCAGGTCTATTCCCCTGAGATAATGGTCTATAGAAATAGCCGCCTCTTTACCAGCCTCGATAGCAGAAATAACATCATCTGGACCAGACACAGCGTCGCCACCGGCAAAAACACCTTCGATATTCGTCTGCAAGCTAATGGGGTCAACTGATACAGTGGCGAAACTGGTATATTCAAGCTCTTTGGCCAGGGCAGACTTATCCACAACCTGTCCAACAGCAATGACTACATTGTCAGCAGGTATATCAAACTCCGAACCTCTAATCGGTACTGGACGTCGACGCCCACTCTCGTCGGGTTCGCCCAGCTGCATCCGAATACATCGAATATGAGTTAACTGACCTTTTTCCGTCAGAATTGCTACCGGCGCTGCCAGAACATGAATCTTCACTCCTTCATGCTCCCCCTCTTCAACCTCAGTACGAAGAGCCGGCATTTCGGCTCGAGAGCGCCGATACACTATAGTAACCTCTTCGGCTCCCACGCGTTTAGCCACTCTGGCACTGTCCACCGCCGCATTGCCACCACCGATAACTACTACGCGCTTTCCAATTTTAACCTTCCTCCCCGAGTTTACCTGTCTCAGGAAATCAAGTGCATAAGACACACCCTCGGCATCTTCATTTGGAATACCCATCTTCTGACTCATACCAGCACCAACACCAATGAATATTGCGTCATAACCTTTGTTAAAGACTTCCTTGAAGTCTTTCATTGGGGCGTTTGTCTTTATCTCTACCCCCAATTTTTCAATGTATCTGATTTCATTATCCAGTATCTTCTTCGGCAACCTGTATTCAGGTATAGCATAACGCATTAGGCCGCCGGCTTTGAGCGCAGCTTCAAAGACAGTAACCCCGTATCCCATCCTCACCAAGTCATAGGCACAAGCCAAGCCAGCCGGCCCAGAGCCGATGATGGCTACTCTCTCCTGCTTTGTCCTTTCAATCGGAGCTACCTTTCCTTTTCCTTTACCCTCCCTGAGTTCATAGTCAGCCATGAAGCGCTTTAGATAGCGAATGGCTATTGGTTCATCAACCTTTCCCCTTTCGCAATCAACCTCACAGGGATGGGTACAAACTCGCCCACAAACACCGGCGAACGGCTGTGTCCTCCTGAATACTTCGAGGGCCTCCTTAAATTTACCCCGTGAAATAAGGGCTACGTATCCCTGTGCGTCAACCCCAGCCGGACAAGCAGTCCGACACGGGGGAGCGCCTCGCTTGTCGATGGTAAAAACATTAGGAACAGCCTGAGGAAAAGGACGATATGTTGCCTTTCTTTTAGCCAATCCTAAGTTAAACTCGGAAGGTACTTCCACCGGGCATACAATCTCACACTCAGCACAACCGCTACACTTCTTGATATCTACAAACCGCGCTTTCTTCCTAATTGCGACCTTGAAATTACCAACGTAGCCGGATACCCCTTCGACTTCGCTGTAGCTCAGTACATCAATGTTCGGATGCTGTCCCACCAGTGTCATCTTGGGAGTAAGTATGCAGGCTGAGCAATCAAGGGTAGGAAACGTCTTGTCCAATTGCGCCATGTGCCCACCAATGCTAGGAGTTCTTTCTACCAGATAAACCTTATGCCCTGAATCAGCAATTTCCAGCGCTGCCTGGATGCCGGCAATACCACCGCCTACCACCAGGGTATCGGGATTAATAGGAACCTGCCTCACCTCCAGGGCGTCATGGTAATAAATCCGCCTTACCGCAGCACTCACCAGCGCCTTGGCTTTGCCCGTAGCCCCATCATGGTCCTCCGTAACCCAGGAGCACTGTTCACGAATATTAGCCATTTGAAATAGGTAGGGATTTATCCCGGCATCCTGGCAAACACGTCGGAATGTGGGCTCATGCAGTGTCGGCGAGCAAGAAGCCACAATTATACGATTGAGACCTGCTGTTTTGATATCCTCTTTAATCAGGTTTTGTCCCGGCTCGGAGCACATAAACTTGTAGTCGCGGGCTACTACTACTGAATCTAAATCCCTAGCAAAGCGACTAACCTCCACGACATCAACTGTACCGGCAATATTGCTGCCACAATGACAGATATACACCCCAATCCGTGGTTCCATTTCAAGTCTCCTGTTTTATTTAAGCAATATTCCCGCGATCTCAGCTATGATCTGGTCGGTAGTGAAATGCTTGCCAGTTATGGCATTGCTAGGGCAGGCAGCAACGCACACCCCACACCCCTTGCACAGAGCTTCATTAACCTGGCTTATCTTCTTTTCAGTATCGAATGAAATGGCTTTAAAGGGGCAGAGGCCTTCACAGGTGCGACAGCCGGCGCAGCGCTCTTCATCGATAACTGCCGTCGTTGCCTCAACTTCTACCTGTCCCTTACTAATCATTGCCATGATTCGGGCGGCGGCAGCTGAGGCCTGAGCAATGGTGTCAGGTATGTCCTTCGGTCCCTGGCAACAACCAACAACAAATATACCATCGCTCATAGTAGCTACCGGGTCCATCTTCGGGTGTCTTTCTAAGAAAAAGCCATCCGCACTTCGACTGATACCGAATTGGCGACCTACCATTGCCGCATCTCGTTGTGGCTCCAGTGCGGTGCTTATAATAACCATGTCTACCGGTTGACAATGTTGCGAACCATTCTTCAATGCATAGTGAACAATAAGCTTGCCTTTTTCCCACGGATTTTCAGTTGTATTGGTTACCGCTGTAGGACGAGCTTTGACAAATACTGTCCCTTCGTCGATAACTCGATTATAAAACTCCTCATAGCCCTTACCAAAGCTCCTGATATCCGAATAGAACTCATATACCTTGGCTCCGCGAATGTGTTCTCTTATCAGGTGGCTGAACTTCATAGAATACATGCAACAAACGCGCGAGCAATATTCATGATAGTTTTCATCTCTGCTACCGACACAGTGTATAATAGCCACGGTCTCAGGATGGGAGCCATCTTTAAGTACGATCTCACCCTGCGTCGGTCCTGCAGAATTGACCAGCCTCTCAAACTCTAGACTGGTGAGTACATTAGGCAGTTTGCCGTAGCCATATTCATAAATTCCTGAAGGCCTAAAAACATCGTAGCCAGTAGCCAGAATAATATTACCGACATCAGCTTCGAGTATTTCATCTTTCTGCTCGAAGTTGATAGCCTTTGCCTCACAAAACTTCTCGCAGGCACGGCAAGTGCCTTTCAAAAAATAGGCGCAGTGCTCGGTATCAATTACCGGTACGTTAGGTACTGCCTGAGCAAATGGAGTATATATAGCTTTTCTGGTGCCCAAACCAAGGTCAAACTCGCTCGGTGCTTTCCACGGACATTTTTCCTGGCATAAACCGCAGCCGGTACATTTATCCTTATCGACGTATCGTGCCTTTTTTCTTATTTTAACCTTGAAATTACCTATATACCCCGAGATTTCAACCACTTCGCTATACGTCATCAACTCAATATGAGGATGAGAACCTACTAATGTCATCTTGGGAGTAAGAATACAGGCTGAGCAATCAAGAGTAGGAAACGTCTTGTCCAGCTGCGCCATATGCCCACCAATACTGGGTGTTCTTTCTACCAGATAAACCTTGTTTCCTGAATCGGCAATTTTCAACGCCGCCTGAATGCCGGCTATACCACCACCTACCACCAGGGTGTCAGGATTAATGGGTACCTGCCTCACCTCAAGAGCGTTGTGATAATATATCCGCCTCACCGCAGCACTTACCAAAGCCTTGGCTTTATCCGTAGCTCCATCATGGTCTTCGGTTACCCATGAGCACTGCTCTCGAATGTTCGCCATCTGAAACAGATATGGATTTACACCCGCATCCTGGCATACCCGACGAAAGGTGGGCTCATGTAATTTCGGTGAGCAAGAGGCAACAACTATGCGATTGAGACCTGCCGTTTTGATATCCTCTTTGATCAGGTTTTGCCCCGGCTCGGAGCACATGAATTTGTAGTCGCGAGCCACTACTACCGAATCCAGGTCTTTGGCAAAACGGCTGACCTCCGCTACATCAACTGTACCGGCAATATTACTGCCACAATGACATATATACACCCCAATTCGTGGTTCCATTGTCGGTTCTCCCTTAGGTTTCAGATGGTGTTAGAAATATAATGCTACTAACAAATAGATGAATTCTAATAAAATATTCTACCCAGGTCAAATGGTACCATTGTATTAAGGTACTAAGATTACTCAAGTATCATTAATTTGTCAAGTATTTTTTCTTAGTGGATAGTTGTAATTTTTATATGGAGTAAATGTTTTTCTAGATAACAGCTTGTCGGTCATTGTCTTGACACGAAGACGGTGCTTTGGCATATTATACAAAGAGACAAAGACACCATATTTGAAATTTCGACGTTAAAACGAAGACATGAATGAAGGAACAAAACAGATTCATATTAGGATAGCAGAGGACCTCTACAAAAAGCTAAAGGTCAGATGTGTATATGAAGACACGTCTATTCAAGACTACATACTCAAACTCATAGCAGAAAGCATGGGACAGCATTATGGTGTGGAGGGTTCAATACTCATTGTAGAGGACGAGGCAATTGTACGTGAGTCACTAAAGGACTGGCTTAAAGATATCTATCAGGTGACAACAGCTGAGACGGGTGAAGAAGCACTGGAATTAATAGGGAAAAGCAACTTCGATATTATGATTGTGGACGTGAGATTACCTGAAAAAAGCGGGCTTGAGGTGATAAAAGAGGTGAAGGAGATCAAACCGCATATTAAGTGCATTGTTATAACGGCCTATCCCTCAGTGGAGCTGGCAGTCGAGGCGATGAAGCTGGGCGCAGTTGATTATTTGGTCAAGCCAGTGGCTCCTGAACGGCTGGAGGAGCTCGTCTGCGAGACTCTTCTCAAATGCAAAACGGCACTCAACAAGAAGGCCTCCACCGCCAAGAAGTCAGGCTCTGTAGCTCATAAGGCAACCGAGCAGGCGTAAGGTGGAGAAGAGGCCGGCCTGCTTTCACAGACTATTAGTGAGGAGACGATCATCAAACCAAATTTGGCTGTTTGTTGCTTTTATTAGACAACTGAGCTTTCAGACTGCTTAGTGTTTCAGGGTCGCTGCAGTAACGGCTGCATCTTCATATTCCATTAGTAAAGTCTCAATAAGCTTCTCAACAGAGATGATTGTATCTATCCTATACGCATTAGCCCCGGCAAAAGCAAATCCTTTTTCAAGTTGCCCCTTTTTGGCATTAGTCAAGGCAGCACAAATGCAATATGGCGAACTCATAAAATCGCAGGTTTTCAGACATTGCCAAGGGCATTTAAATGGTCTTTTGATTCCTAATGATACGTCCTCAAGAAACCTATTCTTTATGGCTCTTCCTGGTAATCCAACCGGGCTGTCAATTATGGTAAGGTCCTCTTTTTTGCAATTAACGTATGCCTCTTTAAATTTTATAGAAACATCGCACTCGTGAGTTGCCACAAACCTGGTGGCCATCTGCACACCTTGCGCTCCCAATTGGATGAATTTATAAATGTCGGCACCTGTATACACACCACCGGCAGCGATTACGGGGATGCTCTTATTAAAATTCTGCTCATAGGGCTTTATCACAGAGATTACTTCCGGGAGTATCTTTTCCAACGAATAGTCAGGGTTATTGATCTGCTCTTTTTTAAACCCGAGGTGCCCACCAGCTAATGGACCTTCAACAACCACCGCATCAGGCACCTGATTGTAGTGATTCCCCCAATATTGAAATATCAGTTTTGTTGCTCTGGCAGAAGATACTATTGGAACAACCTTAACTGCAGCTTTTCTCAATCCACTCGTTAACAATGTCTCAGGGATATTTAGTGGAAGTCCGGCACCAAGAAAAACCATGTCTATGCCTTCATCCACTGAAATCTGTAGAAGGTCATCGTAATCCGTAAGGGCTACCAGTAGGTTAACGCCAATAATACCAGTAGTCATCTCCCTCGCTTTTCTTATTTCTCTCCGCAAGGCTTTTTCGTTGGCTCCCTTGAAATTACTGTTAAAATCAGGCTCAAGCATACCTATTCCAGTGGCAGAAATGACACCTATGCCGCCTTCGTTGGCGACTGCCGAGGCTAGCCCTGACAAAGAGATGCCAACGCCCATTCCACCTTGAATAATGGGTATCTTAGCCTCCAAATCACCTATCCGCAGTTTTGGTATGTTCCGGAAATCCATGTATTGCACTCCTCTGATCAGAACACAATGTTACCTATTAACCCCTACCCCCAACAGCAGGGACGCCCGTAATTGGAGTTTCCCGGCACTTTCTGCAAACTCCTTGGAGGGGGAGACCTCCCAGTGAGGTTTGTAGTCTGCCCCCATTATAATTCTTTCGCTGGGATTCGACAAAATTCCTGGCATGCTTCTTCTCGGCAAGAAAGATTGCCCTTACCAGAGGCGAAGAACTTTGGTTTGCTTCATACTAACAATGTAACTTATTGCTTACTGCAGCACCGTATGTCTTTGTGTCGCTTCATTAGTAACTAAATGACGGAATGTTCAATATCAGGCTGTCTCGAACTGGTAAGGCATTGGATTTGAGGAACGGGCTCGTTTGGCTCTGACCTAAAAGAAAAGCCCCTCCACGCAAAACGGGAGGGGCTTGTTTAAATCGCTAAATTGATTATTTCTTAGCTGAGGCGGCCACTTTATTATTCTTGGCGGATGCGGCTTGTGCTTTGACCGGGCGGTATCTCTGTTTGCTCAGTGCATCCTGGTCGCCGCCGCTCATGCCGGCAATGTACCTCACCAGCTTCTTCCGAGCTTCCAGGTCGTACTGAGTGGTGATGGCGATTTGCTCCATGACCGGAGAGCCGCCGCCATGGTAACCGCCCACATTGTGTATGCCGCCGGTGGCCGAGCAGAGCTGGTCGCCCAGGTAGCGCCAGAACTGCGCCTGGTCCTCTACCGCCATATTAGGATTACGCTTGGTGTATTTAAGGAGCAGGTCTTTTGTATCCGGATTGACGAAATCCTTCTCATGTGGGAAGGTAGCCATGACTCCGCCGCCTATGTCGCAGAGTATTTCCGCTTCGTGCCACACCGCTTCGCCTGTGAGGCAGCGGCCGACGTTGCAGTAAATCGAATTGGGAATGTAGGAGCCGGGACCGTAAGGCAAAAAACCCACACCGGGCATGTAGACCTCCGGTCTGCCCAGGTCGGAAGCCGTATATCCGGCGGCATAGCCCAGCTCGGTAATTTTGATAAGCTCAGCCAGTTTCTGACGGACATGGGACTGCTTGTGAATGTTGTTGGCTTCAGCGGCCAGGGCTGCCGTGCCCATGACGATGTCACCGATGGCCGGCTTGCAGCCGGAATAGGAATGGCGGTGGAACAAGGCGAACAGTAGCGCCAGCACGCCGCCGTGCTGCCATTCACCGGCCAGAAAAACCCTGTCCCAAGGAACGAAACAATCCTCGAATATCATGTAGGAATCAGTGCTGCCGGGCATGAACCCGCGCTTGAAATGCTCACGAGGCCTGAAGTTATGGACGGTAACCACCTGCTTCAGCCCATCCCAGTCTCCCGGAATGGCGAAGGCTACGGCATAGTCCTTGTCCTCGAGTCGTAGCGCTCTGGTAGGAACTACCAGCACCTCATCGGCTACCGAGGCTTCGGAGATGTGTACCTTGCAGCCGCTGACCACGATGCCGTCGCTGAGTCTCTCCTTAATGCGTACATAGGCATCGGGGTTCGGCTGGTCGGCGGGCCTCAGCATTCTATCGCCCTTGACATCGGTCTGTGCCGAGCACCCTACCAGGTCCTCGCTCTGAAAGCGGATAAGCCACTTTTTGAAATTCTCGTGGTACTGGGTGGCGCCTTTATTGAGCTTGTCCGCTTCGTACGACACATTGTAAATCGCGTTGGTAGCATCGATGCCCATGCACCTCTGGATGCAGCCGCCCACCTTCTGGCAGAGCATGCGTGTCATGTCCTGCTTGGCGTGCAGGTCATCGGTGCTCATGTGGATGTGGGTGAAGCGGTTAATTCTCTCACCCGTGAGATGCGAGATGGCGGTGCACAGGTCCTGGCTCTCCGGCTTAGCCGCCTCCTCAAACGTGGTGCCCATTACGTCAAGGCATCTCGCCTGCAGCTCGTCGGTGCGGTCGATTAGCGCGCCATCATAGTAGACGTTGCGCTTCATCTTGGATAGACCTTTGATGTATTGCTCTTTTGTCCTCATAATTTCTCCTCCTCGGTTAATGGATAGTCGGTGCCATAATATTACTACTTCCAAACGGAAAAGTCATTTTTTACCACGTTCAAAATACTGGAAATAAAACAAATTGTAGTAAATTTTTTAGTTAAATTTTAGTCAAATCCGTAATTTAGTGGTAGAATTTAAAACCTGGAAGATTTCATCGGTCTTATAGAACGGAGGTGACATTATGGAAAACGGCAGATACCAGTTTAGCAGAACTTTACGATGTAAAAATCTGAATGTTCCAGGCACGTTGGGCAAGCTGGCTACCGCTATCGGCAAGGTTGGGGTAGATATAGGCAATCTAACTACCGTACATCTGGGGCATAACTATACTATCAGAGACGTGGAAGTGATGCTGCGGAGCCAAGAGGAACTAGCGCTTATAATTGATGAGGTGTCAAAAATTAAGGAGGTCACCGTCCTAGAGGTGAGGGACGATGTACTTGACCTCCATAAGGACGGAAAAATTAAGACGGTGAGTATCCACCCTATTAATTCAATAGACATTCTGAGGAAAGTATATACGCCTGGAGTTGCTGAGGTGTGCCGGTTAATCGCTGACAGGCCTGGCCTTAAATATGCCTATACCACCATCCCATATTCGGTGGCTATCGTCACCGACGGGACTGCTATTCTCGGACTGGGCAATATCGGGCCGACGGCGGGAATGCCGGTTATGGAGGGAAAAGCCGCACTGCTACAGGAACTTGCCGGCGTTAGCGGGATTCCTATTTTGTTGAGCACGACCGATATCGACCAAATTGTAGAGACCATAAAAGGCATTGCACCGACTTTCGGGGCCATTCAACTGGAAGACATAGCTTCGCCAAGGTGCTTCCCGATTCTGGAGAAATTGGAGAACGAACTGGACATTCCTGTGATGCACGACGACCAGCAGGGCACCGCGGTAGTAACGCTGGCGGCTCTGATAAATGCCTGCAAGATTGTTAAGGTATCGCCGGAAGAGGCCAAGATCGGGGTTATTGGCCTCGGCGCCGCCGGTCTGACTATCGGCAAGTTTTTACTGGCATATACTGGTAAGCCGGTTTTGGGTACGGCCAGGACCGAGGCCAGCATCAAGCGGCATGTTGAGCGAGGAGGCATTGCCAGCAATTTAGCTGAGATTATGCAGACAGCTGATATCGTTATCGGCACCAGCGGCGTACCGGGCCTGATAGAACCGAGTATGGTAAGGAAAGGTCAGATTATTCTGGCTCTATCCAATCCTTTCCCTGAGATTGCTCCGGAGCTGGCTAAAAAGGCCGGTGCGGCTCTGGCCGTCGATGGCAGGACGGTCAATAATTTATTGGGCTATCCAGGTCTCTGGCGGGGAACCCTGGATGCTATGGCCAGTAAGTTCACCTATGAAATGTATAAAGCCGCCAGCCTGGCCATCGTGGATACGACGGACGAAGGTGAACTTGTTCCCAATCCGCTAAACCCCAAGTTGCACCTGGCAGTAACTCATGCAGTAGCCAGGGCTGCCGTAGAATCCGGTGTCGCCCAACGGCCTTTGGATAACGACTACTTTGAAAATACCAATATCAAGCGGCCGCCCTGGATGTAGTTCGAGAGCTTCCTTCCCCTTTTTCCAAGGGAGAAACAAATCGCGGATCGACAAAATCTGAGACTTCTGCCAACTGTAGAATTAGTTTCCAGTCTTTTCATTTAAATACAATCGTGCTATTGTAGAACAAGCCTGTTCAACTAGTCCGGGGGGTTCATATGGCTGAAAATGAAGTTGTGCATGTGGCAATAGCTCCGCCGGCCACGTTTAACGAAGAGTTCGTAAAAAAGGTGGCGGCTATTGTTGGCAAAACTCCCTACGAGACCCGACTTCGCCTAACGGGCAAGATACCCAAAATCGTAGCCAACTGTGACACCATTCAGAAGGCGGGATCGACGGCTCAGAACCTGAAAGAGCTGGGCTTGGTGGTGATTCTGTTTACGGAATCGGAACTGAATAAGCCGTGGCAAATCTTTAAGGCGCACAGTCTGAAATTCGAGGAGCAAGCCATTACGTTCTTCGATAGGAACGGCGAGACCAGGAGAATGGAGTCGAGTGAGGCGTTCTTGATTCTAAGCGCCAAGATGCAGGCCTATACAGATACGGATGTGGTCCAGACTAAAAGAAAGTTGAATGTGACAGCAACTCTTTTGACCGGCGGCATTCCTATAATGAAAAAGGTGAAAGAAAAAACTACGACCAGGTCATATCAAACTGAAAGTTTCGTCAGGCTTTACGGCAGGACATCGCCGGAGCTGGCCGTTCAGATTCGGCAGCACGAATTTGACTACTCGTTCCTGGACACCGAGATGGCCTCATCCGGTGCTGCCAACTTCATTATTGCTATCAGGAAAATCAAGGAGGCGTTTCCTCAGACAATTTTCGATGACAGTTTGGTGGAACCATTCGGGGCCAGTATACCGGCTACTATGGTGCAGGAGAACATCGAGGCCAACTGTAAGATGATTTACTGGTATCGCCGGGCGGTAAGCAGCGCCGGCACCTCGATACAAGTCCAACAGTTGAAATTCTAAATTCTAAACTCAAAATCCTAAATAATACCAAAACTCCAATTATCAAATCCAAAACACCAATAACGTGCGTTTGCTTGACTGATATTGGTGGCTCATCTACAATGGTGGTGGCAGATTGTTATGCTGTTTTGCCTTAATCTGATGCCGGACGGAGGTCCGCTCTTCTCTCCATCCTCAGTTTCTTTTACCTTTTCTAGCTCGCTGTTTTACGGTCAAAGGAGGCTGCTACTTGCCTAGGTTTTCCTTGTTCCCCAGGGAAGAGAAGTTTTTTGTGCTATTCGAGCAGAGCGCCCAGAACGCGGTCAAAATAGCCCATCAGCTAAATGACCTGGTGAACACCTGGGAAAATGTCAAGGAAAGAGTGGAAATGATAACCAGCCTGGAGCATGATGGGGACGCCATTACCCATCAAATTATCGCCCAGCTGCATCGCACCTTTGTAACTCCGCTTGACCGCGAGGATATTGCTCTGCTGGCCCAGACACTGGACGATATTACTGACTTAATTCATACATCGGCTGATGCCATGCTGCTGTACAAGGTGGAGCGTCCCACCGATAAGGTCAAGGAGCTGGCGGATATCGTGGTACAAGCGACCGTCGAGGTAGAGCAAGGTGTCGCCGAAATACATGACCACATTGACAAGGACCAGCTACTGAAGCGCTCCATGGAGATTAACCGCCTGGAGAACGTAGGTGACAGCGTTTACCGCTCGGCGCTGGCGGAGCTTTTCGTCAATTCACCGGATTTTGCTTATCTCATGAAGTGGCGCGAAATTTATGAATATGTCGAATCTGCCATCGACAAATGTGAGGATATAGCTAATATCCTGGAGGGCATAGCGCTGAAGTATGCCTGAGCGCCCATGTTAGGCTTGCCTCTAACTCAGCCTGGCGGGATATGGTGGATTTAAATCTACTGTTCATAATCTTTATCATCCTCGTAGCCCTGGCTTTCGATTTCACCAACGGCATGCATGATGCTGCTAATTCCATTTCTACCGTTGTCTCCACCAGGGTCTTATCGCCGCGCCAAGCCGTCATCTGGGCAGCCTTTTTTAATTTCGTAGCTTTTCTTATATTCGGTACGGCGGTGGCTAAAACCATCGGCCAGGGGATGATCGATGTCAATACAGTTACACCGACGGTTATTCTGGCCGGTGTCTGCGGCGCTATTGGTTGGAATATATTTACCTGGTATTTGGGGCTGCCTACCAGTTCCTCACATGCTTTAATCGGCGGATATGCCGGAGCCGCCATTGCCAGGAGCGGCTTTAGCGTGATTATAGCCAGCGGCTGGTACAAGACATTGATTTTTATCGTCCTGGCGCCGGCTATCGGTCTAATTTTGGGTTACTTGTTAAAGGTTATAATAACCTGGATTGTACGTAAACAGACACCGGCTGCGGTTAATAGATGGTCGCGGTTTGCGCAATATTTTTCGGCATCTCTTTACAGCCTAGGCCACGGCGGCAACGACGCCCAGAAGACTATGGGCATTATAACCAGCCTTCTCTTCGCCGGCGGCTTAATTAGCGAATTTAAAGTACCGCTCTGGGTGGTTTTGAGCGCGCACGCGGCGATTGCTCTGGGCACATTGACCGGCGGCTGGCGCATCGTTAAAACCATGGGGCAGAAAATTACTAAAATAAGGTCAATTGATGGTGTTTGTGCCGAGACGGCCAGCGCCACCAGTATCTTCCTGGCCACCCATCTGGGTATTCCGGTAAGCACAACACATGTGATCACCGGTGCTATATCCGGTGTGGGTTCGGCAAACCGGCTTTCGGCCGTACGCTGGGGCGTAACCCTGAATATTGTCTGGGCGTGGATTTTTACTATTCCGGGTGCGGCTGTAATAGGTGCCATCATCTACTTCTTAATTCGTCTGATTACTATTATTTTTTAAGTACAGAATCATGTGGTATATTTGTAGCCGCGATGTCCAGCGATGTGTATAATAGAATCTCTCTGGAGGTAACACTATGGAAAAGAGTGCCGGTTTCAGCAAAGGTTTGAAGGAAATCCAGGATAAAGTCCTAGCCATGGGTGGCATGGTAACCAAAGAGATAGACAGGTCCATCGAGGCCTTAAAAGCCAGGAATTTAAAGATGGCTCACCAGATAATTGCCGACGACACCAAAATCGATAACGCGCGGTTTGCGATCGAAGATATGTGCATTGAACTTATGGGCGTGCCCAAGCTGACCACAGCCGATCGGCGCATCATCGTATCTCTGCTCAGCATCAGCACGGAACTGGAACGCATTGGAGACTACGCTGAGGGCATTGCCAAAATTGTAGTTATGATCGGCGATGAGCCACCGTTGAAACCGCTCATCGACATTCCACGGATGGCCGAACTGACCGTAGAAATGATTAATAAAAGCCTCCATTCCTTCTTCGACCGCGACGTAAAATTAGCCAGGCATGTGGTCACCATGGATACTTCGGTGGATGGCCTCTACGATCAGGTCTTTCGTGAATTGCTGACATTTATGATGGTTGACCCGAAGACAATTAACCGGGCGACGCGCCTTATGTGGGTGGCACACAACCTGGAGCGGGCTGCCGACAGGGTAACTAATATCTGTGAGCGAGTCGTATTCACCGTTACCGGCAAGATGGAAGACCTCGAGATTTCCAAGTACTAAAATTTATTATTCACCCTTACCCCAGCCCTATCCCATAAAGGGAGAGGGAATTTTCGAATCAAAGGTGATACAATACCCTGAAGCGTTTTGCCAAGTATTGGATTGAATTATGATTGAAGAGCTATTACCTGACCTTTACCGGGCTGAAATCCCTTTGCCCAGAAGCCCTTTGAAGGCACTGAATTCTTACATAATAAAGGGAAACGGGCGGTTCCTCATTATCGACACCGGGATGAACCGCGAGGAATGCCTGCTACCCATGCGCTCGGCGCTCCAAAAGCTGAATATCGACCTTGAAAAGACTGACTTTTTCATCACGCATCTGCACGCCGACCATTCGGGGCTGGTGGGTGTTCTAGCTACCGATAGTTCTAAAATTTACTTCAATAAGACAGAAGCCTCCTTTGTCAATTTCCAGCCGAATGAGGATTACTGGAGGCAGCACTTCGTTTTTTATGCCGCCAACGGCTTTCCCGAGAATGAAATGAAGACGGTGTGGCAGGGACATCCCGGGTTCCGGTATAGCCCACGGCAGCAGATTAGTTTCACTGTCATGGAGGAGGGGAATCAGATAGAGGTCGGAAAATATCTTTTCCGGTGCGTGGAAACGCCGGGGCATTCGCCGGGGCATATGTGCCTTTACGAGGAAAGCAAGAAGGTTCTTATCTGCGGAGACCACATCCTTTTCGATATAACGCCGAACATCACCCACTGGGAGCAGCTGGATAATTCGCTCAAGCATTATCTGTTAAATCTGGAGAAGGTCTACGCTCTTAATGTAAATCTCATTTTACCCGGCCACCGTATTGTCTGGAACGACCACAGGAAGCGAATTAGGGAATTACAGGAGCATCATCGGAACAGGCTGGCTGAGGCGCTGAGTGCCGTAAAAAATGGAGGCAAGACAGCCTGGGAAGTAGCTCCCTATATTACCTGGGATATCGAGTTTAACTCATGGGCAGAATTCCCGTCGGTGCAGAAGTTCTTCGCTGTGGGTGAGACCATCGCTCACCTGGACTACCTTGTTTCAGAGCGCAAGGTTCGGAAAGAAACGAGAAATAATCAGATTCTTTATTCGCTGGCGTAAGGAAAATGAGCTACCGCAGAAGTGACAATATAGCGCCGGTATTGGCCATAATAATCCTCTGTTTCTTAATATATATAGCCACCGTAGTAGCCGGTATCATGGGCCACGAACTGGTGCCCATACTTGGGCTGCAAACAGCCTCTTTTCTACAACAACCCTGGACAATCGTGACCAACCTCTTTATGCACGGAAGCATATGGCATATCTTGTTTAACATGATAACCCTCTACTTCTTCGGCACTTTTCTAATCAGACTTGTCGGCACTCGCGACTTTCTCATCATATACTTCTTAGGCGGAATCGCGGGCAATCTGGTCTTCATGCTCTTTGCCTATTTTAATTTTCTGACGTCACCATATTCCATTGTAATTGGTGCCTCGGGGGCTATATTTGCTCTGGGCGGCGCGCTGGCGGTGCTTACGCCCAGGATGCGCGTGTTCGTCTTTCCCATACCGGTACCGATGCCGCTTTGGGTGGCAGTTATCGGCGGTTTTGTTATACTAATTTTTGTAGGGGGCGTCGCCTGGCAAGGTCATCTCGGCGGACTGGTTTTCGGCTTACTGGCCGGCCTTGTCCTGCGCAGACGAATACGTACACCATTCTCTTAATCTGCTTGGATTAGAATGAGAAGCCGGCTCTACACCAAGGAAGATTTGTACCGTTTTCTTTCCTCGCTCGAAAGCTCGACTGAAGATTCATTAACTGTTTATGTAAACCCGGCTTCTTTTCCGAATTATGTCGACACGCTGGCGCCGGGCGAAAAATATACTGGGCAGGTCGCTGAGATTCAGCAGGCCGTAAGAACCGATGATGTAGCTGACAACGCCGGTAAATATGGCACCGGGGCCGCCATATTCTGGAGCGAGCTAGGCAAACAAATTGTGCTGCCGCCGTTCCCGATCACCGTCAACCGTATCTTACAAGGCAAGCCTCACACTGCAATCCTCTATGAGGTGCTGGACCGGAAATACCTTATCTGTGTGGTCATGGTAACCTGGGGTCGGTATGCTCTGGGCATGTTCGAAGGCGCCACCTTCATAGAATGTAAAATAGGTACCGGTTATATACATAAAGAGCATCGAAAAGGCGGCAGAAGCCAGAAGAGATTTGCCCGCCGCACGGAAGAGCAGAAAAAAGATTTCCTGCGCCGGATCGGCAACAGGATAGAGGAGAGGTTCGGCGGTTACTTGCCCGACTATATCTTTTTCGGCGGCAATAGATTGATTCTTAAACCATTGATTCAGGAAAGTAGATACCTGCAGACCCGAACTGACATTATATCGCCGCGTATACTAAATACTAGATACGCCAATAGAGAAGCCCTGGCCGGCAGCCTGAGCGAGATAAATAAGTCACTGGTGTTCACTTTCTAAAACGAAATAACGACAATTTAAGGAGATTAAAACGTGAGGAGTAAATTTTGGATTTTGGCTGCGGTTTTACTATTAGTGGCCACGTTTTTACCGGCCTGCGCGCCAGGCATCGTCGAAGCTCCGGCTAACATCAAGCCCATTGTTTTTGTACACGGTGCCGCCGGTTCCGCAGCTCAGTTCGAGTCGCAAGCCATGCGATTTACAAGTAACGGTTATCCTGCCAAATATATTACAGCCTACGAATACGACACATCCCAGGGTTTAACCCCTCAATTTCCCATGGAAAAGGTTTGTACTGGACTTGACGAGTTTATAACCAATGTTCTGAAGGATACAGGTGCCGATAAGGTCGACCTCGTGGGACATTCTCTGGGCACAATAGTATCGCAAACATATCTGAGAAGCTCACCGGAACGTGCCGAAAAGGTTGCCCATTATATTAATATTGATGGCCAGGGAGGTGCTAACCTTCCCGGCGGAGTGCCTACCCTGGCATTCTGGGCCGGACGGCGACCGCCTAGTTTCCCTGCCGCAGGTACGATAGTAGGTGCCACCAATGTTACTCTTCCCAACGTGACTCATGTGGAATGCTCCACCTGCCCTGAGGCATTTGTCGAGATGTTCAAGTTCCTTACCGGCCAAGTGCCGTCAACAGATAAGATTTTGCCTGAACCTTCCGGTAAAATTCGACTTGCCGGAAGGGTGGTTATTTTCCCGCAAAATATAGGAATACAAGAGCCGAGTGCTACCTTGCAGATCTGGGAAGTCGATGGTAAAACCGGCGCCAGAATCAAAAGCCAGCCGCAGGCCACCTTTCCTATGGGAGAGGCCACTGGAGTCTGGGGACCGTTTGACGGCAAAAGCGGTGTTAACTATGAATTTTGCCTGGTGCGCGACGCTTTTGACACCCACTACTATTTTGAGCCCACTATCAGGAGCGATTACTTAATTCGCCTGTCTGCAGAAGCAGCCGGCAGCCAAGGGCTCAGCAGTCACATGGATCGCAGCGAACGTCAGAGCAATATGTTAATTAGCAGGGGTAAAGAGTTCTGGGGAGACCAGGGTGCTGACAGCGACGTTCTAAAGATAGACGGCAACAATATAATTACCCCGGAAACGTGCCCGCTTAATAAACTTGTTAATGTTATATTTGTTTATGATAATGGCACAGATGGTAAAAGCGATTTAACGGCACCGATACCTTATTTCTATAATGTACTTTCGGTCTTCATGAGTGGGGTTGACCTTTTTATACCTGCGGCTGACCCACCCAACAGAGCGATATCCGTGGTGCTCACGTCGAGGGGTGGCGGTGGCAAGACACAGGTAATTAATGTGCCCAACTGGGTATCTATAAAACATAGAATGGGAATCCTGTTTAACGACTTCGTCCAGGCTGAGTAATAAGATGAAAACCTTAGGAATAATAGGAGGTATCGGGCCGGAGTCGACCATAGAATATTACAGCCAGACAATTGCATTATACCGCCGACGAAAACGAGACGGGAGTTATCCCGTTATCACAATCAACAGCATCGATATGAAAAAGATGCTGGATTTGATTACGAGGAATGAACTAGTCGGGTTAACGAGATATTTACTGGGGGAAGTTCAGAAGCTAGCCAAAGCCGGCGCTACTAAAAATAAATAGTAAAATTAGTTAAATATAAATAAATTTTAGGAGGTACAATGACAGAAAGAGAAGTTGTTTTTATAGATGGTGTGAGGACTCCCTTTGGAAGAATGGGCGGATCACTACGTAGTTTCTTTGCTTCACAACTGGGTACTTTTGCTCTGAAAGGATTGATCGAGAAAACCCAAATTGCCCAAAAAGGTAGAGTGGACTGTGTTTTTGCGGGGTCAGCAGCCCATTGTTCTCATGCATTGAATCCCGCACGATGGATGACTCTTGCAGCAGGATTACCTAAGGAGACGTCAGCATCTTATGTGGAAATGCAATGCGGTTCCGCCATCGATTCAATCAATCACGCAGCCTGGAAGATTTTGGCTAACCATGCAGATGTGATCATTGCTGGTGGAATGGAATCATACAGCCAGGCGTTTGCAAAATTTCCTATGTCCACACAACCATACAAGTTGACTCCGCCTGCAGCCATTCGAAACGAGTTATCCCCCGTGCCGGAAGAGCGTATAGGCATGGGCCTGACGGCCGAAAATTTACAGGTCATGTACAATATCCCACGCGAAGCAGCAGATGAATTTGCCTACCAGAGCCAGATGAGAACTAAGATGGCTATGGAAAACAATTATTTTAAAGATGAGCTCGTCCCGGTAACCATTAAAGGCGATAAGAAAACCCCTGACACGATTTTTGATAAAGACGAACATCCCCGCCCTGAAACCACAATGGAAGGCCTGGCCAAACTTCCGCCTGTATTCAAAGAGGGCGGTACGGTAACGGCAGGGAACTCTTCCGGTCAAAATGACGGCGGTGCTTTTGTTTTAATGATGAGTGCGGAAAAAGCTAATGAATTGGGATATAAGCCGATGGCGAAATGGCTTGCCGGTGGGGATTACGGTGTCGATCCTAAGATTATGGGGATTGCCCCTGCCTATGCCATTCCTATAGCTATGAAGCGAGCGGGCTTGAAGCTTTCTGATTTCGACCATATGGAATGTAATGAAGCATTTGCTGTACAAAACCTGGCAGTTATTAAAGAACTCGAAAAACAGACGGGCGAAAAAGTAGATCGCGGAAAATGGAACCCATTAGGCGGTGCTATTTCCTATGGTCATCCTAATGGCGCTTCCGGGGCTAGAATCTGTATGTTCACCTTGCGTCATTTAATCCGAACCGGTGGGAGATATGGCTTCTTCAGTTCTTGCTGCGGTGGCGGATTGGGTGTTGCCGCCGTAATCGAGAATTTACAAAGATAATGTAGAGATGTACTTAAATTCAAAGAAGGTTATCACGGTTTTAAGTATCTTATTTATAAAAAGAAGAAACGTATCACGGCATACCGTTTCTGGATACAATGAAGATTCGCGTTGAGCACGCTGTAGCTGGGATGCTGGCATAGTCTTTGAAACTGATTTAGACTAAACAAAAGTCAGTATTGTTAAATAATCATCCACGAAACAGTCAAAAGACGCAATTATTCTACCGAGCAATGAAGAGAAGGGAGGTGGCTCAAAAGCCACCTCCCTTCTGATTATCTCAAGCAGGAGGCATGCCAATTTCCCTAATTCGATTTGTAATTATGGAATAGGTGGGATTATAGATTCCGAATAATACACTTCTTTGTCGCCCTGAATTTGACACTGCAAGATAGGGCCATTAAGTACCACGGGCGAACCGTATGTCTTGGCACCACCGAATGTATATCGGCCGGTCGGCAGGTCAAAAGTTCCTCCGCGAATAGCCTCCATAATGGCATCGTTATCATCAACAGTGCCGGCCTTCTGCATCGCCTGACTCAGGATAAATGCTTGAGTTGCGCCGTAGCCTGTCCACCCAGTGTACATATATGGTTTGCCTGTCTTTTCCGACATAAGCTGCATCGTTTCCTGGAGCATAGCAATTTGTTTGGCATTTAATTGCACGTTTTTCAGCTCCCATAATGCGCCCCATGCAGTAACGTATCCCTGAACGGCATCATAGCCTGCTACTCTAATCCATAGGTCTACGGAGCTGATCGGCACGGTAGTACAAACTCCAATGTTCTTGTAACCTAAGTCCCAACGCTGTTTGGCTAGCAACCAAGAGGCTGCGACATCAGGGGTATAGAGAAAATCACAACCCGCTTCGGCACACTTGATTATGTAGGGGGCAAAGTCCTGTGTGCCAGGTGAATAGAACTGATGGAAATATCTTACTCCTTTTGCATCCATCTCCTTATCTAATGTATCCCACCCTGTAGCTCTTCTAAGCTCCGTGTCGACGATGCCTATCCTTGTGTAATTGGGGTTTGCGTTAACAATTCCATATATGTAAGCAGCTGCTGCTTCGTGGGCGGCTAAGGGGAAAGCAACATAAGGCATCGTCGCAGGGTCGTATCCGCCAGGTCCCGGCATGGCTTCGCCCTGGGTCATAGTGAAAAAGATGACCTTAGCCGGATTGGTTACGGCTTGTATGGCCTTGAAATTGGTATCCCAGTGCGCATAGATAATCTTGCAGCCGTCCTCGTAAATAAGTTTCTTGGCAGCTGCGGCACCACCTTCAGATGTGCCCTGGTCATCAGCAACGATTTCCTCGAAGTTATAAGTTTTATTACCGACCTTGAAGCCCTCCTTGTTGAAAACCTCATAAAAAGCTTTATCGACATCTTGAGTGAGCTTGCCATAATTCGCTGCAGAACCGCTCAAAGGTTCAGCCACTCCCAGCTTTATAGTGATTGGCCCGGTAGATTCGGGTGGTGCAGGTGTCTGTGGAGCACAGGCCACAAAGATGCCAACTATTATAACTATTACCACTATAATTGACGAAACACTGTTCCACTTTTTCATGACTTAGTACCTCTCCTTACCCAAATAAGATGATTTTTTATTTCAATCTTTCCTCGCTAATCTATACACCCTCCTTAACTTGTTAGTCTAGACAGTTAGCTAACGATGACAATCGTGCTTCAGCAGAGAGCCCCCCTGAAGATATGCTACTATTTCGTTTATGAATAGTCAATGCCCCTGGGAGTTATTGGGCAATTTGGACTTAATAACAGATGTACTTTTCCAGAATATACGTTGAACATTTCATCATACTGTGTAATAGAAAATTCTGGATATCGTAATTAATCCCTGTCAACCTGCAGCAGGTCAAAAGAAGTCTTCTTATCCGGAAGCCGGGCGGCATCCGTTCCCAGTATCTCGATGATAATAGCCTCGGCCACCAGCCAGGTTGTGACGCCCGGCCTAAGGCAGCCGGTGGTGGTTTGGCCGGACCTGCCCAGTGAAGCATGTATATGCAGCTTCGGTCTGCCCTTTTTGTCAGGTGCAATGAGACCGACACCAACTACTTCATGCGCACCATCTACAGGAAGCAGCATCGGCTCCGGCGGCATCTCATTTGTCCGTCGAGGACCAACGACCACCTCCCCGTCACTAATGCCGCCGATCAAAATGACCTGACCTACCGAAATCTTTTTTTCACTGGCGAAGCGGTCGATGCTGGCGGGGACAGCATCGCCGTCTTCGAGCCGAAGTATAAATACGCGTCCAACTTTTCCTTCAGATGACTTCATTACGAGCCTCCTCTAAGCTGACGGCTGTGCCTTTGTAAATTTACGCGCTTCTTCCCGATACTGCCTGACATACTCAGCCAGTAATTCCCTGATAGGTAGATGATAGGGACATCTTTCTTCGCATTCACCGCACTCAGTGCAATCAGCTGCCTTTTCCACGACTTGACCCCAGTAGCCTGAGTACAAGCCTGAGAACAGGTGCTCCGGAGGTAGGCGCCGCACCAGGCTGGGGTACATCATGACTGTTGATATCATAATGCCTTCGCTGCAAGGCTGGCAGTAGTCGCAACGGTGACAGAATTTGCTGCCCAGCTCGTCCTTCAGTTTCTGCATCTGTTTCTTTTCAGCCGCGTTAATTTTTAGGGGACCTTCCAGTATGCTGACGATTTCCTCAATCTCATGCACTTTTTCAATACCGGCGATGGTTAGTATGTCCTGAAACTGGAAGAGATATTTGAAGGCTATTCTGGCGTTATCTATCATGCCACCGGAGAGCGGCTTCATGACGATAAAGCCGACGTCGTGTTTCTTAGCCAGTGGTATGAGCTCATCGGCGGCTTCGGCGGTAACAAAGTTGAAGGGAAACATGATAGTTTCAAACCGGCCGCTGGCAACAGCCTCTTTAGCTACATCAATCTGATGAGAGGTGATGCCGATATGTTTGACCAGTCCTTCATCCCTGGCTTTTTCCACCACCGCCATCGGCCCGTCTGCGGCCAGGACCATGTCCAGTGAAGCCTTATCGCTGACGCCGTGGAACTGGTAGAGGTCGATGTATTTTACATTCAGCCGAACCAAGCTGAGATTGAGGTGTTTTTCCACGCCCTCGCGCTTTCGTGAAGTAGACTTGGTGGCTAGAACCAGTCCTTCCCGACGTCCGGCTATAGCCTTGCCGATGCGCTCTTCGCTGGTGGTATAACCATTGGCGGTATCGAGAAAAGTAATGCCCAGGTCCAGGCATCTTTTTACTACGGCCACCGCATCATCCTCGCTGAGCCTCTGAATCGGTATGCCGCCGAAGCCCAATCGGGACACTTGCATATTTGTTTTGCCGAGCCTTATCTTTTCCAACGTCACACCCCTTTTTTATTTTAGCGGCGGTTTTTCGGCCAGTGAATTTCTAATTATCCTGTAAAACTCTTCAGGCTCCTTACCGATTGAAAGTGCCTCCATGGGGCACATGTTTCCCTTGGGTGTCTGGATGCAGGGTATGGTCTGAGTCAAGTGATATTTGATGCCGCGTTTGCCAAGCACCTCGATGGCAAGCTGGCTGCCCAGAGGGCTATAGACCTCCCGACAGTTGGCCCTAACGCACAGCAGAGCAGCGGCCCGACCTAGTATTTTATCGAAGACAACCACACCCCGGTGGCGGGAGCCGTGCCTTACAAGGTACTCGATTAGCGGCAGAAGCCTATCTTTGTCCGAGGTGAAAATGAGCTTACCGCTTTTGTAAACTTGGAGCGTGTTCTTGCTGGTAGCGAATTCGTCGAACAGAGCCCGGTACACTATGCTTCTTTACCCTCAGTATTTCCGGCAGCTAGCCTACCTGAAAGCCACACAACAGCAGGTATAAATATCAGCTGAATAAGTAGACCGGGCCAGCCCTGCTGGACGGTTGACCAGAAGGAAGCCAGCGAATTTGATTCTGGACCCAATGGGCTGTAGTTCTGCCCGGCAACTAGATATATTATGGAAATCGCCATCAGTAACGCCAGGCGCCCGCCTATCATAGCTCCGAGCAGCGACCATATCGCTCTTAAGCTGTATTTTTCACGTAAAATACCGGCGAAAAGGCCATAAGCTGAAACTTCAATTACAACCTGCGGTAAGATGTTTAGAGCCGGCATACCCGAGACGAAATAGCTGACCAGCGGCGTGAACAGCCCCACCAGCAAGCCGGCGCGCCAGCCGAACAGTAGCCCGGCGAGCAAAACGAAGATATGCATGGGCAGAAAGGTGGGCCCAGCCAGATGGAACTGGTGGAAGACCCAGGGCACGAACACAGCCAGCACAATGAAGGCGGCCGTAAGTAAATAACTACGTATGTCCTTGTACTTGAGCAAGATGGGTAAGGACGGGGTTTTAGAGAAAGCGATTCTGTTAATCATAGTATGTCTCCTTTCAGCATAGCTCAGTAAATTTTTTTCTTTACCTGTGTTTGAGCAGTATATTGCTGACCTGTGCGGCGAAGGCCTCGCTCTCAGGGTCACCGGTGACCAGTTGAATTTCGTCAGGCGCGTTTATTCCCAGACCCAGCTCAACGGCTCTGGCAATCTGCTCTTGCTCGAAGATGCGCCCCTGGCTTAACTCTGGCGTAGTGCCGAACAGCCGCAGAATAGCCACTCCAACGGCATCTATGGCTACGCGGTCGTTACCGGCCAATATCACGTTAGCCTTTACCCTGGTACCCCGCGCCGGTCCGCCTTTGGTGAAGGCATCCACGCCATCAAGTACTACCAAATCAGGGGAGTAGGCAGCGTTGATTTCGGCGATCATCTGCCGCATGTGCGGCGACGTGTGCAGTTCCTGCATGTACGGGTAGCCTTTGCCGGCTACCATACCCACCGAGTTCTTTAGCGAAAGCGTAAAATGTCCTCCGAAAGCATGCGCCTTCAAACAACATGTCTGCACGATGGCTTCCGCCTCGGCATAAATTCGAGGAAACAGAAAGCCGTCTTTCCAGTGGCTGTCTTTGGGGTGAAAATGTACCCAGCCGTCGGCGTTCAGCTCCTCAAGATTGACTATGTCGAAGCCCAGCTCTTTCGCCAGCTCAAACGCCCCCTTCTCCTTCATTACCCGCTGTGTAGGATCCGTGGGCCCACAGCGCTCGGCGAGAGTAATGCTCTTGGCTCCCATCTGTTTCAGTGTTTGGACGAGAGCTCTCAGAGTATCGTTGTGGGTTGAGCCGGGAGTCGGATCCGCGGTATTGAAGTTCGGCTTGAGGACAACCGCTTTATCCTGTACCGGATTAGACCGGATCAGGGAGATCGCCCTGGGCACACCTTCCATTCGGTTAGAGGTGCGTACTAAACTGACACTAGCCAGCAATTTCTGGTTAGGGCGTCGTTCGAATTTATTATGGCTTGTCATCTTCCCCTTCGAGTATGTTCCCTATATTTTAGTCGACAAGTTGCAGTGCGGTCAAAACGTCTTGACAGAGAAGCCAAGAACGAATACGATTTATCATAGGAGGTGCGGTATGCAGAAAGTCGGAATTCTGGTTATTGGTCTCTTATTGGTATCGGTGGCTGTCATTGGTTGTGCCCAGCCAGCGCCATCAGTGCCATCAACACCGTCTACGCCAACACAGCAACCTGCGGAAGAGGGAGTCGTGCCGGAAACGGATAAGCCGCCGCAGGAGACAGTGTCCCCTGCAGACAAAGAAATGCCATTGACTTTAACGAGTCCGGCTTTTACGGATGGTTCAAAAATACCCGTCAAGTATACCTGCGACGGAGGAAACACATCGCCGCCGCTTAACTGGGGGAAAGGCCCCGCTGGTACCGCATCATTCGTCCTGATAGTGGATGACACAAATGCTCCTGTTGGAGTTTTTACGCACTGGGTTATCTTCAATTTGCCGCCGGACACTCAAGGTTTGCCAGAAGCTGTCCCCCAAGACGATAAGCTAGCCAGTGGAGCTTTACAGGGCAAAAACGGGGCTCAGCTCATCGGTTATTTCGGCCCTTGCCCACCGGGAGGAACTCCTCATCACTACCGTTTCACTTTGTATGCGCTGGACAAATCTCTGAGTTCAAAGGCCGGCGCTGAAAAGGAACAGGTGCTCCAGGCTATGCAGCAGCACATAATCGGCCAGGCGCAACTCATAGGCACATACCGCTAATCTTTTCAATCTTTTTTAGAATTCTGTTACGTTGATTGACCAGCCATATAACTATTGACAGACGACTACCTCGTAGGACAAAGTAGTCACGGACTCCTGGGACATTTACCATGAAAAAAGTGGCTGTGATTGCTGACAGCACCTGTTCTCTACCTCCGGAAATAGTCAAAAAATACGATATCTACGTGGTGCCCATGGTTATAATCCATGAAGGCAAGAGTTATCGCGACGGCATCGATATCACTCCCAATGAGGTCTACAAAATCATGCGGAAGAAGGAAAATTTGCCGACTACTTCCACAGCCTCGGCCGGAGACTTCCTGAATGCTTACCGGGAATTGAGTCAGACAGCAGAAAGCATACTTTGCGTTACGCTAACCAGTTTGCAGAGCAAGGTATATGAGGCGGCGCTAGCAGCCAGGGAGATATTCAGGGAGGAAATGCCGAAAACCACAGTGGAGGTATTGGACAGCCGCTCTGTAGCTGCTGCTCTGGGATTTATTGTCCGCGAGGCCGCAATAGTAGCCAGTCAAGGTGCCGGCCTGTCTGATGCCAAGGAAGCCGCGCGAAAAATGATGGGCAAGGTGAATTTCTTGGCCGTGCTGGACACGCTTTATTACCTGGCCCGGCTGGGACGCATCGCCAGGGCTGCGGCTTGGGCGGGCTCGCTGCTCGATATGAAACCTATCTTGGAGCACAATCCAGCCGTCGGTGAGACCATACCAGTGGCACGGCCCAGAACAAAAAGAACAGCAACGGAACGTATGCTTCAGATAATGGCACAGAGAGTGGGAAGTTCAACGGTACACGTTATGGTGCAGCATGCTGATGAGCTGGCAGAAGCCGAAGCGCTGGCCACCGAGATTGAGTCGAGATTCAACTGCGCTGAAATGTACATAGTCGAGTTTGCCCCGATAATGGGGGTACATGCCGGGCCTGGTTTGCTGGCTGTCAGTTTCTATGCTGATTGACTTGTAAAGCCTGGGCAGTTGACTGTTATCAGTAGTTTATTTAGTATGAAATTAGGAGGAAATTGAAATGGGACTGATTACACCGGAGAAATACAAGAAGAGCCTTAAAGACGGCAGGGTCGTCTACTATGAAGGTGAGAAGGTGGAGGACGTTACCACGCATCAGGCATTGAAGGTGTGCGTGGAGACGGCGGCGCTCGATTACCAGATGGCAGAGACGCCCGAGTATAGAGATTTGGCTACGGTTAAACTGCCGAAAACGGGTGAGCTGATAAGCCGGTATTACTATACTCCGCAGAACGCCGAAGACCTGCTGAAAAGACACGAATTGATGGTGGCAGCGACGCGGCTGGGTGGCAGCGTAATTCCGTTCATCCACGACATAGGCGCCGATACTTTGAATGCAGTGAATATAACCGCCAAGATGATGGGGAAGAAGGAGTACCGGGAGCGGGCGGAGGACTATCGGTATTACCTGCAGAAGAACGATCTGAGCGCGGCCTCGGCTGTGACTGATGTGAAAGGAGACAGGATGGAGCGGCCTTCTTCTCCCAAGCAGGCCCATCCCGACTATTATGTCAGGGTTATAGATAAGGACGACAAGGGAATCACGGTTAGGGGCGCCAAGGCGCACATCACTGCGTCTGCTTATACCAAGGAGCTGTTTGTCATTCCCTGCCGGAATATGACCGAGCAGGATAAGGACTACGCGGTGGCCTTTGCCATACCGGTGAATACCAAGGGGATTAAACAGATATGTCATCCCATCACCTGGAAGCTGGGCGCGCTGGAGTTTCCCATAGACCTGCCCATCAGAAATCATACTGACTCGCTCATTATCTTTGACGATTTCTTTGTGCCCTGGGATAGAGTATTCCTGTGCGGAGAATATCAGTACGCCATAGCGCTGGTGTATCACTTCGCCTATCTGCACAGGCACACTGCTGCCAGCTACAGGATACCTGTTTCCGAGGCCATGCTGGGCGCAGCTCAAGCCATAGCCGAATACAACGGTATAGACAAAATACCGCACATCAGGGAGAAGATAACCAATCTCATAATCTATGTGGATACGCTCAAATCACTGGCCCGGGCTTCATGTATGGACTACGTAACCCATGAAGGCATTCCTATTCCGAATCCGGTGATTTCAAACATAGCTAAATATCATTTTGCCGAAAATATACACAACTGCATCAAGGCCATTGAGGATATTGCCGGCGGTCTGCTGATAACCGCACCAACATATAAGGACTTTCAGAATCCGGAGACAAAGGGGTACATAGAGAAATACCTGGGCGGCAAGGCAGGCATACCTACCGAAGACAGGCTGAGGATACTACAGCTTATCAGGAGGCGTCTGGCCACGTTTGAGACGGAGGTTTTGGCCTTACATGCCGAGGGCTCGCTCCAGGCGCAGCGGATGACCATATATGCCGAGAGGATATCCGAGGTCCAAAAATACAAGCAGTGGGTGGAGACGGCGGCTGGGATAAAAAGGTGACTTTATAGGTTCTAGCGCTTCGTATGCCTTTACCGGTTCATTTCCAGTCCTTTATTAACTTTTTAACGCCGGGAAAAATCTAATCATAGCCTGCCTAATCACGTAGCCGGGTCATATAAACGTTTTCCTTATCTGTTACGTTCTACTATAATAAACGCCAGGTCAGAGGTCCTCCTGGTGTTAAGTGAAGAATATTTAGTACAGCAGGCAGTAAATGGCAATCAAGCAGCATTTACCCAGCTATATAACCAGAACTTTGATAGAATACATCGATATATCTATATTAAGGTTAGAAATAGAGCCGAGGCGGAGGATTTAACCCAAGATGTATTCATCAGAGCTCTGGAATCGATCAACACGTATAAATGGCGCGACCTGCCATTTGCCGCCTGGCTATTCAAGATCGCGCATAACAGAGTAATTGACCATGTACGGAAACAGTCAAAAGAGAAAAGGGCTCCACTCGAGGAAGCTTATGCCAGGAGTGGGGAAGACCCTATACAGATGACAGAAAGGGATTATGAGGTATATCAATTAAAGATAGCATTGGAGCAATTGCCGGAGGCCCAGCGAGATGTGGCTACCCTGCGCTTTATCGCGCAACTATCGATTGCCGAGGTTGCCAGAACGCTGGGTAAAAGCGAGGGCACAGTGAAGGCACTGCAGTTCAACGCTACTGCCTCATTAAGAAAAGCACTTAGCGGAAAGTTAGATGGCTAAGAAATTAGACGATATTTTCAACGAATGTTACGAGCGGATACGCTCCGGCGAAAGCCTTGAAAGCTGCCTCAGGAGCTACGCGCAATATCGTGCGCAATTAGAACCGCTGCTGAGGACCACCTTCGACATAGGCCGGAGGGTTTCCTATATCCAGCCGCGCCCGGCGTTTAAACACTGGGCAAGAGTACGAATTGAATCAGCGCAGCGATATCCTCGGCAGCCTGTTAGAACCGAAACACCGGCGGCTTCTGTCTGGTGGCGCCACGGCTGGGCAGTGGCGGTCAGCATCGGCATCATACTCCTGTTGACCACCGGCAGCACCATGGCAGCTTCCTCACAGGCTTTACCTACCGAACCGCTTTATCCCGTGAAGCTGGCTACTGAGCAGGTTCGGCTGGCAGTTGCTGTTTCCGACGTGAACAAAGCTATAGTTCAAACCGAGCTGGTTCAAGAGAGGGCTGATGAACTGGAAGCCATAGCTTATTCAGGTAATACCGGGGAGGTTGTCGAGGCGGCTGAAAGATATGATGAACAGTGGGCCAAGGCGTCAGCGGCCATAGCCAAGATAGAAGGCACTCAGCCGGCACCCTCATATGTGCCTCCTGCGGTAACTACACCGACAACTACCACGCCAGCAACCAGTACGCCTCCATCGGTTACCGCTACCACCGAGAATGCTACTTCTCCTACAACCACCACTCCTACGGCGACTACGCCGTCGGAAAATGCCACGTCGCCGTCAACCACCACTGCACCGGCAACTACTGCTCCTACGGCGACTACGCCGTCGGAAAATGCCACGTCGCCGTCAACCACCACTGCACCGGCAACTACTACTCCTACCGCGACCACGCCGTCGGAAAATGCCACAGCGCCATCAACCACCACGGCGCCGGCAACTACCACCCCGTCAGCTACGGAAACGCCTTCGCCGCCAGCCGATACTACCGATAAAGGCAAGTCCAGTAAGACACACGACTTGAGAAAATCTCTGGATAAGAGCACCTCTAAGAGTCTATCAGCCCTGCAGGATGCTAAGGGAAAATCATCGGAGAGAGCTAAAGAGGATTTACAAAAAGCTATTGATAAAATCAACAAAAGTCATCAGTCGCACGACACCACTTCCCAGAGCGGCAATACAAAGGGGAAGCAGTGGAGTAAGCCTACTGGCGGTACTAACAAGACTGCCGTCCAAAGCGATAACAGAACCACGTCAGGAACTCACAGCCATAACCAGCCCTCTACCTCGAATACAGTTAATAACCATCGATAACTCCTGGCCAGCCGTCCAGGTACTAACTAAGTCTGGCAACGAACGCTGTCTTATAATCAAAAGGAAGCCACAATCTTTTTTCTCGCTGAAACAAGCGTCGCCGACGGGTTTAAGCCAGCAAGCCAGCTTCGCAACTTTTAGCCGTGTCTGCCAGCGCCGCTGAAGCTATTGACAACCCTAGATTCCGTGCTATACTTGTTTGTGTAGAAGTTGGCAAATATATACCTCGACATGACAAGAGGTACAACTCAGGAGGTTCGCTATGTCTAGAGCAAGCAAAATAATCACCATAGCAGCAATTCTATTATTGATAGTGCTGGCAGTCCCATTTTCATCGGTAAATGTGGCCAATGCTGGTGCTTGCAGTCCCAATGTCTGGGTAGCGCCGTCACCCCTGGGCAGCGATCTCAATCCTGGTACCCAGGCTCAGCCTTTCGAGCGTATCCAAACTGGCATAACCGCAGTATGCAACTACGGTACGGTGTTTGTAGCTCCCGGCATTTACCACGAAAATCTAACAATCGAAAAACCGTTGACGATTCAGGGATCCGGTGCCCCTGTGACTGTAGTTGATGGCGACGATTGCGGCACCGTTGTTACCATTCTAGACAGCCCGGATCAACCAACAATCATCAATGATTTCACCATCCAGAACGGTAATGTAGCAGAAGCCGAATATAGAGACCCGGCCAAAGAGCAGGTACTTTATGCCGGCATCAAATTGCCCTCCATCAATATGTTACAACATCTTGCAGGTGATGGAGACGGAGAAGGCTGCGGCGGCGGCATCTACATCGGCTATCCACACATAGTTACCCTCAACAACTGCACTGTTAAAGGCAATTCGGCCGAGCGAGGCGGCGGTATCTGCAACAATGGTCAGCTTACGATGAACGGTTGCACTGTGAGCGGCAACACTGCTATGTATTTCGGTGGCGGCATATTTAACGCCCCCGAGGTAGGAAATATGTGGCTGACCAATTGCACCATCAGCGGGAATAGTGTGGGAGAACTAACGGCCTACAATCGACATACTCCATCTTTTGGGGTTGCCATTGTCAACGCTGCACCGCTTGGTGGCACGGGTGGCGGCATTTATAACGCAGCCTACATGACCCTACTCAATGTCACCCTAGCCAATAACCACGCGAACGGCCCGGGTGGTGGGTTCGTCAATCTGACCCCGGACACGGCCATATTCAAGAACACTATAGTGGCTAATAACACAGCCAGCCAACCCGGTACCAATAATTGCTACAATGAGCCGACGGCTGTAATTACCTCATTGGGCCACAACCTTGACAGCGAAGATACCTGCCATTTCAACGGGTCCGGCGACCTAATAAACACCGACCCGTTGCTCGGCCCGCTTCAGAATAACGGCGGCCCAACCTTTACCTGCGCCTTGCCATTTGACAGCCCGGCCGTAGATGCCGGCGATAATAACGGCGCACCAGCCACCGACCAGCGCGGTGTATCCAGACCTCAAGGCTCAGCCGTTGACATCGGCGCCTACGAGCTGGAAGGCGGCGGACCACCGGAATACATTGAAACGCATCCAAATGTGTCACCATCCATTGCTAACTGGACGCGCAACCTGAACCCGCCTACCATGTCGG
>Ga0153916_10000205_pt1 | contig 37311 bp, 42 predicted proteins | sample Opewatmetagenome_FD_109642 | JGI IMG/M metagenome (GOLD analysis project Ga0153916, IMG submission 109642) | Freshwater wetland microbial communities from Ohio, USA - Open water 3 Core 3 Depth 4 metaG | ecosystem: Environmental > Aquatic > Freshwater > Wetlands | place: USA: Ohio, Lake Erie...
AGCGCCTCAAGATGGCGATGCAGCTTCTGGGTGTCGAGACCCGCTTTGAGGCTGCTCGCACGTTAGCCAAATCTGAGGGCATCGGACCATACCAGCATTTGGTATACCAATCGCCGGTCGTTGCTGCTGCCGACCGAACCACTGAAACTGGCGCTCCAGTTGATCACGGGAGTATGCGGCACGATCATCCCAACCGCGCTGCGATGCGAGAGGAACAGGTTGCCTTTGAGGTGGCATCTCCCTCGCTGAAGCACGGTCGATTACTGCCGCTTCCTACCATCAGGGGAGAGCGCAATGACCTAGGGATTTGGCAACGTCTGGGCTGGATCATTGCTATCGCGATAGGCTCGGCTCTTTCATTCGGCGCTTTGCTCGCCGGTCTCGATGCGCTTGCAAGGCTGATCTCAGCGGCAACGCACTAAACTTTAGAAATCAAGCGAAAGCCGCGCAGCTCCGAGCCGCGCGGGAGGGGGGTATTTATGCTCAAAGAACGTCGTGAAGCTGCGTTGCAGGTCGCGGAGAGCCTTTTTGCTGCGGAAAGGGCAATAGATGTTGCCTTGGCGAGTGCAGCACAATTGACAGCGATCATGCCAACCGCCCGGACACAGGCCAATCTGTCAGCGGTCGTTGGTCAAGGCGCGATCGAAAGTGCGGCCGAAGCGTTTGCAGCGCTTGTCCGAGCTCGGCAGCAGATCGTTGCCACCCATCAGCAGCTTGACGAAACAAAGGTCCAAATAGGCCTTCGCACGGTCGCCATCGGCGGCGGGATGGAAAAACCCTTGGTGGCCAATAATCACTTGGCCGTGGTGGCTTGAGCGGTCGCCGGATGTAATCCGAGCTATCGACAGCGTCCAAACCTTGACCGGGCTGTTCCAAAATGGTCCGGTCAGGGAATGATCCTTCAGATCATCTACTGGTCCTTTCTCGCAGCCTGCGTCAGCTACGCATGGCGCTATGGGGGAGGCTCGGAAAGAATTGGCGCAGCGATAATCGGTATCGGCTCGCTTGTCAGTGTGGCTGCATCCTCTCCGATGACCGTTCGGTTTCGTTCTGTTGAGTTGGGGATTTTTGTCACGGATGTTGTGGTTCTGGCAGCCTTTCTCCTGCTGGCATTACGTAGTGAGAGATATTGGCCGCTATGGGCAACAGGCTTTCATGTTGTCGGCGTCGCGACGCATACCGCGATCATCATCGACCCGAAAATTGTTCCGCCTGCCTATGCGATCGCTCAGGGCTTCTGGGCGTACCCGATGCTGGTGGCAATAGTGCTGGGGACGACTGCCCAACGGAAAAGCCCAGCGCCGCCTGCTGCACCTATCTCCTAGAACAGTTGCTCCGGCCATTGTGTGCAAATGAAGCCCAGCTGTGGGCGGCGCGATTGATTGACAGATTCGGTTCACTGCCAGGCGTGTTTGCGGCCAGCTCCGGCGCTCTCTTCCACTATGTCGACACGGAGCCGGGGATTGCGGAATTCCTGCTCGCCGTTCGCACTGCTACCCTTCACTGCTTACGAATGGACTTGATGAAGGGTCCGATACTATCGAACTCCAAAGCTCTTACCGATTATCTGAGTGCCAGCATGGCCTACGCGCCATCAGAGGAGCTCCGCGTTCTCTTCCTGAATTCACAGAACCGCCTTCTGCGTGATGAGGTAATGGCACATGGATCTATCATGGAGGTATCCATCTATCCGCGCGAAATCGTGAAGCGTGCACTGGAGCTTGGCGCGACGGCGCTTATCTTGGTCCACAATCATCCCTCGGGAGATCCCCATCCGACACAGTCTGATGTTCAGGCGACAGCGAGGATCATCGAGGGTGCTAGAGCGCTCGAGGTCGTCGTCCACGATCATATCGTGATCGCCAAGTCGGGTTGGACGAGTTTCAGGGCCTTGGGCCTTCTATAGGCGCCTTCTTGCCTACAGATCGACGTTGCGGCGGGTGAGCGTAGTCATGACGTAAGGAGTGCCGCGTGATATGAAGACTATATGCGTTGGGGGCTCGCTATTCTTTCACTGCTGACATCAGGTGCTGCTTCAGCTCATGGCGGCGGCCTAGATGGCAACGGTTGCCACATGAACCGGAAGACCGGTGATTACCATTGCCATCGGAGCGGTTCCGGTCGCCCGCGCGTAAACGCTGCGATCGAAACCCCAGTCCGCAGCCGCGCTTTCCCCAATTGCTCTGCTGCGCGAGCCGCAGGAGCCGCACCGGTGCGGGAAGGGGAGCCGGGCTATGGCCGGCATCTTGACCGCGACGGCGATGGTATCGGCTGCGAGTAGCCGAACATGAATATCTTCCTGATGCTGGCACAGGTCGTTGCGGCAGGCACGAGCTTCACCTGCACGCCCGTCCAGCTCTGGGATGGCGATGGTCCAATCTGGTGCGCGGAAGGCCCAAAAATCAGGCTTGCCGGCATTGCCGCTCGCGAGATCGATGAAACCTGCAAGCCCGGGCATCCTTGTCCCGCTGCGGGAGGCAGAGCCGCGCGCGACCATCTCGCAAAGCTTTTAGGCGGTTCAATCAGAACCACGAAGACTGGCCATGTTCTCGTGCGAGGGCGAACGCTTAGCTGTGTCTCTTTTGGATCTGCACGGGGTGACAGGACGGCTGCATTTTGCCGCGGCGAGAGGGTCGGTGATCTCAGTTGTGCAATGGTGCATGCGGGCTTTGCAGCGCGCTGGCCCCGCTATGCAGAAGGCAGAAGCTGCAAATGAAAGATAAGCGGAAGGCGGACCAGGGCGCCAGGGGGATGATGCCGATTTCTGATCGGGAGATCTGGGCATGTGCGAACCACATCCTTATTCATCATTCCGAAGGAGCGGCTCTTTATGCTGCGCAGCGCGCAGACGCACTATTGGCGCAAGGCGATATGGAGGGAAGGCGGACTTGGTTGCGCATTCTCAAATGCATCGGTGCGTTGGAAGCCAGGCCCTCGACTTCGGATACACTGAACTGATGGAGCCGTGATGCCGCTGGGTTCCCGACATCGCGTGACTGGCCTGCTTCTTCGCTCGCAACGGGGTCTCGTTCTGCAGGTTGACGCAGGAGGTGTCTGGGCGCTCGATGCTGATCGATCGGTCGCGCAGCACGTGGGATCGCGTGTCACGGTCGAGGGCGTCCGGTCCGGCTTCGACCGAATTGACGTGGAATGGATTGGCCCTGCGGAATGACATTCTTGGCCAGAGGGGTTCCAAAATGGGCGAACGAGAGGCGTCGACACCGTTGATCGAGAGGATCAGGCTGACAAGCTATGCTGATCGACCAGACTATTGCGACCTGCAGCTGATTTCGGCAGACGGCGACATGGTGTTCCGTGTTCCGCGAGATGTTCTTCGCCAGCTCGCCGAAGCCATCAAAGCCGTCTGACACCAAGCACAGGCTGACCTTAGGTCGATGAGGCAAGGCCTTGGAACGACAATGAAAACCTGTAGTCTGATTGACTCTTTTTAAAGGTGATGGCCAAGTCGCAATTACAAAAAAGAGGGGGGATTTGTGAAAGCAGCAAAATTTCTAACGATTGCCATCGTCCTTGCGGCGGGCTTGGGGCAAGCGGCTAATGCCAAGGACAAGCCGAAGCAGTTCGTGGTCGTCAACGAGGCGGTTGGCGTTCCAGTATTTCCTTATGACATTACCGATCGTTCCTATGAGGTGATCGGTGAAGTCAAAGCCGGCGTTCGCAAGGCTACAATTTTCAGCAACGAAGCCTCCCAGGAGAAGATCTACAAAGAACTCTGGGAACGTGCGGAGAAGCTTGGTGCTGATGCTGTCATCAAGGCGCAATATGGCGAATCGCACGTGACTGCGTTCAGCTGGGGCAAAACCAATGTGACCGGTATCGCTGTTCGCTTCGTTGCCGCGGCGCCTGCCCCGGCAGCAGCGAGCGATGGCGCGTCGACCGCGTCGGAACCATCATCGACCGCTCCCGAGGCGGCGCCAAGGACGGAAAGCAAAGATCCTGTTTGATTGTCTTCGCTGGGTGTTGCTTTTCCCCGCGGCGCGCCGTGCGTGCGGCGGCCGTGGGGACATGTGTTTGGGGGAAATCATGAGACCTCAGCTCGTAGCCGCAGCGGCTGTTCTGATCACCTTGCTGCCTGAATCAACTTTGGCACAGACATCGGTCGTGCCTTCACCTGGGACGCCGTTGAACGCGGTCATCGCGGCGCCGCCGCCGGTTGCCGGTCACCCAAATGCCATCTTCGTAGAACGTGACACCTTGATCCGGCTGATGGTCATCAACGAAGTCAGCACCAAAGTCGTTCAAGCGGGCTATCGCTTTCCACTTCGCGTCGATGAGGATGTCATTGTGAATGGCGTGAAGGTCATCCCGGTTGGTGCCAAGGCTTGGGGCGAGGTGCTCCGTGCCGAGGAAAACGGAGTAGCCGGTAAGTCCGGGAAGCTGAACGTGCGGCTGCTCTATGTCGACGTCGCCGGGGATCGGGTTCCGATCCGGGGCGAGAACAAGACAGCCGGCGCCGGCGGAACTGCAGAAACCGTCATGGGGGTCATCGGTCTTGGTCCCCTTGGCCTTCTCGCCAGAGGCAATAATGCCAAGCTAAAGGCTGGAGAAATATTCAACGGCTCGTTCGACCGTGACCTTCTGTTCGATTCCGCGACGTCTCGGCTGACGCCGGCGCCAGTCGGCGTGGCCGGGGCAATCATTGTTCCGACGAGCCATTGAGCATCAAAGACAACGACTGAGGCTTGCTGTTTTGAGGAGCTGCGAAGCGATCGATTCAGCACTAGAGCGGGATGACATTACGCTGACGCATAGCCGGAGTTAGCGAGGTATGCGGCGCATTCGTGTGGCGGGAAGGCATTGAGCAGGGATCCGATGCGTCTCCATGTTGCTTCGGGCGAACGTTCTGCAGCTTTTCGCATGAGGTGTTTGAGCTTGGCGAAGACCTGCTCGATGGGGTTCAGATCAGGGCTGTACGGCGGCAGGAACAGCAGGCGGGCTCCGGCCCTGCGGATGGCGGTGCGCACGGCGGGCCGCTTGTGGCTGGCGAGGTTATCCATGATAACCACATCACCAGGTGCGAGGGTGGGCACGAGGAACTGCTCGACATAATCGAAGAAGCTCGCCCCGTTGATCGGCTGATCCAGCACGCAGGGGGCATCGATCCGGTCACAGCGCAGGGCGGCAAGGAAGGTCATCGATAAGGCACCTTGGCATGGAGCCGCTGTCCTTTGGGTGCCCAGCCACGCAGCGGAGCCATGTTGGTCTTGGCCCAGGTCTCGTCGATGAAGACGAGGCGGGCGGGATCAAGCCGCCCCTGATACTTCTTCCACTGCGCACGCCGCCTTGCGATCTTTGGCCGGAGCTGTTCGGCGGGCAGAACGCTTTTTTTTGAAGCTCAACCCCCGCGCATGGAGGAAGCGCCAGACCTGCACATAGTCGACCTTCACCCCCCGCTCCGCCAGCTCGGCCACAAGACCCCGCAAGGTGAAGTCCGTCTGCGTGCGTTCAACCAGCCAGTCGCCGTGCGGCCCGGACAGGATGTTGGGCTTGTAGCCGCCGATCTTGCCGGGTGCGACGCTGCCCGTCTCCCGGTGGCGGCGAACCCACTTGATCGCGCTGCTGACGGAAACACCAAACCGAACCGCGGCTGCTCGGGCTGATATGCCCTCACGCTCCACCACCAATACCAGCCGCTCGCGCAAATCAGTCGAAATAGGTCTGACCATCCCGCGCTGGCCTCCAATCCCAGCACAAAGCTTGAATCAGAAAACAACGTCAAAGGGAATCCCCCTTTAATCAGTCAAATGTCATCCCGCTCTAGATGTCCGTGCCTTCGGCGAGCGCTAGGGCGTCCTCGACGTCGACCCCGAGATAGCGCACCGTACTCTCGATCTTGGTGTGCCCGAGCAGGATTTGCACTGTCCTCAGATTGCCGGTGCGCCGATAGATGATCGACGCCTTGGCCTGCGAAGCGAATGAGTGCCATAGTCCTCTGACCGGAGGCCGATGGCTGCCACCCACTCGTCAACAAGCCGCGCATATTGGCGCGTGCTCACGTGATCGCATCGCCCGATGCGGCTTGGGAACAAGAAGTCCTCCAGTGTTCCACCGCGCACTTCCAGCCAAGTCAGGATGCTCTCCCGCGCCGTCTCAGAGATTTCGAACTGGACCGGCCGGCCGGTCTTCTGCTGGATGACGATCGCGCGCGCTCTCACCCGCGCTCCAGACACGACATCGCCGGTACGCACCTTGACCACATCGCAGCCGCGTAGCTTGCTGTCATCGCAAGGTCGAAAAGGGCCCTGTCACGGACACGTCCTTCGCGCTGGAGCCAGAAGCGGATGGCCCAGACCTGCTGGGCCTTCAGTGCACGCTTGGCGCCCGGTATCCTGCCGGCGTTCCACGCCAACGTGTGTACAGCCTTGCCGGCAGTGCTTGGATTCTCATGCATCGAGGGTCTCCTCTAATTGGTCGCAGAAGCGCGACCTAGATCAGGATGAACCTTCAAGCAGCGCAGTGATATTGAACGGCCCAGCGTGGCCGGTTCCGGACTCTCGGCTTGTTGCGAATAACCGACGTCATTCGCGAAACCTGCCGTTCGTGGACACCCTCGCAGACAATCAATCGCCCCACGGGTAGCACGTGACAAAACAGTCTGGGCAACATTAGACGACGCGCACGTATGTCTTACCGTCAATGACGCGTTGCACCTGATCGGCGTTACGGGCACCGATGCGATGCGCGATCCGCTCGACTGAATGCGTTCTCGCAAGTTCTCGAATTGCGCGCACCTGTTCCACCGATAGCCGGTCTTCTCGACCGCAGATCTGCGCAATCGCCCATGCCTCATCCTTGCACTTTTCCGCGACCCACGGCGCTGGAAGCCCCTTCCGTGGGTGCTCGCGAAGCCAAGTCGCGACGACATGATCACGCTCGTCTGGAAGCGGCACATTCCGTTCGCTCAGCATGCCGTTCTCGCGGAGATACTTCAGACCGGATTTTCCGCCCGGGATCATATTGAGGCGCCGTGCATCCGACCAGTGCCCTTCGACCAGCCTTTCCTCTGCGGAATAAAGCGCATCAAGGTCGTCCGTGATGCCCATGACCTTATGGTGAATATAGGTCACGCGACCCGCGTTGGTCTCATCACGTAGTGTTCGGTGGAACAGCAAAGAACTTCCTGCTCCGATGGCGCGCCGATGTTCGGACCACCGCGCCTGCCAGCTGCGCGTAGTGACGCCGACGTAGAAATAGCCATCGTCGGGATACGAGCTTCCCTCTCCGAAAATGTGTTGATACAACACAAAGGATTTCTTCGGCCACGTTTTCGGAGCAAGAAGAGTGATCGCAGGCGCCGAGAATACTATACTAGGCTCTTGAACCCCTGGAATTCTTGGAGATGTGTCGAATCGCGCGGCCGCCGCAAGTAAGGCGGGATCCTGAACGACCTCTATGCTGATTGTCGGACGCAGAGCCAATTCATCGTCTTCCAGCGGTCGGCCTGAACGAAACTCGCGCTCACCAACCATCCGGTGGCCGGAACGGACACGCTTGAGAGGCGCAACGAAAATTGGTCTGTCGCCAAGAGCCACGAAGTGCACTACGGGTACGACCTGGCCCGGGCGGACACGGATTATACCGCCCTCTTGGCGCGCCATTTCCAGCCAGTGAGCTCCATAGTCGGAGCGGCACCAATTCTGCAGCAGAGCGTCAACTTCCCTAAGCCGGCGATGCATGGGCTTAGGAGCGAGATGTTCCCACCATTGACGATTGATCGATACCACGATCGGCAACTCCAACCCTTCCCCACCGTCGCATCCTTGGGCAGGCTTCTCTTCAATCGCACAAGCTATGCCGCGATTGCCCGATCCTCCTTGTAGCTGAAGGCCAACGGGGTTGCGACCGCATTGCCCTCGAAGTTTCGCGTGATCTCGACCGATATCAGGCTGTCTCCTGGGAACGCTGGACTTAGCTCGAGCGTCAGATAATCGAAGAGCGCACGCTCATGCACGGCGACTACTATCTGCCGCCCCATACCTTTGGAGAGCGTGCGTAAAAGCGCCGCGAATTGCGCGATATGGACGTCGTCCATCGACTGCACGGGATCGTCTAGTACCAGCCATGGCATGCGCGAAGGCACAGACAGGTGCAGCGCAAGGAACAACGTCAGCGCGGCGGTATTGAGGTTGCCCTGACTTAACATCGCACCTGGCGAGCCCGAGGATTTGCCCGAGCGGTGCAGCGTCTCGAGGACAGCTTCGACCTTGCCGCCCTCGCCGGTCGGCAATTTGAACGTCGGCACAAATTGCTCCGACGGTGCGAGCCGCACGAAAAGATCGCGCCAGACCTTGTTCAACGAGGTGTTGAAGACAGTCTTGACGATATCTGACCGAACCGTGGCGGCGGCATCGGCAACCTTCTTTGCATTGTCGCGACAGGTATCGACCTGCTTCGCCGCACTCTCGACGATCGCCATGCGCGCAGCGACCTGCTCGTTCTCACTTTTGAGGGACCTGATAGACTCCAGGTCCTTCGAATAGAGCTCCAGCTCAGACAAGACCGTGATCCTCAACGACACCGTGCGTTCGGCGGCAGCAATCTGGCTGTCCAAATTCCGCTTTGACTCCAACAGCGCGTCATCGATGCTGTCGAAGCTGCTGGCCGGACGACTGGTGAGCGAAGTGACGACGCGGTTGATCTCTGGAAGGATCGACGACGATAGCTCATCACGGCGGCGCGCGAGAACAACCGGCTCGCGGGCCGCGGCTGCCTCCGCCATCAATGCAGCGCCTGTCGCCGCCGCTGGAGAAAGCGCGCTTAGTCGTTGGCCGGCGCTCGTCATCTGCGCCGCACGAACCGTGAGCTCTGCCAGATCTTCAGGCGAAAGCTGCCCGCCCCCGGCACTTGGGAGGTCGCGTTGCGCGGCCGAAAGGCGGTTGCTCTCCTCCGCGCGCTCATTCGCGAGTGACTGAAGGCGTCCCGCTTCACTGGTGAGGCTCGCGATCTTGGCTGTGATATGCGCCGATAAGGGCTCGGCGCTCACCTCGGAGAAGTCGCGATCGCAAACCGGACAGGTTTCGCCGGCAACGTGCGGGGCGACCCCGGCCAGAGCGCTCGCGAGCGTCCTGACATCCTCAACTCCCGCCGCAAGCGCGGTGTTCAGTTCCTCGATCCGCGCAGAAGCCCGCTGGATGGTAGCCTCGAATGCCTTGACCCGTTCAGCCGCGGCCGCGCTGTTGTTGATCAGGGTCGTACAGCGCGTGGCCTCTGCCTCGGCTCGCCTTTGTGCAATTGCTCGGCTCTCCTCTGGACCGTCGTCCATCGATGGCACGTCAGAGAATAGCGATTGCACAACAGCGAGAGCTTCATTGAGTTGTGCACCCGCATCGGCGCGCCACGCACCGAGCGCCTGCGCCGCCGCTTGTTCACGCCGTTCCTTGTTCGCGCGGTCGTGCGTTGTGTCTTCAGCTGGCAAAGATCGCCACCGCTCGGCAACGCTCTTAAGCTCGGATCCCGCACTGGTAAGATCCGTCAGCACACGATCGTCTTGGCGGGCCGTCTCCAGTTGTTGACGAAGGTCGTCGAGCTTCGTCGCCGCATTGACCGACATAGGAACAGCTGACGGGAGTTGGGCCAATGTGGCATTCAAGGTCGCCAGACGATCGGTCGACGAGCGCGTGGCGGTCGTGATCGATTGCTCATTCCTCGCGGTCTCGCCGCGCAGCGACGTCCGAAGCGATTCGAGGCGCCGATATTCGGGCACGAGATTGCGGACGCGTGTGACGTTGTACGCCGGGAACAGCCCGTCCACCAAGGCGTCGAGCGGATCCAGACCCAATAGTTCTTTCACGAATTGAGTGAGTGGAGACGTCGTGTTCGTCTTCTGATCGTCGTAGATTTCTAGAAGGCGGCTCAGCGTCGCCTGCGGAAGGTAGCAGCGATCCGAGAAGAACCTGGCGTCGCCGCTATCGAGCAACGGCTTCGGATTGAATAAGATATCGCTGAACGTCAGGGAGCCACCGATCCCGGCGTCTTGCTTGAGCGGCCCGCTCGTCGTCAGTTCGATCGATCCCCCCGCGGTCTCCAATGTCGTGAGATAGCCTTGATATCCATCTCCATCGGCGGCGAGATGCGAAATCTTACCCGTTAGCGCTAGTTCAAGTGCCGACAGAACGCTGGTCTTGCCCATGCCGTTCGACCCGTGAACTAGCACGACCTGCGCATCGAGCGGGATGACGACCTTTCCTCGCAGGCTGCGGAAGTTCTCGATGATGAGTGTTTTGAGACGGGGCGCCATCATTCGTCCTCCTCGTCATCTTCCTCGAGCGCAGCTTTGACCGATCCGGTGATCGATCGCGCTAGCGCTTCCTCGACCGCAAGCTTCCCGTCAGGCGCGAGCCTCAGCAGTTCATTCATCAGAGGCCCGGCTGCATTGGCTGGAACAGTCCGGCGAAGATCGCCTTCCCAATCAATGAAGGTCTCTACGGCAAGAGGCTGGCTCAATGGCAGCAACACCGAGAGCCAATCGCGCAGAGCTTCGACAGCATTGGCGCCTGTTGGCGAGCCTACGGGGAGGACTCTGCAAACTCTGCTGATGGACTGAACGGTCTCGGCCGTAGCTTGCCCGGAAGTCAGGACGGCTGTGACCGATCGCTTTGATTGGAGAACGTCGAGTGCTCGCGTCAGGGCAAGCACCTTCCGGATGACCGCGTCGTCAGCCGTATCGCCTTTCAACTCGATCACGATGACGAGGTCATTGGCGCGGTCACCAGCCACGAGCGCATCAGTGAACTCGAACGACAAAGAACCGACCTTCAAAGGCTTGGGCAGTACGCGGTAACCGCCTTCACCAACGAGGATTTCGACGACACGCTCGCTGGTGGTCATATCGATACCTCAGCGCGAAGGCGGTCCCGCAGGTCGTCCAGGCTCGCCGATTCAGCCAGCATTGGCCCCAACGCCACAAATCGGGGTCCGAGCTTGCCGGTCCTCAGATTCGAGCTGGGATTGCGCTGCTGCCGCTCGCTGACGCGGCGCGAGCAGATTAGCACGACGTCGAAATCGTCCGCATCGAATGCACCACATTCCATCAGGCTGGTGATGTTGTCGTCATTAGCTGCGAAGAAAACCCGCGCTGATGCCGACGGCGACGTCAGTCGCAACGCGCCCGATCGCACGTCGGTCGGATTATCAATCGACGCCGTCCACGTTGCAGCTTGATCCTCCAGGCCGATGAGCCCAATCGCCGCCGCCGCCTCGCGTTGCCCAGTATTCGCGAGACCCAGCTTTCCCTTCATAAGATGAGCAGGCTGACCATCCACTGGGAAGTAAGTCGGGACGCCAGCCGGGCTCGAGCCATCCTGCAGCTGGTGCCGCGCCCGCGCCAAGCCCGCCGCAATGTCCTTTGCCAGTTGGAGCCTATCGGCGTCGCCAGCCTCAGCCACGCGATTGCGCAGATGAGCGATTCCTTCCGCAATCGCCGCGTGCGCATTTTCATCGAGCATGGGCGCGGTGACATCACTCGCCAGAATCTTCATCTTGGTCGAGAGCACGTTCAAGAGCAGCGCCAGCAAAAGCGGCTTGCCGTAGGCCTGGAGGCGCGCCGCCTCGCAGATTACCCCGCGGTTCAGTTCATAGTCGTCGCCATAAACGACGTTCAGCACGTTCTTTTGATTGGCGCCTAATTCCTGCGCGGCGAAGACGATAGGCGTCGGGTGGTCAGTCCATTTCCAGCCCTGCTGAGCCCCAACTTGACCGAACATGTTTTGAATGTTGGCGTCTTGCGCGGACATGCCAATCATCAGCGTCCGTGACCGCTGAATCAGCGCTTCCAGCTGATCCCGAACAATCTTGAACTTTCCGCTGCTCATCCAGCCCGTGATCTGCGCTGACCGGGCGACCAGGAGGTCGCGGTAGTCGCCCTCGTGTTTGATCGCGCGCAATGCACAGCCGTGAAACTTGTACAGCACCGCCGCCGCCGCCGGTCCCCGCAAATCCTCACCGGTGACAGTGATGCGATAAAAGGATTCCGGATAGCCGAGCTCCTTCATGGCCGCTTCGAGAAGACCGTCCCAATTTGCAGTTGCGAGTTCGGTTACCGTGCCTTCCAGCGCGAGCATTCCGATGGCGAGATGCTCGGCATCAGCCTCCTGGCTGGCGAAGGTGTTTGTGAAATCCAGCCCTACCCAGAGCAAATAATCGAGCTTTTCCTTCGGAATCTCGACGGAAAGCACGTCGGAATACTGGTTCCAAAGCCGGCCAAGCAGATTCTGCAAGCACGGCCATGTGGACGATGGCTGGGCAAAATCGATCTGAGCCCGCTCTTCCGCCCCCGGAGTCGCCATGCCGATGATCTTCTCTAACGCCTTACGATAGCCGCAATCGGCGTCTGTGGTCGAGTGGACCCGGAGAAACTCCACGAGTTTGGCCAGCACACCGTCAAGACCGATCACTCGCTCGCGCGAGATGCCCGATCCGAGCCAGAATGCGTAGCTGCCTTCAACGATACCTTTGCTGACGCCGAGGAAGGGCCCATCCAGAAGTTCCAGTGTTTCCCTGACGGTAATCGTGGCAGCCGTCGGCAATTCTTCTCACTCCCCCCGTACGCGACGGCCGATACCTCTAGCTGCCGAACTTGTGAAATCTGATTCTATGCATGCCGGCTTGGCACGAAAGCCACACTGCCAGAACAATTCTGGAACATAAAGTCAGATCGAGGGCGTCGAGGATCAACGTCCGCTTACGAGCACGTGACTTATGCCGCGCAACGGCAACGAAGGGCGCAAAGCGGAGACTGATCATTCGGTGGCGCTGAGTGTCTGCTTCCGGGCAGTTCGTTGGGGCCCGCGGATGGCAGCTATGGGCGCGCAGGGGAACTAAACGTGTCTATGATTCGATGTCGTGAAGCTTGCGGCGAGTGAAATTCAGCAGAACGACTTTTCGGCAGGAAGGGCGGCTAATTGAAGACTTTCTCAATTTCCTCCAAGGATCGCATGCCAATTTGCCAATCCATCAGCTCCCTCCAGCGCCTGTTCAGCGCCTTCGTCCAACGCGCTGAAGAAATCCGAGCCGGTCAAGTCCTCGATCTCCTTCACCGGAACAATACAGCTCTCGAGCTCAGCGTCGAGTTCGCATCCAGCAGACCCCAACCTGCGGCCATGGACGAAAAGAAAGGGCACGACGCCGCGGTCGGTGACCAGGATGCGATAGAACATGTCTGGTATCCCAACGTTGCCTGATGGACCGATGTGCGCGGGACCGCTCCCGAAGATGGTGCCTGCTATGATATGGAGGACAAGGCCGCGCGGCATGAGCTGCTGGCGCTCGATCGTCTCCAGCTTGTACCATAGCCCGCCCGAGCCGTTGAAGCGGTTATGGAGCTGCGGGGCGATGTTGGACATGTAATTGACCTCATAGACGGTGCAAGCATCGAAGATATCGTCCACAGCGTGTCTGCCATTGCTGTTTCGGTCACCGCCCGAAATGAAATAAGGCGCGATATGGCCCCGCGCATAGCCCCGGCCATTATCATAGATGCCGTCATAATCGTCATCGGTCACCGGATATACGATGTCTGGATCGGTCCGGAATGATGCCCAAGCGCCCTGGCGAGTGAGCGTCGCCCGGATATCCTGGGCTGCGCGCCAAGCGACCCATTTGGGAACGCGGTGCACCGAATCGTATTGGGTGACATAGGCGCGCCGCACAAGAATAGGGCCTGACGTGGGCCGACCGCCGAAAAGGTGCTCGCTTTCAAACCGCGCTTGCTCGCCAGACGAGAGCGTGCATTGCTGCGCCTGAGCACTGGTGGTGCCTGTAGCCAAAGCCATGCACAGGATGACCAGCTCGGCCAATTTTCTGAAGATGCGCATCGAAAATTCTCCCTTCCAAACGCCGCCATCCCGGCTGCTAAGGTTCCACGACATAAGTGGCTGGCAGGTTGACCGGCTGGTAGTCAGGTGCGAGCTGCATGCGGTCCTGAACGGAGTGGTGAATGCTGGCGCCTTCGGGGATATGCCTGGGCTCGGCCCATGGAATATACCATCCCAGCAATGACCGGCGCTTGAGCCAGGAGCGCCATTTGACGGGCTTGGGAATCCACTCGAGCATCTTCCAACCCCAACTGAGCGAATTGTGCGCCTGGCCTGCCGGATCCGGCGCGACATAGTTGCGGCTCGCGCCCTTGCGGGGCTTGCCCAACACGAGGTGATTGACCATGGTGGTCTTGACGAGCAGGCCATGGGCCTTGGCCTCCCTGATCATCCAATCGAGTGGAAATTTGGCGATGGCGCTTTCGCCTTCGGGATAGCCGCCGCCAATATCGGCATGAACGCCGGCAAACCAGACCTGCTTGATGTCCTGAGCCGTTCCGCCCTCGGGATCGAACCGGTTGGGCCGGAAAAGCTGCGGCTGCGTCCACAGATTGGCCCGGAACATCGTGCGCCGCTCGTCTATGGCAAGAGCGTGTCGGAACACCGTCACATTTTCGTTGGTCGCCGTGTAGGGCAGGGTCTGCAAACTGGGAATATAGAGACGGTCCGGCCGCGGCACGATGACCGAGCTCACCGTGTCCCATACGCCAATGAACCTGATCGGAATCTCGGTAGCGCCGACCACCCGCTGGAAACGCCAGGCGATGGTGAAGCTGTCTTTTTCGGCGGCCTGCTTGTAGGCGGTAAAGGCATAGTCGGCGAGATTGTCCTGCTCGGGTCGAAGCAGACCCACGAGACGCAGGAAGCCTGCGAGAACCCTGACCGTATAGGCCCCGCGGCTGAAGCCGAACAGGAAGACCTGATCACCCGGTTCATAATGCTGGCACAAAAAGCGGTAGGCGTCTGTGACATTGTCATCGAGACCGAGTCCTGTGGTGAGGCCAAAGACGCTGCGCACATTCTGTTTGAAGCGGCTCCACGCACTAGTTCGTCCCAATGTCCCTATTCCAGGGTCGTAATAGACAAGCTGGCGATCATTCTGCTCAAGCACCCGGTAGAGCTTGAAGACATTGGAGAGATTTTCTTCGATTTCGTTGCCGGTGCCATCGCAGCAGAGGATGATATTCTTTGTCATGTTAGCCCCCCTCTTAACAGCATTCTTACCCTGATCGGTAAGCATTCCAAAGGGTTATTCCTGCTATTCCGAAATAACTGTTCGCTGGCATTTTGTTGGTCATCGCCACGCGAACTGTTGGGCTGCGTGTCAGAGAGGGTTATTTGCTGGAAGGGGAATAGATGGAATTACGCAATCAGAGCGCCAGCGCGCTGTCGTTCACTATCATGCTCGCCATGGCTGCCATGGCTGCCAATCCAGCAGCCGCCAAGCCCAGGATGAGCGATGCTCAAGTAGCCCAGGCGATCATAGAAGAATCCATTGCCAGCTATCCGGGCAATTGCCCTTGCCCTTTTAACAGCGCCAGAAATGGCAGCCGCTGCGGGAAACGGAGCGCCTATAGTCGGCCCGGCGGCTATAGCCCCATTTGCTATGCGTCGGACGTCGACAAGGATCAGATCAGGCAATACCGGCTTCGGAACGGCCAGTGATCAAAGAAGCGAGCACATGCGGCTGGCCCGGCAACAGGACGGCGGAATAACCGGACGCTCAAGGTTTGCGCCGCAAGGCTCAGATGAGCGATGACAGACTTGTGATCAGCGCCACCAGTCCGACCAACAGCGACGCATCCAATATGGTCATGGCCGAGTCCATTGAGAGTGGCTGTTATTCATATTATGTTCCCTGTGGGACAGGGCTTTTGCATGTGGGGCGTGCGCTGCGCACGTTCGCTTCAGCGCATGTCAGGAACCCTGCGCCGGTCCCCACAGCATCGAGACTGGGAAGGTTCGGATCGTGCCCGATGACCAGCTATCGCGCTCGCCCTGCCGTCAGGACGAGATAGAGGGCTCGGTCTGGACTGAAGCGCTGGCGGCCGCCAAGCGGACCGAGGAGGAGATCGGTCTGGACAATTTGGGGCCATGGGACGATTTCGAATGGGGGATGCTCAATGGTAAGCTCAGCGCCCTGCGATGGGTTCTCGGCGAAGACTGGGATGAACTTTACACCTGAAACTTATGACCGAATAAGTATCTCTCCTTCTGGCCGTGAGTGGACGGTCGGCTTTCGGATGAAATCACGTAAATTCGAACATACATTCAGAATGCAGACGCACCTGTCATGCTCAATTCAAAGTGGCAACTCAAATGTTCGCTTTACGGGCAGCGATACGCGCCTGCGTCGCTAACTTTGCCTGCCGTATGGCGGCCTGCACTTCCAATAGGTTCTTCAAGCAAATTTGAGCCCTCGCGGGAGGCAGGTCTTGAAGATCCAGATTCATCCGCATGATGAAATAGTAGGCCATTGAGAGTCGCACCTCGATCTCGCGACACCCGTCTGTCATGTTGTAGTCGCGCTGGATGGCGTGGCTCTGTTCCTCCGTCAGGCCCGGATGGGGAAAGAGCTGGAGAGTGGTTGTAGTCTTCCATTCCACGTCGTCGTCGGGATCGAAGTCGGCCTTCTCGACCGCTCCTAGCTGATCGATGCGGGTCAGAACGAAGTCTCTGAAGTCCTCTCGGTCGCAGGCCCACGCGCGCACATGCCAGCGGTAGCCGTCAAACGCGAGGGCGTGCGGTGCGATCTTCCGCCACCGCGAGTTCGTCAACGACTGATACCGGACCTCCACGGCTTCCCGCTGTCTGATCGCGCGCAGAATCCGTCGGAGGCACTCTGGGTCCACGTGCCGCACGATGTCGGGCGCCATGTCAATCGGGGGGAGTTCCCTGAACCAAAGGTCCCGTCGCGGCAGGGCTCCCGTCAGCCAGGCGCGTAGCTGGAGGAGCAAGCGGTCGGCCGAGACCGTTAGGAAGCGAGGCTTGACCTTCGGCCCGGGGAGGTAGCCCTTCTTTGTGGCGTTGTACTCGATGTTTTCACCCGCGACCTCCCGGTAGTTGCGTAGGTCGACGGACGCCTGCGGTGTGGAGATGGCAAACGCGTCCTCGAGATCGCTGCGGTTTAGCAGCCCCTCCCAGAAGAGCTTCCACTCGATGAACTCGAACCTGCGGTTTTGAGTCCAGGGTCGCCGTTCTTCCTCGGACATAATGATCCTATAGTATCTTGACGGGTCTTCAAACTATACCCATCTAGTTTCAAGGTGGGTCATGGACGATTCGCGCATTCGGCACCGGCAGTCAAGCCGGCGGCCGGGCTTGACCGAAGGGAGGGCGGGTTATGAGTCGCGAGCACGTTTCCCACGCCGACATCGTGCGCTTCGCCGAGGATCGGGTGAGCCTCCCCAAGGACAAAGCGGACGAGTACCGCGCCCAGGCACGCCGACTGCGCGAGAAGCTGGAGGGCTACCTGGACGAGCATCCGGACTTTACGCTCAAGAAGATGCTGCTGTCCGGCAGTCTCGCCAAGGGGACAGCGCTTCGCTCGCTGAACGACATCGATGTGGCGTGCTACATCAGCGGGGCGGACGCTCCTCACTCGGTGTCCGCGCTTCTCGAATATCTAGCCGAACGGCTGCGCAAAGCCTTCCCGAACTTCAACCCGGATCAGGTCCAGCCGCAGACGTATTCGGTAACGGTATCGTTCAAGGGCAGCGGCCTCGACGTCGACGTCGTGCCGATCCTCTATGACGGCGATGAGCAGTGGTACGGCAACCTCGTCAGCCAGGACGACGGCTCCTTCCTCAAAACCAGCATCCCGCTCCACCTGGAGTTCGCGCGAAAGCGCAAGCGCGCCCAGGAGAAGCACTTCGCGCAGACGGTCCGTCTTCTGAAGTTCTGGGCGCGGCGCATGAAGCGGGAGTGCGAAGGCTTCCGCTTCAAGTCCTTCATGATCGAAATGATCGTCGCGAAGCTCTGCGATGACGGGCTCGATCTTTCCGACTATCCCGAAGCGCTCCAGCACTTCTTCACTTACGTTGCCAAGAGCGATCTGCGAGAACGGATCGTCTTCGGCGACTACTACAGCCCTTCGACGGTTGGGCCATTGGCGGACCCGGTGCAGATCATCGATCCGGTTAACGCCGACAACAACGTCGCCCGGCTCTACACCGCGGCCAACGCTAAAGCGATCGTGGATGCTGCCCTTGACGCGGGCGACGCAATCGACGCGGCGCTTGCCGCTCCCAACAAGCAGTTGACCGTCGGCTACTGGCAGAAGGTCTTCGGCTCCTCGTTCCAGGTTTGAGGTCGGGATGTCGAGCTACAGCTACACCGATACCATTACCTTCACGGTCACCCACGCCAGGCACATTGCGGCGAAGATCGCGACCGATCTGAAGCGCATCCAGCGTCTCTACGGCGGCATTAGCGACCATGAGATCGCCGACTACGAGGCCGAGGCCATCGACCTCATGAAGGCGGGCTACCTCGGTTCGGTCACTTATGGCTTCAAGCGTGACGGCATGTGGATTGAGCCAACGCTGCACTACTCCGCGCGCGATCTGGCCGGCGGGGGCGCCGACGACAACGATCCCGGTCGGATCGGAGCGAATGCGAATATCGCGGGCGCGAACTTCTCGAGCTTCCTGAGCTACAGCAGCGCTTGGTGGCAGATCACCGAGACCGAGCGGGACGCCTTCAAGAAGAGCCTTCCGTTCTATCGCTCCAGCGGGACGGAACCGCCCGTCAACGGCTATCTCAACAGCGACCGAACCTACTCGGCGGGGGGCAGGGCGCTGGACCGCTCCAGTGTGCGGAGCTTCTGATGAACGCCAAGCCCGCTCTCGACGACCTCTTCGAACGTCGGGTCACCTTTCCGGACGTCGAGCCCCAGGCGCGGCTCGCCCGCCTAGTAGGGCTGGACGAGCAGAAGCAACGTCTCATAAAAATCCTCGGTCTCTTGGTGAACCCGGCGGGCCTCGAGGACTGGGCCAGGCGGTTCCATCCCGAGGCCCGGCAGCTCCTCGATACGGTGCTGCGCCGTCCGCCCCTGGTCATCCTCGCCGGCGATGTGGGCGCTGGCAAAACCGAGCTCGCCGAGACGATCGGCGACGCGGTGGCGCGCCAGGAGAGGATCGACATCACGCTATTCCCGCTCAGCCTCTCAACGCGAGGACAGGGTCGAGTGGGTGAAATGACGCAGCTGCTGTCGGCGGCGTTCGATAACACTATAGAGGCGGCATCCAAGCTCAAGGCGTCATCCGGCAAATCGCGAGGCGCGGTGATCCTGCTGGTCGACGAGGCGGATGCGCTCGCCCAGTCCCGCGAGGCGGCGCAGATGCACCACGAGGACCGGGCCGGGGTGAACGCCTTCATCCGGGGCATCGACCGTATCGCCAATCTGAGGCTTCCCGCCGCGGTCATCATGTGCACCAACAGGCTGAGCGCGCTCGATCCCGCCGTTCGGCGGCGAGCCGCCGACATCCTGGCGTTCGCGCGGCCGAACGATATGCAGCGGCGACACATCCTCTCGACACGGCTCGAGCCCCTCGGCGTCGGCCGCGGGCATATAGACGCGCTGGTAGCCGCGACCGGAGCGCCGCGCGGAGGTCACGGCTTCACCTTCTCGGATCTGATGCAGCGGTTGCTACCCGCCATCGCTCTCGACGCTTTCCCGGACAAGCCGGTGAGCGGTCCCCGCGCCGTGGAGATCGCCAAGGCGATTACGCCTACTCCGCCGTTCAAGGATAGCGAGTCAGCCTGAGGATATCGAAGATGAGCGACTGGTCCCTTCAGCAGCTTCTCGCCGGGCTCCATGACGACATCCAACAACGGCTGGCGACCGTCCGCAAGGCGTTCGCGCATCCGGGAACGAAGGGCGATGCCAGCGAGGCCGTGTGGCTCGAGCTGCTGCAGAAGTATCTGCCCAAGCGCTACCGGGCGGCCTCGGCGCACGTCGTCGACAGTATCGGCGTCTTCAGCGACCAGATCGACGTCGTCGTGTTCGACCGGCAGTATTCTCCCTTCATCTTCCAGTACCATGGAGGCACGATCATACCCGCCGAGAGCGTCTACGCGGCGTTCGAGGCCAAGCAGTCGATCAACGCCGGACAGGTACTTTACGCGCAGGAGAAGGTGGCGAGCGTCAGAAAGCTCCACCGGACGAGTCTGCCCATTCCCCATGCCGGTGGCGTCTATCCTCCCAAGCCGCTCCAGCACATCATCGGAGGCCTGCTGACTTTCGAAAGCGACTGGAATCCCGGGCTCGGCGACTCACTGATGTCGGCGCTTGCAGATGGTCCGGAGCACGGACGTCTGGATCTTGGCTGTGTGGCGGCACACGGCCTGTTCACTTGCGACGAGACTCGGTGTGGCACTCTGACACCGATGCAAAAGCCGGCCACAGCATTCCTATTCGAATTGATCGCCCGTCTTCAGGAACAGGCCACGGTCCCCATGATCGATGTCCGCTCCTATGCGAGATGGCTCGACGTTGCTGTAACCGCGTAGCCGTCTCTGTCAGCGCGCGATCGCCATCAGCAGGTCGTCGACCTTGCGGATCAACAACTCCTCTGGATTGTCCCCGGCATCAAAGCCCCGCAGCAAGGCACAGAATTCCGCCATGCTGAGGCTGAGGATCAGCTTGCCCTGCTCTCGTAGCGCGCCGCGCATTGCCCTATCGGCGCTCTCGCCAGCGCCGTTCTTGGCGATGATGATCGCGACGGATCGCAGCGCCGAAGTGAAGAGATATTTCTCCGTAGTATAGACCTGATCCTGCGTGATCGGGTCGATGTAGTTCTTGAATTCGAATACGACATAGCGGGTCCGAAAATCAGCCGAGAGGGTCGACCAGAATGCGCTCTGGGCCGGCTGCAAGCGCGCAATCACATCTACGCGTTGAAAGCCCTGCTCGATGTCCGACTGGCTGCGCCAGCCGAGGAGATCCTTATCAAAGAGCAGCCGCAACGCCTCCTCGCAGAGCTTCTCGAACTTATGGGCGGCTCCATTCTTTTTGCCCGGCGGCAAGACCTCAAGCTTTTCGGCCAGCGCCGTTCCTGCGCCAAGCGGGGGCAGTTCAGCCGGCGTGTCGCCCAACTCGGTAATATCGGACGATCCCTCAGGTGGCCGCTCGGCGCCAACGCGCAGTGCCCGCAGCAATTCTCCAAGATCGGCTGCGATCTCGGGAAAGGCATGGGCTTCCTTGATCAGACGATCCAAGCCCCATAATTCATGCGGCTCCTGTTGAACCGCCATGTAGTGCGATTTCACCAGCCGTTGGGGAATGATGAGGATGCCGCGCTGTGCACCTGCAACCCTCACCATCCGATCGAGTTGCGCGAAGGCATTGCGCACCAGTGCGAGCGGCACCCGTTCGGACCGGTGGAGCTTTAGCTCGACGATGATTGATCCGCCGTCCGCTTCGATCACAAGGTCCGGCGCCGGCCGCGAGCTTGACCGATCATCGCGCGAAATGGCGACGAAACCTTGTTTCTCGAAGAGCGCAGCAAGCAGGTCGAGCCACGCACTCTCGAGGTTGATCTGATCGATATAGAGATCCTTGATGCGTCCCATTGCCCCTCCAAGCAGCGCTAAGCTACATTCGCACATTGCGAACAGTACAGGCAGCCTTTAGCGCTTTTCCCGCAACCGCCGACTAGGATACTGGATCACCTAGTCATTTATCCGACAGGCCTAATTCAGCCGCTATCCAACACCTGAACGAACGACCGCCTTCGGGAAATAGCTGGAAGCCGACGGATGTCCGCCATGGGCGCGTTTGCGACTCTCAGATCTCTCTGCTCTTGAGGGCCTTGATGACGTCGGTGAGGATGGTGAGGGTCTGCCCCATGGTGTGCAGCCGGTCGGCGAGATCGATGATGGTCTCGTCATCTACCTCGCGGCCCTGGCCTTCCGAAGCATGGCCGGCCGCGTCCTCGCAGAGCGCGGTGATGAGATAGAACAGTCGGCGGATCAGGTCGCGCGGCTCGTCAGTGTCGGTCTCGGTCGCCATACGGCCCACGAAGCCGAGGCATGGCGGTGAAGTCGATATCCAGCTTTTGCGGGGTCGCACATTCCATTCGACTTCGCACTCGAACCGAGCATTGGTGGTCTCGTGAATCGCAGCCGCCGGTCGGGGGCTGCAAGCCCTGACCGGTCGCCCGGCGGGGCTGTGGGTGGTGGGAGCGGCGCTGGTGCCGCCCCTCACGAGGAGACACCCACCATGACCCGTAGTCCCAAGCTCAATGACATGCAGCTTATCCTGCTCACCACTGCCTGCCAGCGCGACGATGGCAGCCTGCTCCCGCCACCCGACAGCATCGGCGTACAAGGAGCGCGTATCCGCAAGGCGGTTGCTGTCCTGATCAAGCGCGCATTGGCCACCGAAGTCGACATCAGCGATGCCGCGCATCAGTGGCGCCAGGAGGACGATCGTCATATCGGCGTGGTGATCACCGACGCGGGTCGTGCGATCATCGCCGCTGAGGAAGCGGAGGAAGAGCCGGCCACTCCGGTCGAGAACGCGGCCACCACACCCGAAGCAGCCGAACTGCCCGTGAATGCTTCCTGCGCCCCGCCGAAGCCGGGTTCGAAGATCGCCATGGTGATCGAGCTGCTTCGGCGCGATGCTGGAGTGACGCTTGAGGAGCTGATCGCTGCCACCGGCTGGCTGCCGCACACCACGCGGGCGGCGTTGACCGGTCTGCGCAAGAAGGGTCATGCCGTGACGCGGACCAACCGCGACGGTGCAACTTGCTACAATATCGCGATGGCCGCCTGACATGGCCTCTCGGCTGGAGAGGGAACTCTCAAGGCTGGCATTGATGTCGGCAACAGAGCTGCGCGCGGCTTGGCTGGAGCACCATGGGAGTGATGCTCCACGCCTGTCATCCGAGCTGCTGACGCGCGGCTTGGCGTACCGCCTACTGGAGAAGCGTGCAGGAGGCTTGTCCGCATCGACCCTGCGCCAGCTACGTCTGCTGGCAGGAGGAAAGGAGGTCGAGCCCCCGAGGACCGAGCTTCGTCCCGGCACGCAGCTCGTCCGTAGCTGGCATGGCCGTACGATCACGGCGACAGTGGAAGAAGGCGGCTTTCTGTTCGAGGGACGCCACTACCGCTCGCTGAGCCAGATTGCCCGCGAGGTGACCGGGGCCGGCTGGTCGGGGCCGCGCTTCTTTGGGCTCACGGCTAGGAGCAAGGGCTGATGGCGCGATCACCCAGAACAGCGCTGGTCCGCCCGTCGGGCGTACGCTGCGCGATCTATACACGCAAGTCGACCGAAGAGGGGCTCGACCAGGCATTCAACAGCCTCGACGCCCAGCGTGAAGCCTGTGAGGCCTATATCCTTAGCCAGCGCCACGAAGGCTGGACGCTGGTGAAGGACAGCTATGATGACGGCGGATTTTCCGGCGGCAGCATGGAGCGGCCGGGCCTGAAGCGCCTGCTTGCCGATGTCGAGGCCGGCAAGGTTGACGTGATCGTCGTCTACAAGGTCGACCGCCTCACTCGAGCGCTCTCCGACTTCGCCAAGATTGTCGAGGTGCTCGATGCCAGGGGCGCGAGCTTCGTGTCGGTCACTCAGGCGTTCAACACCACCACCAGCATGGGTAGGCTGACCCTGAACGTGCTGCTGTCCTTCGCCCAGTTCGAGCGCGAGGTCACCGGCGAGCGCATCCGCGACAAGATCGCCGCCTCGAAGAAGAAGGGCATGTGGATGGGCGGCCCAGTGCCGCTCGGCTATGATGTGCGGGAGAGGAAGCTCATCGTCAACGATGCCGAAGCCGAGCTCGTTCGCCACATCATGAGGCGTTATGTCGAACTGCGTTCGGTGGGCGAACTGATCGACGAGCTTGCCCGCGAAGGCCATCGCACCAAGCTGCAGGTGCGCGCCAGCGGTCCTCACAAGGGCGGCTGCCTGTTCCGCCGGGGCACGCTCTACCATCTGCTCGCCAACCGCATCTATCTCGGCGAGATCGTTCACAAGGGCATCGCCCATCCCGGCGAGCATCCGGCCATCGTACCCACCGACCTCTGGCAGCAGGTGCAGGACAAGCTCGCCGCGCGTGGACCCGGCATCCTGGGGAAGCGCAACACGCAACACCGATCGGCGCTCGCTGGAATCCTCCACGATGGCCTCGGCCGGCCAATGACGCCGAACCATGCCACGAAGGGAACAAAGCGCTACCGCTATTATGTCACGCGCGAGCCGTCAGCCGAGGAACCGGCATGGCGCATCGGCGCCCATGACATCGAGTGGCTCGTCGACGATTGCATCCGCACGCTGCTGCGTGATCGCAACCGCATCGCGAGGCTGGCCGTCGCGATCGACCCGCGGCGGGTCGAAACAGCGACGGATGCGGCGCAGAAGATCGCCACGGCGCCGTCGATGCTCGCGCAGGCTGCAACCCTCGGGATCGATCGCCTCGACCTCCATGAGAAGCGCGTCGACATCGGCATCCGCGAGCGGGACCTGCTGCGTGCGTGCGGGCTTTCCGTCAACGACGAGCATCAAGACCGCATCACCATCAGCGCCGCAGTCGAACGGGTTCGACGCGGGCATGAGATCAGGCTGGTGATCCCTGGACCGGAAACAGAGCTGACACCGTCATCCAGCCGTGACCCGAAGCTGATCGCGCTCGTTGCCGAGGCGATCGAACTCTGTGACCTGGTGCTTGCTGAGCCCGACAAGCCGCTCGCCGCCATCGCAACCGAACTCGGCAAATGCCGCAAGCGCATGACCCGGCTGCTGCCGATCGCATGGCTCGCGCCGGATATCGTTCAGGCCATCGTCGATGGCACGCAACCCTCGACTCTCACCCATCGCCGGCTGATGGCGATCGATCTACCGAGCCGATGGGAGGACCAGCGCGCAGCACTCGGACTTGCGTAGGCGCTGAAACGGCTGTGGGGAAACGGCGCCTGATCGGCGCCTTTCAACATTGCGCTGTAGCGAGCATCTCTAACCTCAGCAGCGCGCAATCACCGGCGACTGAACAGCCGGTGCGCAGTCCCGTACGCCATGCTCTGGGCCTCACCGGGAGCCAATTGAGGTCAGTCTTTGGACGACCAGAGACGCGGGCCCATATTTTGCACAGAGCGGCCAATGCGGAGACGCTTTGCGCCTCACGTTAGATTCGGGGCTCGGCAAAGCCCCGGAAAATCGGGGAGAATCTCGGGAATCCCCGAAAATCCCCTTCTGTATCAATTACTTGGGACTGTTTGGTGCGGTCGAGAAGACTCGAACTTCCACGGCCTTTCGGCCACAGCGACCTCAACGCTGCGCGTCTACCAGTTCCGCCACGACCGCACGTCGTCTCGCCAGAGTGTGACCCTGGCGGGGTAGGCGAGCGCCTCTAGCAGAGCCTTCAAGGTCGTGCAACCGCTTCCGGCCAGCCAAATTCACGCCGGCCCGCATATCAATAAAGGAACATCGGCATGCCTTCGACGCGCATCAGCTTGGCGCGATAATGGTCGCGATCATAGAGGCCGGTGACATCGACCGATTTGATCCCCTGCAGCAACGTTTCGGCCGGCACATGGCAGTAATTGCCGTCGGTGAGCGTCACCATCCGGCCGGTCCGGCCCGACTGGATGAGCTGCACAGCGAGCCCGCCGAAGGCGAAGCCGACCATGCGGTCCATCGCGTCGGGCTCGCCCGCGCGCATCAGATAGGCGAGCTCCTGCACGATCGTGCCATGGCCGGTCCGCTCCTCGATGGCGCGGGCGAGCCGATGGCCGACGCCAGCCTCGTGGCGCTGGGTGGCGGGCTTGGCGATGTCGCCGGCGCCACCCCCGTCGCCGGAGAGTCTGGCGCCTTCGGAGATCACGCAGACCGCGTAATTGGTGGGGCGCGATTTCTTGTCGGCGACGAGCAGCGGCAGCAGGACGTCGAGATCGGCCGGCGCCTCGGCGATCACCGTGCGGTCGACCTGGGCGAGAAAGCCGGAGAGCAGCGCGGTCTCCCCGCTGCGCCGTCCGAACAGTTCGATCACGGCGATGCGCTCGTGGCTTTCGGTGGTGGTGCGCAGCGCGTTGATCGCCTCGACAGAGCGGCTGACCGCGGTGGAAAAGCCGATGCAGTAATCGGTGCCGTAGACGTCGTTGTCCATCGTCTTGGGAACCGACACCACCGGGAAGCCGAGCCCGGCGAGATGCGCCGAGAAGCGCAGGGTGCCGTCGCCGCCCAGGGTGATCATCGCGTCGACGCCCAGCGCTGAAAGCACGTGCAGCACATGCGCGGTGCGGTCGCCTTCGGGCTGCCGGCGCGGATCGGCGCGCGAGGTGTGGAGGATGGTGCCGCCCATGCGGTCGATCCCGCGCACCGCCTCGCGGTCCAGCGTCTTGGTGTAGGCGCGCACGCTCACCGGATCGTTTGGGTCGATCTTGAGGAACCCCTCCCAGCCGCGGCGAAACCCGATCACCTCCCAGCCGAGATCGATCGCGCTGAGCGTGATCGACCGGATGCAGGGATTGAGGCCGGGCACGTCGCCGCCGCCGGTCAATATTCCGATCCGCATGCCCAAGCGCTCCCTCTTCCGGCCGGTGCGCCCCTGGTCTATCGCGATAAGGCGATGCGTCTCAACCCCGCCGATCTCATGCGCGAGTCGCGCCACATCCTCCGGCTCGCCTGGCCGGTGGTGCTGACCAGCCTCAACTGGACGCTGCTCCACCTGATCGACGTCGCGATCGTCGGCCATGCCGGGACCGACCAGCTGGGCGCGCTTGCCGCCGGGCGGGCGATGACTTTCATCACCATCGTCATCGGCATCGCGGCGCTTTCCGGCGTGATCGTCTTCGCCTCGCGCGCCGACGGGGCGGGCGATGCCCCCAGATGCGGCGACATCTTCCGGCAGGGCCTCATCGCCGCGATCGGCATGGGGCTGGTCTGCGGAGTGGCGATGTTCGTCTTCGCGACCGAATTGACCCGGGCGATCGGCGTCGGCCCGGAACTCGTCAGCGAAGGGTCGCGGGTGGTCCGGGCGATGGCGCTCGCGTTTCCGGCGCAGATGATCGCGACCGCGGCCGCCTATTTCATGGAAGGGATCAGCCGCCCCACCCGGCCGATGGTGGTCAATCTGGCGATGCTGCCGGTCAATGCGGTGCTGGCCTGGGCGTGGGTCGGCGGACATTTCGGCCTGCCCGCCGAAGGCGCGGTCGGCGCCGTGCGCGCCACGGCGGCGGTGTCGCTGGTCGGCGCGCTGGCGATGCTGCTGGCGGTGTGGACGCTGCCGGAGGCGGCGGCGATGACTGTCCGCGCCTCGTCGCGGGATGCCTGGCGGCGGGCGCTTTTGGGCACGCCGGCGCTGCTTCGCTTCGGCGCGGTGCCGGGGCTCGCATCGGGGCTGGAAATGGCCGGCTTCTCGTGGCTGATCGTTCTTTCCACGCGATTAGGGCCGGTGTCCGCGGCGGCCTTTCAGGCGGTGTTCTCGCTGCACAATTTCGCCTTCGCCCTTGCCCTCGGCGTCGCCTCGGCGGCGGGCGTCCGCGCCGGCAACGCGGTGGGCGAGGGCAGGCCCGGCGAGGCGCTGCCGCGCAGCCTGATCGCCGTCGGACTGGTCGTCGTGAGCATGTCGATGATGGCGCTGGCCTATGCGCTCGCGGCGTCGCCGCTGGTCGCTTTGTTCACCGAGGATAATGCGGTGCGCTCGCTCGCCGCGCCGATGCTCGCGCTGCTCGCGCCGTTCATGCTGTTCGACGGGATGCAGATGGTGTTCGTCTATGCGCTGCGCTCGCTCGGCGATCAGGTGATGGCTGGGATCAACGGCATCATCGCCTTCTTCCTGACCACCGGCGGCGTCGGCTGGTGGCTGGTGGAGCGCGGCGTCGGCCCGTTCGCGCTGGTCTATGCGGCGGCGGCGGGAATGGTCGCGGCCGCCCTGCTTCAGACGACGCGGATGCTGGTGATCAGCCGCCGGATGGCGCGGCGAAGCTGAGCCGCACCCGGGCGGCGGTCGGCGGCACGTCCACCGTCACCCCGTCGAAGCCGGTCGCTTCTCCGGCGGCGAGCATCGGCAGCGGCGCGGGGATCACCCACTGATAGACGGTGGCGCCATTGGCATCGACCAGCTCGGCGCGGATGTCGGGAACCTTCTGGCTGTGGCTCGCCGGATTCTCGATGCGGCCGGACACGCTGAGGATCTCGTGGCCGCTGTCCAGCCGCCGGCGCTCGGGCGCTCCGGACGGCGCCAGCCGCAGCGGCGCGACCGCCGCGACAGGGGCGACGGGCTCGCCAAGGATGCGCGAGCGGACGCCGCCCAATCCGCCCAGAAACCACAGCGACAGGATCAGCGCGATCAGCACGATCGATGCCGCGATCGCCGCGATCGTCCACATCCGGGCGGGATTGCGCCGCGGGCGGAAGGGCGGCGCATAATCATAGGCGTCGATGGCGGGCTGCGGCGGGGGTGGCGGCGGGGGAGCGGCGTCGCTTTTAACGGTATCTGAAAACCAGGCCGGCGCCTCGGGCAGCGGTTCCTGCGCGCGCGGCTCTGCAACCTGCGGCGCGGCGGCCTCCATGCTGGCGTGCACAGCGACGCTCACCAGATCGCGCCCCGCCATTTCCGCGGGCGGCGGCACGAACCAGCTGTGCTTGCAGGCGGCGCAGCGGACCTTCCGGCCGGTCGGGCCAATGGCTGAATCGGCCACCAGATATCGGGTGACGCAATTCGGACAACTGATCAACATTGCCGCCTGTCCGCCCTCTGACTGTCCCCTTGCGGGACTAACCATGCCCGTTGTCCGATGGCAAGACGCGGAATGACCCCGAGAGTCCGACTTTACGGGCGGGTCGTCGCCATGCGAAGGGGGAAGCCGTGTCGGGCTGACGAATTCCAGTCAGCAAACCCGGTTTCATGCGGCGGAGGCGATGGCAAGCATCGTTCGATTCGAAAATGTTGGGCTGCGTTATGGCACCGACACAGAAACGCTGCGCGATCTGAGCTTCGCGCTCGATCAGGGGTCGTTCCATTTTCTGACCGGCTCGTCGGGCGCGGGCAAGACCTCGCTGCTGCGGCTTTTGTTCCTCGCGCAGCGCCCCAGCCGCGGCCTGATCTCGCTGTTCGGCGAGGATGTCGTCACCATGCCGCGCGATCGGTTGCCGGCGCTGCGCCGCAGGATCGGCGTGGTGTTCCAGGATTTCCGGCTGATCGCGCACCTGACCGCGTTCGACAATGTCGCGCTGCCGCTACGCATCGCCGGCGTCGAGGAGGACGAAGTCCGCGCGCACGTTACCGAACTGCTCGACTGGGTCGGCCTTGCCGGGCGCAGCCGGGCGCGTCCCGCCACGCTGTCGGGCGGCGAGCAGCAGCGGGTCGCGATCGCGCGGGCGGTGATCGGCCGGCCCGATCTGCTGGTCGCCGACGAGCCGACCGGCAATGTCGATGCCGACATGGCCGCCCGGCTGCTGCATCTGTTCGATGAATTGAACCGGCTCGGCACCACCGTGCTGGTCGCCACCCATGACGCCAATCTGATCGGACGCGTCCCCGGCGCCGAGATGATGCGCCTCGAACGCGGGACGCTGGTCGATCCGATGGGCGCGCTGCGCCATCCGCCGCGGGCCGCGCGATGATGGCTGTGTTTCGCAAGAGCGGCCGCAAGCCGGAGCTTCTTCCCGGTCGGCAGCGCTTCGGCCTCGCGCCCTGGCTGATCGCGATCATGGTGTTCCTGAGCGCCCTGGCGCTCGCCGGTTATCTCGCGGTGGCGGGCATGGCGCGCGGGCTGGAAAGCGATCTGTCGCGGCGGATCACGGTGCAGCTCGCAACGCCCAATCCCGATCAGCGGGCGATGCAGGCCAAAGCCATCGTCGACGCGGCGGCGCGCGACCGCGATATCGTCGCGGTCGACCGGTTGACCCGCCCGGAACTGGTCGCGCTGATCGAGCCCTGGTTCGGCCGGGGCAATGTCACCGCCGATCTGCCGCTGCCCGAACTCATCGACGTGACGCTCGTCGACGGCGCCGCCAAGCGCATCGAGGCCGTCTCCAGCCGCATCCGGGCGCTCGCGCCGAACGCGCGGATCGATTCCCAGGCGACCTGGCTGGGTCCGCTCGCCCGGATGCTGGACGCGCTCCAACTGATGCTGCTGGCGGTGCTGGCGCTGCTGATGGTATCGCTGATCGCCGTGGTCGTGCTGGCGACCCGCGCCCAGCTCAACACCCATCGCGAGACCATCGAGGTCATCCACATGATCGGCGCCGAGGATGGCCAGATATCGTCGCTCTTCCAAAGGCAGGCGTTCACCGCCGGCCTTCTGGGCGGCGTCGCCGGACTGGTCGTGGCGCTGGCGCTGCTGGCGGCGGTCGGCGGGCTGGTGTCCGCGGTCGGGTCCGGATTGCTCGGCGTCTCGATGGCCGCGGCGGGCCAGATCTGGCTGCTCTGCCTGCTGCCGCTGATCGCCGCGATCCTGGCGCAGCTCGCCGCGCGTCAGACGGTGCTGCGCGCGCTGAGGACGACGCTGTGACCAGGGTGCTGAGCCGATTGGCCGCGCTGGCGGTGCTCGCCTGGGTGCTGGGCTTCGCGGTCTTTGTCCTGACCCTCCCAGGCCCCGCCGGCGCCGAGACCACCGATGCGATCGTCGTGGTCACCGGCGGCGAGGGCCGGCTCGCCCGCGGCCTTGAACTGCTGCGGCAGAAAAAGGCGAAAAGGCTGCTGGTGTCGGGGGTCGATCGTTCGGTCCGCCCGCACGAGCTGGCGATCGCCGCCAATGCGCCGGTCAGCCTGTTCGATTGCTGCGTCGATCTTGGTCGCGAGGCGGTCGACACCCGCTCCAATGCCGAGGAAACTGCCGCCTGGCTCAAGCGCCGGAACTACCGTTCGGTGCGGCTGGTGACCTCCGGCTGGCACATGCCGCGCGCGCGGCTGGAACTTGCGGCGCGCATCGATCCCGAGGTTCGTATCCTTGAGGATGCGGTGCCCGGCGAGCGCCCGCCCGGCGCGATGCTCCGCGAATATTCCAAATTTGCGCTGCGCTACGCAGCCATGCTGCTCGGGGTGGTTTGACCGATGATCGCGCTGCTCCGCTCGCTTGTCTTCATGCTGGTGTTTTACGGCGGCTCGCTGATCATCGTGCCGGTCGGCTTCCTGTTCATTTTCACGAGCGGGGGCCTGCGCTTCTATGTCCGTTTCTGGTCGCTGTTCCACGAAATCTGCGTGCGCTACCTGCTGGGCATCCGGCTCAGCGTCACCGGCACGCTTCCGGCCGGATCGGTGCTGGTCGTCAGCAAGCACCAGTCGGCCTATGAAACCATCGCGCTGGTCCATCTGCTGCACGAGCCGGTGATCGTGCTGAAGTCGGAACTGGCGGCGATCCCGCTCTGGGGCAAGCTGGCGACGGCCTACGGCATGATCCCGGTGGATCGCACCGGCTCCTCGAAGGCGCTGCGGGCAATGCTCAAGGCCGCCGACGCCGCCCGGCAAAGCGGCCGTCCGATCGTGATCTTCCCGGAAGGGACGCGGGTGCCGCCGGGCGAGGCGCCCCCGCTCCAGGCGGGCTTCGCGGGGCTTTACCGGCATCTGGGCTTGCCGGCGGTGCCGCTGGCGATCGATGCCGGCCGGTTGTGGCCGAGGCGCGGCCTGATCAAGCGCTCGGGAACGATCCATTTCCATTTCGGCGAGCCGCTGCCGCCGGGCCTGCCCCGCGCCGAGGCCGAACGGCTGATCCACGCGGCGATCAACCGCGATCCATTGGATGTTTAGAGCGGATTTGCGGTCGGGCTGATCCTCTTTCCCTCACCGTTCGTGTCGAGCGCGGGCCGAGCTTGTCGAGGCGCGCAGTCGAGACATGTCCCTCGACGGGCGCGTCTCGCCAGGCTCGACGCTGCTCGGGACGAACGGAAAGCGGGAGCTTTAGCTATTCGTGCGTGCGGCCGAAATCGGGCCGGGCGTCGTCCTGGCCTTCCTCGATGATGCTGCGCCGGATCTCCCGGGTGCGCGAGAACAGGGTGTAGAGCGCGTCGCCGTCGCCCCAGCGGATCGCGCGCTGCAGGGCGGTCAGGTCCTCGGTGAAGCGCTGGAGGATTTCGAGCACCGCCTCGCGGTTCGCGAGGAACACGTCGCGCCACATCGTCGGGTCCGATGCCGCGATGCGGGTGAAGTCGCGAAAGCCGCCGGCCGAATATTTGATCACTTCGGACTGGGTGACGTCCTCCAGGTCGCTGGCGGTGCCGACGATGGTGTAGGCGATCAGATGCGGCAAATGGCTGGTCACCGCCAGCACCAGATCGTGGTGCCGGGCGTCCATGATTTCGACATTGGCGCCGATTTTCGTCCAGAAATCGGTGACGCGTGCCACCGCCGTCTGGTCCGCGCCCTCGGGCGGGGTGAGGATGCACCAGCGATTGTGGAACAGGGTCGAAAAACCGGCGTCCGGGCCGCTGTGCTCGGTGCCTGCCACCGGATGCGCGGGGATGAAGTGGGTGCCGGCGGGCAGCAGCGGCTGGACCGCCTCGATGACGCTCGCCTTGACCGATCCGACGTCGGAAACCACCGCGCCGTTCGACAGTTCGGGCGCGATCGCGGCCGCGACCTCGGCCATCGCCCCGACCGGCACGCACAGGATCACGAGATCGGCGTCGGTCACCGCGGTCGCCGCCTGATCGGTGACATCGTCGACCAGGCCGATCTCCACGGCGCGGGCGCGGACCGCCGGATCGGCGTCATGACCGGTCAGCCGGACGGTCGGCATATGCTCGCGCACCGCGCGCGTCAGCGACGAGCCGATGAGGCCAAGGCCGATGATCGCGACGCGGGAAAAGGGCAGCATCAGCCGGCCTTCCCCACCAGTGTGCGCAGCGCGGCGGCCAGGCCCTGAACTTCCTCGGCGGTGCCGATCGAAATCCTCAGCGCATGGGGCAGGCCCTGCCCCGGCAGCCAGCGGGTGATGTAGCCCGCCTCCATCAGCCCGACATAGGCGGCCTCGGCGGTCAGCGGGCCTTCGGGCGCGAAGGTCACCAGCACGAAATTCGCCTTGGAAGGGATCGCCCGCAGCCCGGCATTGCCAAGGCTCGCGATCTCGTCCTCCAGCCATTGCCGCCACTGGTCGTTGTGCGCGCGGACCTTGGCGACGAACGCATCGTCGCCGACCGCCGCGATCGCCGCCGCCTGTCCGGCGGTGGTGACGTTGAACGGCGCGCGGATCTTGTGCATCGCCTCGATCACTCTGGCCGGGCCATAGCCCCAGCCGATCCGCTCCGCCGCCAGCCCGTAGATCTTGGAGAAGGTGCGGGTGATGAGGACGTTGGGCGCGGTCCTGGCAAGCTCCAGCCCGCCGTCATCCTCTTCGGGTGACAGGAATTCGGCATAGGCCTGATCGATGACCAGCAGGCAATCCTCGGGCAGGCCGGCGTGCAGGCGGGCGATCTCTCGCCGGCCGATCATCGTGCCGGTGGGGTTGTTGGGGTTGGCGACGAACACCACCCGGGTGCGCGGCGTGACATAAGCGAGCAGTGCATCGACATCGGTCGCGTAATCACTGTCCGGCGCCTCGACCGGGGTCGCGCCGACCCGCCGTGCGGCAATCGGATAAACCGAAAAGCCGTAGCGGGAAAACAGCACCTCGTCGCCGACGCCGGCGAAGGCGCCCGCCGCGAGATGGAGGATCTCGTCGGATCCGGTGCCGTAGATCACCCGCGCCGGGTCGAGCGAAAACTTCGCGGCGATGGCTTCGCGGAGCATTGTCGCCGACGCGTCGGGATAGCGGTGCAGCGAGGATGCGGCTTCCACAAATGCGGCGCGCGCCGATTCCGGCGCACCGAACGGGTTCTCGTTCGACGAGAGCTTGGCCGCCTTGCGGCCGTCATCGGTGGTCGATCGCCCCGGCACATAGGGCGCGATGGCGTCGATCCAGGCTTTGGGCATTGGTCCAGTCATGGTGCCGGTCATTGGCGAATAGCGCGCCGATTGGCAAGCGAGCGCGGGTTTTGGCAGTGTCCCAGTTTGAAATTTGACGATGCCCGGTTAGCTCGCTGATCGTATTTCGGTCCAGCCCCGAGTTACGCCATCGGCATCCTCCAAAAGCTCCCACGCTTTCCCGAGATCCGCATCAGGCATGATCGTTCGGTTCTTTACCTGGCGATCTTGCCGATCATTACGGCACGGCCGATTGCATCGGTGGGACGCTTCTTTCCACGGGGTCCCTTAGGCACGCAGCGCCGCCTTGTGGTCGTGTATACGTGCGTCCATCTCGGCTATCCGATCACGTTCGGGCGTGCCTTTGGCAAGCCCCTTCAATCGAGCTTCCGCCCATAGCTTGTTTCGTTCCGCTTCGAGCGCTTTCAAAATTTGATCGGCCATATCGCCTCCATGTATTGCGCTAGGCATATAGGAAGCGGGCGGTCAGCGCGTTAGGCCATCAAAATTCAAACTGAGACACTACCCCGGTTTCGCGCTCTGTCCTACAGCCCTCGCCTTATGTCATGCTGCGGCGAATCAAAGCCTCGGTCGGATTGTGGGCACGGAAGTTTAGACCCGCCATTGGCCTAAACTTTCTAAACTTCCGCGGACGGACCGTTCCACAGGAGGCCGCTTGAAGGAAGGCCGTCATCTGCTTAGTCACGATGCGATGAGCAGGGATGAAGCGATTTTGGATCAACGGTTCGGGCTGGGCCGGCGCGCCCGGCTGACGACGCCGCTCACCCTCGACAGCGGCGCGGTGCTGACGCCGGTCGACATCGCCTATGAAACCTACGGCACGCTGAATGCCGACAAGTCCAACGCCATCCTGATCGCGCATGCGCTGACCGGCGATCAGCATGTCGCCAGCGTCCACCCGATCACCGGCAAGCCGGGATGGTGGTCGCGGCTGGTCGGCGAGGGCAAGCCGGTCGATCCGGCGCGTCATTTCATCGTCTGCGCGAACGTGCTCGGCGGCTGCATGGGCTCGACCGGGCCGGCCTCGACCGATCCGGAGACAGGCCAGCCCTATGCGATGAACTTTCCGGTGATCACCATCCGCGACATGGTGCGCGCCCAGGCGATGCTGATCGATCATCTCGAAATCCCGGTGCTCGCCGCGGTGGTCGGCGGGTCGATGGGCGGCATGCAGGTGCTCGAATGGGTGGCGACCTATCCCGCGCGGGTGCGCTCGGCGATTGCGATCGCCACCGCCGCGCGGCATTCGGCCCAGAACATCGCGTTTCACGAGGTCGGCCGCCAGGCGATCATGGCCGATCCCAAATGGCGCGACGGCAATTATTACGCTGAGGGCGAGCCGCCGGCGAAGGGCCTCGCCGTGGCGCGCATGGCGGCGCACATCACTTATTTGTCCGAGGCTGGCCTCACCGCCAAATTCGGCCGCCGGCTGCAGGGGCGCGAGGCGAAAAGCTTCGGCTTCGACGCGGATTTCCAGATCGAGAGCTATTTGCGCCATCAGGGTCTGAGCTTCGTCGAGCGCTTCGATGCCAACTCCTATCTCTACATCACCCGGGCGATGGATTATTTCGATCTCGCCGAGGAGCATGGCGGCCTGCTCGCCAATGCCTTCAGGAACAGCCGGACGCGTTTCTGCGTGATCTCGTTCACCACCGACTGGCTCTATCCGACGGTGGAGAGCCGGCTGATCGTCCATGCGCTGAACGCCGCCGGTGCGCAGGCAAGCTTTGTCGAGCTCGACAGCCCGTTCGGGCATGATGCCTTCCTGCTCGACGTGCCGGAGATGAACCGGGTCGTGGACGGGTTCCTGCGCGCCGGAGAACGCGGATGAACGGTCTGCGTCCCGATCTCCAGATCATCGCTTCGGAGGTCGCGCCCGGATCGCGGGTGCTCGATGTCGGCTGCGGCGATGGCGCGCTGATGGTCGCGCTGCGCGATTACAAGCAGGTCGACGCGCGCGGGATCGAGATCGATCCGCATAATGTCGCCGCCGCGGTCAGCCATGGCCTTTCGGTGGTGCAGGGCGATGCCGATGCCGATCTCCAGCATTATCCCGACGACAGCTTCGATTATGCGATCCTCTCGCAGACCCTGCAGACGACGCGTTCGCCGGACAGGGTGATGCAAGACCTGCTGCGGATCGCGCCGCGCGCCTTCGTCTCTTTCCCCAATTTCGCCTACTGGCGCATCCGCCTGTCGCTGCTGCTCAATGGTCGCATGCCGGTCACCCGCGCGCTGCCGGTGTCCTGGTATCAGACCGAGAACATCCACCAGTTGACGATCGACGATTTCCGAACCTTCGTCGCCGAGCGCGGTCATGCGATTGAGCGCTCCTGGTTCCTCAGCGGCAACCGGCTGAAAAGCGCGGCTTGGGCCAATCTGTGCAGCGAGTTCGGGATCTTCCTGGTGCGGCGTTAGGGTTCGCGTATCGCCCGGGCACGTCCGCGCGCCGGGCTCGCCCGGCCGATCATCATCGGACGCGCGCCTTCGCACTTCACCGCGCGGACCAGATGCAGGCCGCCCATCCCCGGCATCAGCCTCAGCATCGGCCCGTCGATCCATTGCAGGATCTTCACTGGCGGCATGGCGAGCAGGGTGTGCCAATGGTCGATCTCGAACATGCCGTCGGCGAGCAGGCGGCGAAGCTGGCGACGGCCGAAGGGCGCGCCCTCGCCGAACGGGGTGGTCTCGAAATGCACCCACAGCCCGGCACGGTTGGGCACGACCAGGATCATCCGCCCGCCGGGCGCGAGCACCCGCCAGATTTCGCGCAGCAGGCGATGCGGCGCGGCGGCATGCTCAAGCGCGTGGACGATCAGCACGTCGTCGAACAGCGCGTCGGCGAAAGGCAGGTGCAGCTCCTCGACGGCGAGGGCGCGATTGCGTCCATCGGGCGCGAACGCGTCGATCTCGGTCTGCTCGGGCAGCGCCAGAGCCAGCCGCTCGACCGCTCCGGGATCGAAGCCGTCGAGGATCGGCGCGCAATGACCAAGCGCCAGGATGCGACTGGTCTTGGTTGCCGCAAGCTGGGATGCGACGGCCTGGCGAAGCCGCGCCGCCGCGCGCCGGCCGGGGCCGGATGCATAGAATTTCCGGAACTCGTCGGGCGCGGGCCGCATCGATCAGGACAATGCCGGTTGCGGCGCGATCATCAAGCGGAAACCGCAGCCGATCCTAGATATCGTTGACGATCAACCATTTGGTGTCGCCGACCCGCTCCTCATGCAGCGTCCAGGCGTCGCATTGCGCGTCAAGCGCCTGATAGGCGGCGCGATGCGCCCCCATGAAGGCGTCGAAATCGGCGGCATCGCGCCACCGATCGATGGTGAGATAGCGCCCTTCGCCGTCGCGCAGCAGCTCGGTGCCCTGATAGCCCTCGGCCTCGGCGAAGAGCCGCGCCCAGGCCCCGGACGGCCCGTAGGTCCGCTCGAAATCGGCGAAATGCTCGGGCCTGACGACATAGCGCCAGACGAAGGCGATCACCGCTCGACGCAGAGCGCGATGCCCATGCCCCCGCCGATGCACAGGGTCGCGAGACCCTTCTTCGCGTCGCGCTTCTGCATTTCGTAGAGGAGGGTGGTCAGCACCCGCGCGCCCGATGCGCCGATCGG
>Ga0153916_10000207_pt1 | contig 37175 bp, 32 predicted proteins | sample Opewatmetagenome_FD_109642 | JGI IMG/M metagenome (GOLD analysis project Ga0153916, IMG submission 109642) | Freshwater wetland microbial communities from Ohio, USA - Open water 3 Core 3 Depth 4 metaG | ecosystem: Environmental > Aquatic > Freshwater > Wetlands | place: USA: Ohio, Lake Erie...
TCCGACACCGTGGCTTCGCCGGCCTCGAGCACTTCCACGATCTTGAGGCGCTCGGGATGGCCAAGCATCCGGATGATGTCGGCCGCCCGGCTGAGCACTTCGGGCGTCACGGACCGAACCAGCTGGCGCCTGACCATGGGATCATTATATAGCTATTATACTATCTAGTCAAGAGCGGGCCGGGCCGTGTGCCAGGGTTCCGCTGATGAGTCCGCGTTGCCGGGGCGGACGGGCCAGAGCGACGCCGGGGCGCGTACGGTGATGCTGGGCTGGTGTGTGGAAGTCGCTCGGCCCGTAGGCGTCGCGGAGGCCCTGGCCGCCCCGCGCCACGGCCCGCGCGGTGGACTAGATGTCGAGATTCCGCACGAACTTCGCGTTCTCTTCGATGAACACCCGCCGCGGCTCGACTTCGTCGCCCATCAGCATCTCGAACAGCTGCGCGGCGCGCACCGCGTCCTCGAGCTCCACCTTGAGGATCGTGCGGGTGGCCGGATCCATCGTCGTCTTCCACAGCTGGTCGGGGTTCATCTCGCCGAGGCCCTTGTACCGCTGCACCGCGGCGCTGCCCTTGCCGGAGCCATTGGTCAGCCGCTTGATGTACTCGTCGCGCTCCTTCTCGTCGTAGACGTAGTACTCCTCCTTGCCCCGCGCGACGCGGAACAGTGGCGGCTGCGCGATGTACACGTAGCCCGCCTCGATCAGCGGCCGCATCTGATTGTAGAAGAACGTCAGCAGCAGCGTGCGGATGTGCGCCCCGTCCACGTCCGCGTCGGTCATGATGATGACCTTGTGGTAGCGCGCCTCGTCCAGCTTGAACTCGTCTTCACCGACCCCGGTCCCGATCGCCGTGATGATCGCCCGGATCTCCTCGTTCGAGAGGATCTTGTCGACCCGCGCCTTCTGCACGTTGAGGATCTTGCCGCGCAGCGGGAGGATGGCCTGGAACGACCGGTCGCGCCCCTGCTTGGCCGAGCCGCCGGCGCTGTCGCCCTCAACGAGGTAGAGCTCGCACAGGGAGGGGTCGGTGAGCGAGCAATCGGCGAGCTTGCCCGGCAGGATCCCGCCTTCCAGCGCGCTCTTCTTGCGCACCAGCTCCCGGGCCTTGCGCGCCGCCTCGCGCGCCCGCGCCGCGCTCGCGGCCTTCTCGATCACCACCCGGGCCGCGCTCGGCGTCTCCATCAGGAAGTTCGACAGGTGCTCGTAGACCACCTGCCGCACGATCCCCTCCACCTCCGAGTTCCCCAGCTTCGTCTTGGTCTGCCCCTCGAACTGCGGCTCCTTGACCTTGACGTGGATCACGGAGGTGAGCCCCTCGCGCACGTCGTCCCCGGAAAGCGTGAAGCTCTCCTTCTTGAGCAGGCCCTTGGTCTTCGCGACCTCGTTGATCGCGCGCGTGAGGGCCGCCTTGAAGCCCGTGAGGTGCGTGCCGCCTTCGTGCGTGTTGATGTTGTTCACGAACGAGAACGTGTTCTCCGCGTAGCCGTCGTCGTACTGCAGCGCCACGTCGATCTCGACCTCGTCCTTGGTCGTGGTGAACGTGATGGGCTTGGGGTGCAGCGCCCGCCGGCTGCCGCGCAGGTACTCGACGAACTGCTTGAGACCGTCCCGGAACTGGAAGACCTCCTCCTTGGGCGGCGTCACGCGCTCGTCGAGCGCCACGAGCGTGACCCCGCTGTTCAGGAACGCCAGCTCGCGCAGCCGGCTCGCCACCGTGTCGTAGTCGAACCGCGTCTCCGTGAACACCTGGGAGTCAGGTCGGAAGTGCACGCGCATTCCCGTCTTCCGGACCTTCCCCGTCACGGTCAGCTTCTCCACCGTGACCCCGCGCTCGAACGCCATGTGATGCTCCTGACCATCCCGCCACACCCAGACGTCGAGCCGCTCCGACAGGGCGTTCACCACCGAAACCCCAACGCCGTGCAGGCCGCCCGACACCTTGTAGGTGCTCTTGTCGAACTTGCCGCCGGCGTGCAGCATCGTCATCGCGACTTCGAGCCCCGGCAGGTGCTCCGTCTTGTGGAGGTCCACCGGAATCCCGCGGCCGTTGTCCGTGACCGTGATCGAGTTGTCGGCGTGAATCGTGACCTCGATCCGGGCGCAGAACCCCGCCAGCGCCTCGTCGAGCGAGTGGTCCACCACCTCGTAGACGAGGTGGTGCAGCCCGCGCGCGGCCGTCGAGCCGACATACATCCCCGGGCGCTTGCGGACCGCCTCCAGTCCCTTGAGGACCTGAATCGCGTCCGCGCTGTAGCCGTCCTTGCGTGCGGTCATCGTCTCACTCGTTTCCCGTTTCCCGTTGCCCGTCACTTCCCTCTGCCCCCTCTGCCCCTCTCCCCCGCTGTTCCGCTCTCCCGTTCCCTCAGCCGGCCCGCCACACGATCCGCCGGATCTGCTTGCCGGCCTGCCCGAGCTGGCGCAGGATGTCGGGCGTCATCAGCTGCAGCTCCTGCATCCACGCCGCCGTGGCCACGCGCACGAACAGGATGCCATCCTCGGTGACGCCCTCCGGCGCCGTGATGCGGGCGACCGGCGCCCCGACGAGGTGCGCCCACTCCTCCACGACGCTCGCCTGGTCGAGCCGGGTCTTGAGACCGGTGCGGCGCAGGTAGGCGGCCAGCGCTTCCCCGACGCCCACCGTCCGCTCACGCGGCAAGGCAGCCCCCGTGCATCAGCCAGCGCGGCCGGTCGAGCAGGGCGTCCGGCACCTCGGCGTCGCGCGGCGCCGTCACGATGGCCTGGCCGGGCAGCGTTTCGGCGATTAGCGCGAGCAGGCGCCGCTGGCGCTCGGCATCGAGCTCGGCGAACGCGTCATCGAACAACGCGATCGGCGCGGTGCCGTGCGCCGCCTCCAGGCAGCGCGCCTCGAGCAGCCGGAGAGCGAGGGCCGCCGTTCGCTGCTGGCCCGCCGAGCCGAACTGGCGGGCCTCGCGCCCGCCGAGTAGCAGGCGCAACTCGTCGCGATGCGGCCCCACCGTCGTGGCGCCGCGCCGCAGGTCCCGGTCCCGCGCCGCCGCCAGCCCGCGCAGCACCTCGTCTTCGTCCGTGCTGCCGCCGCGATGCAAGTGATACTCGAGCGCCGGCACCTCGCCCTCGCCCAGGTCCGCGCACAGCGTGGCGTATTGCGCGGCGTGCGCGCTCACCCACGCGAGCCGCCGGGCCGCCACGACGGCCGCGGCGCGGGCGAACGGCGCGTCGAACGCCCACGCCGGCTCCGCCTCGCCCCGACGCAGCGCCAGGTTGCGCTGGCGCAGCGCGTTGCGCAGCGCCGTGAGGGCGTCGAGATACCCCCGGTCGCTCAGGGCCAGCGCGACGTCGAGATAGCGCCGCCGCTCCGCCGGGCCTCCCGCCACCAGGGCCCGGTCCGCGGGGGCGAAGCTGACTGCCAGGACGCACCCGACGGCGTCGCCCAGCTTGCCGACGGCTGCGCCGTTCACCGTCACCTTCTTGCGCCGTCCGTGCACTTCGTAGCCCGCGGTGACCCGGTGCTGCGCCACGCCCGCGACGAAGAACCCCGCCTCGCCGAATCGCACCAGCTCGTGGTCCTTCCCGCCGCGGAACGAGCGGAACAGCACGAGGTAGTAGATCGCCTCGAGCAGATTGGTCTTGCCCTGCCCGTTCTCCCCGACGATGACCACGCCGCGCGGCGGAAGGTCGACGTCGAGCGCGGCGAGATTGCGGAATTGGCGGACGGTGAGACGGGTCAGTTCCACACGGCGTCCGCGAGCGATGCACGAGCGGCCGCGAAACGCCGCGCGGCGTACCGCGGCCGCGCCGCGAGCAACCCAGTCGCCATACCGAAAATTACTCCCGCCCCGGAGGGGGGTCAACGCTCGCGGCGCGGCGCGCCGCCGACCGCGCAACCACCGTTACCGACGTCGTCACGGTGGTGCGGTCACCCACGAGATCCTTGGCGTAGCCGCTGATTGGCACCAGCTCGCCCGGGGTCAGGCCCTCGGGAATCGGCCAGCGGAACACGTCGACCGCGTCCACCCGATCGAACGCGTCCGCCTCCTCCGTGCGGCCCAGAATCGTCACCGTGACGGAATCCAGCCCGTTGTCGTCGTGCGCCCGGACCACGAGCTCGAGCGTGTCGGGGCTGAACACGGTGGCCCCGGGTGGTAGCTCGATCGAGAGGCTGGGAGGCCCGGGCCGCAGGCGATCCGTGCGGCACGCCGCGAGCCACACGGCCGCGACGACGAGCCCCACCCTGCGCAGCGCCGCTGTCACGCGCCCGTGAACTTGGCGTCGCGCTTCTCGAGGAACGCGCGCATGCCCTCCCGCATGTCGGCGGAGGCGGCCGCGAGCCCGAAGTGGTTGGCCTCGAGGAGCAGGCCGTCCCCCAGCCCGATGTCGAGGCCGCGATCCACCGCCTCGATGCACAGCGCCACCGCCAGCGGTCCCTGCGCCAGGATCGTGCGCACCAGCTTCTCGCACGTCGGCAGGAGCTCCGCCGCCGGCACCACGCGGTTGACCAGCCCGATGCGGAACGCCTCCGCCGCGTCGATCATCTGGCCGCTGAGGATCATCTCGAGGGCGCGACCCTTGCCGACTAGGCGCGGCAGGCGCTGCGTGCCGCCGAAGCCCGGCGTGATGCCGAGCTTCACCTCCGGCTGGCCGAACTTGGCGTGCTCCGCGGCGATCCGCACGTGGCACGCCATGGCGAGCTCGCAGCCGCCGCCCAGCGCAAACCCGTTCACCGCCGCGACGACCGGCTTGGGGCAGGTCTCCAGCTTGCGCAGCACCGCCTGGCCGCGCAGCGCCCGCGCCTTGCCGTCGAACGGCCCCTGCTTGACCAGCTCGGCGATGTCCGCGCCGGCGACGAACGCCTTGGCGCCTGCGCCCGTGAGGATGGCCCCGCCGACGTCGGCCCGATCGCGAATCTCGTCCGCCGCGCGGTCCAGCTCGTCGAGCACGGCGTCGTTGAGGGCGTTGAGCTTGTCGGGGCGGTTGACCGTCACCGTCGCGATACGGTCGGTGACCGTGAAGAGGAGAAGGTCGTATGGCATGGCGGAAACTTAATCCCCGGCGCGGCCCGATGGAGGGCGAGGGTGGCGCGCCGGGCCGCCCCGTGACAACTTTGCTGAGATCCCACGTGCCACCGGACGGTTCCGAGGGAAGGGCGACGGGTCCGCGCATTCGGCGCGGGCCGGTAGCGTGGTGAACAGTTGATGGAGGCATCATGCGGCGAGTCGCGGGATGGGGTGTGGCGCTCGGCGGTGTGCTGCTGTTGGCGGGGCTCGCGGCCACGCGGGTGGACGCCGGAGCCGGGCACGCTCCCCCCACGGTGACGGTGTACAAGACCCCCACGTGAGGCTGCTGCTCCCAGTGGGTGGTTCACCTGCAAGCCAACGGATTCACGGTCGTGACGCGGGAAGTCGATGAGGCGGCGCTGAAAGAAATGAAAGTGGGCGCCGGCGTCCCGCGCCAGCTGGAAGCGTGCCACACGGCCCTGGTGGGCGGCTACGTCGTCGAAGGACACGTGCCGGCGGAAGACATCAACCGGCTGCTCACGGAGCACCCCGCGGTCGTGGGGCTCGCGGTTCCGGGCATGCCGATCGGCTCGCCGGGCATGGAGCAGGGCGGGCGGAAGGACCCATATGACGTGCTCACCTTTGACCGTCGGGGACAGACGACGGTCTTCTCACACCACTGAGGCTTCCGGCGAGCATGATCGTCCGCGGCGCATGACCACCCGCGATCTCCCATGACCGCGCCGGACGGCTTCCTCGGTGTGCTGGAGGTGTCGGGCAAGGGGGCGGCGTTCGTGCGCCGGCGCGAGGCGAACTACCTGCCGTCCCGTCAGGACATTCACGTCAGTCCCAAGCTCGTCGAGCGATACGGCCTCCGCACGGGAGACGAAATCGCGGGTGAGGTGGCGCCGGCGCAGGGGCGTGGCCGGGGGATGTCCCTCCGCTCGATCGCGGCCGTCAACGGCCGACCCGCCGAGACGGCCAGGGACCGGCCGGAGTTCGGCGAGCTGCGCGCGGTCCACCCCAATGAGCGCCTCGCCCTCGACTGCGACCTGCGCCGCAACGGCCAGCCGGACTACACCAACCGGATCATCGACCTGCTGTCCCCTGTCGGAAAGGGGCAACGGGCCCTGGTGGTGTCGCCGGCCAAGGCCGGCAAGACGATGGTGCTGCAGGCCATGGCCGAGGGTGTCGTGCGGAACCACCCGCAGGCCACGCTCTTGATCCTGCTCGTGGACGAGCGGCCGGAGGAAGTCACCGAGATGGAGCTGTGCGGATTCGGGGAGGTGGTCGCCTCGAGCTTCGACTTCCCGCCCGAGCGGCACACGGCCCTGGCCGAGCTCACACTGGAGCGGGCGCGACGCCGCGTCGAGCTGGGCCAGGACGTCGTCCTGATCCTGGACTCGATCACCCGGCTCGCGCGCGCCTACAACACGGTCGAGCGTGGCAGTGGCCGCACGCTCACGGGCGGGCTCGATGCGAACTCGATGGAGGAGCCCAAGCGGTTCCTCGGGAGCGCGCGCCGCATCGACCCCGCGCAGGGCGGCGGCTCGCTCACCATCATCGGCACCGCGCTGGTCGACACCGGTTCCAAGATGGACCAGGTGATCTTCGAGGAGTTCAAGGGGACCGGCAACAGCGAGCTCGTGCTCAGCCGGGAACTGGCGGATCGGCGCGTGTTTCCGGCAATCGATCTGAGCGCGAGCGGGACGCGGCGCGAGGAGCTGCTGCTCCCGCCGGACCTGCTCGCCCTGTCCCACGCCCTGCGGAATCGCCTCGCCCGCCAGCCGCCGATCGACGCGATGAACGACCTGCTGAGCCTCATGCGGCGGTCGTCCAGCCTGGAGGAATTGGCGAAGCAGGTGCGCTAGCGTGCCCACCGTCCTCGCGCTCGATCAGGGAACCACCGGCTCGACGGCCCTCCTCGTCGGCGACGCGGGGGAAATCGTCGGGCGCGGCTACCGTGAGATCCGCCAGCACTACCCGGCGCCGGGGTGGGTGGAGCACGATCCCGAGGATATCTGGCAGGCGACCGTCGCCGCCGCGCGCGACGCGCTCGGCAGCGAGACCCCGGCGGCCATCGGCATCACCAACCAGCGTGAGACGGTGATCGCGTGGGAGCGACAGACCGGCCGGCCGGTTCACCGGGCGCTGGTGTGGCAGGATCGGCGCACGGCCGGTCGGTGCCGGGATCTCCGGGGCGCGCACGGCGACGCGTTCCTCGTCGAGCGCACCGGACTCGTCTGGGATCCCTACTTCTCCGCCACCAAGATCGAGTGGCTGCTGCGCGAGGTTCCGGGCCTGCGCAGCCGGGTTGCCGGCGGCGACGTGGTGTTCGGCACCGTAGACAGCTGGCTCACCTTCCGCCTGACGGGCGGCCGCGCGTACGTCACCGACCCCACCAATGCGTCGCGCACGCTGCTGTACAACATCAGGACCCGCGACTGGGACGTTGAGCTGCTCGAGCTGTTCGGCGTGCCGCGAAGCGCGCTCCCGGCGCTCGTGCCGTCGAGTGGGGTCGTCGGCGCGGCTGATCGTGCGGTGCTCGGCGTCGCTGCGCCCGTGGCCGGCATGGCGGGAGACCAGCAAGCCGCGCTGTTCGGGCAGGGCTGCTACCGCCCCGGAGACTCGAAGAACACGTACGGCACGGGCGCGTTCCTCCTGATGCTGGTGGACCGGCCCGCGCCGGCCGGGAAGGGGGTGCTCACGACCATGGCGTGTGACGCGCGCGGGGAGCCGGCGCTCGCGGTTGAGGGCGCGATCTTCATCGCCGGCGCCGCGGTCCAGTGGCTGCGTGATGGGTTGGGTCTGATCGCGACCGCCGCCGAGACCGAGGTCCTTGCCCGATCGGTGCCCGATACCGGCGGCGTGTATTTCGTGCCGGCCCTGGTGGGGCTGGGCGCCCCGCACTGGGAGCCCGACGCCCGGGGCACCATCGTAGGGCTCACGCGCGGGACCGGGCGCGCCCACCTCGTCCGGGCGGCCCTCGAAGCCATGGCCTACAGCACGCGCGAAGTGGCCGAAGCCATGGCCGCCGCCACTGGCGTTCCCCTGAAGACCCTCAAGGTAGACGGCGGGGCCGCCGCCAACGACTGGCTGATGCAGTTCCAGGCCGACGTGCTGACGGTCCCCGTCTGGCGGCCGGCTGCGGTGGAATCGACCGCACTCGGGGCGGCCGGCCTCGCGGGTCTGGCGGTGGGGGTCTGGGCCGACGCCGCGACGTTCCAGGCCACCCGCAGCTACCAGGCATTCAACCCGAAAGCCGAACGCGAAGACGCGGGATACCGGGAGTGGGCGCGCGCCGTGGCCACCACCCTTCATTGGGCCCGTTTGGGCCGTGCCGCGCGGTCTCGCGAAGAGATCTAAAATATTGTGGCACATTGGCTTCAGGGTTCTCACGAACTTCCGCGTCACTTAAGCCCGGCTTAACGACTCCTTAACAAAGCAGATCTACATTTAGCGCAGTCCGTATTAGCACGTAGTGCGCGCGCGGGACTACTACCGATTCGAAGGAGTACCACGTGACGAGCCTGATTCGTTGGACGAGCGCGGCAGCGCTGGTCGTACTGCTCGGTGCCTGTACGGAGCACGAGATCCAGTACATCGAGAAGCCAGTCTTCAATCCGCCGCCCGACGCGGCGGCCGGGTTCCTCGGCTATTACACACCCGCCGACAAGCAGACCACCTGCGGCAACTGCCACGCCGACTTCCAGGCGTCATGGGTGCACACCAAGCACGCCATCGCGTGGGAAGATCTCCAGGCATCTGGCCATGCGGAGGCGATGTGCCAGGGCTGCCACTCCGTGAGCGAGCTGGGTAATGCGGTCGATTCGACCGCCGGCTACAACAAGGTGGCGGACACCGCCTACTTCGACGTGCAGTGCGAGAGCTGCCACGGCCCGGGCCTGGCCCACGTCGAATCCGTGTTTGGCGGCAGCGTGGTGAAGCCGCTCGCCTCCATCCATGTGGACACGTCCCTCACCAATGGCTGCGGCGAGTGCCACACGGGCACGCACGAGCCGTTCGTGGATCAGTGGACCAAGTCGAAGCACGGCTACGGCGGGACGGCCTTCGAGGAGGAGGGCGGACGCTCGGGGTGCAACGTCTGCCACGAGGGTCGCAAGGCCATCATGTTGAATTTCGGCGCCCAAACGGACTTTCTCGAAAACGCCGACTCGCTGGACTACCAGCCGATCGTGTGCGCCGTCTGTCACAACCCGCACGACGCAACCAACGAAGGCCAGCTGCGGGCTCCGCTGGGCGAGCCGAGCCGGGAACAGGTTTGCATCAAGTGCCACGCCCGTGAGGGCGCGCCGCCGTCGAGTGGTGCTGGGCGCCGCGGCCCCCACGCGGCCCAGGGGCTCCTCGTGATCGACGAGGATGTGGGTTGGATTCCGCCGGGCTTCGCCTACGACACCACGAAGATCGTGGGCTCGCACGGCACCACCGCCAACCCGCGCCTGTGCGCCGCCTGCCACGTGTACATCTACGAGGTGACGGACGCCGCGACGGGGGACTTCCTGCTCAACAGCGTCGGGCACACGTTCGAGGCAATCGGCTGCCTGGACGCGCAGGGGCTGCCGGTCGACGGCCCGTGCGCCGATTCTGAGCGCAACTTCAAGGGGTGCGCGGTCTCTGGGTGCCACGGGGATGAGACGGCCGCACGTTCCGCGTTCCAGACGGTGCGGACGCGGATGAACACGCTGACCGACCTGCTGTGGAACGACGTCAACGGCAACGCCGTGCTGGAGTCGACGGACACCGGGCTGCTGCCGCGGATCCTCGCGCAGGCGATCGGCGCCGGCAACCTGAACGCGATCAACCTGTACGACAACGTCTTGACCCCGGCCGAAGGGGCGATCTGGAACGCGCAGCTTGCGCGCACCGACCAGCGGCCCCAGTGGGCCAGCTTCACGGTGCTGGGGCAGAAGAGCTGCACGCCGACCACCACCTGCACCACGCAGGGCAGCTCGAACACGGCCCACAAGTCGAGCGGCGAGGGGGTGCACAACCCATTCCTGCTCGAGGCGCTGCTGCTGGCGTCGATCGACTACCTGACGACGTACTACAACCTCCCATCGCCGCCGGCGGATCTCTCCATGCACGCGACGGTGCCGCCGGGCGTGCGCGCGCTGCGGTGATCGTTGGCAGTGGGTCCCGGCGGGCCCGGGAAGTCCTGGGCCCGCTGGCACCCGAAACCGCAGTGCGATGAATGGCCAGCCGGCTCCCCTCCCTCGGGTTGGTGGAGCCGGCTGCTACGTTCGGGGCGGTCCGTGGCCGCGCAGCCGCCCACGGCGGCCCTGGTGGAACGGCGCGGCCGCAGTGGAGACGCAGGGGAGAGAGGGCGAGCATGCCTGACACGGTGGACGTACGGGAATCCGGCTCCGAGCTGAACCGGCTGCTGCTCGCCGGCGTCCTCGTGGTCACGGCGTTCGTGGTGCTTCTGGTGATCGCGTTGTATCTCCTTCCCGCGCAGCGCCTCCGGATCCCGGAGCTCCAGCCCGCGATCCGCGTGGCGCGGGTCGCGGACTTCCCCGTCGGAACCGGACGCGTGGTGAACTGGGGCGCACGCGTGGTGCTGGTCGTGCGGCGGTCCGCCGCGACATACTACGCGGTGCAGGGGACCGCTCCCAGCGACGGCTGCCTGCTCAAGTGGGACGAGCAGGGACTGCAGATCGTCTCCCCGTGCAGCCACGTCGTCTATGATCTGCACGGCAACGTGGTGACGGGCCTGACCACGGTTCCTCTCGGCCGGTTCGGTGTCTTCGTGCACGGAGACGTGGTCTACGTGAAGGAGGCGCCATGACCGGACGGGTCCGCGGCTGGCTTGTGCAGTTCTGGGAGGACCTCCGGCAGTCCACCGATCCCAGCCTGCTCGGCATCGCCCGGTTGCTCGGCTTGCTCTACGGCCCGATCGACGGCCGCTCACGCATCGACGTGTCGCTCCGCAAGGCGCTCGGCTACCGCCTGCCGGCCCACGTCACGTGGCGGCACGCACTCGGGAGCATCGCCTACCTGCTCCTGATGGTGCAGGTGGCGACCGGCGTCCTGCTGGTGTTCTACTTCCGGCCGTCGGCTCAGGAAGCGTACGCCAGCATTCAGTACATCCAATCGCAGGCACCGTTCGGGTGGCTGATTCGGGGCCTGCACGTCTGGTGCGCCAGCCTCCTCATCGTCGTGCTCCTGGCACATCTGGCCCGCGTGTTCTTCGGCGGGGCGTACAAGCCGCCGCGCGAGACCAACTGGCTGATCGGGGTCGGGCTGTTCGGCGTCGTCCTGGCCTTCGGGGCGTCGGGCTACCTGTTGCCATGGGATCAGTGGGCGTACTGGACCTTCTCGGAGGGGCTGGAGCTGGTGTCCGCGATCCCGGTGGTGGGCGGGCTCGTCACGGAGCTGCTGCGCGGCGACTCGCTCGTCTCCGGCTCCACCCTGAGCCGGCAATTCGCGCTCCACGTGGTGCTGCTACCCTGGCTGCTGTTCGTCCTGCTGGGGCTCCACTTCACCCTGATCCGCCGGCACGGCATCACCCCGCCGCCCGGACGCGAGACGTCCGAGCCCGGCGTGCGCTTCTATCCGGTGCACCTGATGCGGTCGCTGATGGTCGCCGCGGTCACGCTCGCCGTGCTGATCACGCTCGCGACCTGGTTCACGCGTCCCGTCGGCCCCCCCGCGGATCCCGGGGAGATGCCGCGCGACCTGATCTCCACCTGGCTGATCGTCGACATCGGGCGCACGCTGGGGCACTTCCTGGGAGGGTGGGGCGTGGCGCTGTTCGTCCTGCTCGGCGTCGCGCTCGCCCTGCTGCCGCTGTTCGACCGCGGTCCCGAGCGGCGGCTGCGCGAGCGCCCCCTGGTGCTCGCGGCCGGCATCGCGTTCTTCGCCGTGACGCTGGTGACGTGGGGCGTGGGCCGCACGCTGCAGTCGCGGGGACCCGTGCCGCATGCGGCGCCGGCGGAGGCGCCCGCCCGGCCCGTGCCGTTCGGCGCGGACGAGGGAGGGATCGCGCCGCTGCACCCGGACTCGACCGATGCGATCACCGCGGGGAGGCCCCGATGACGCCACGGCTCGTCGGGCTCGCGGCGCTGGGGGTCGGCCTGCTGGCGGGCCGGATCCGGGCCCTGCCGGCGCAGACCCCGTCGCTCGCGATCGACAGCTCGTATTCCTGCGTGGTGTGCCACGCCGAGCACCGCCGCGCCTTCCTGTCCGGGGTCCATGCCGAGCGGGGCATCCGGTGCCACAACTGTCACGGGGGCAATCCGGCCGTGCTCGATCTGCCGGGGGCGCACACGGGGCGGTTCCTCGGCCGGCCCACGAAGCTGCAGATCGCGAATCTGTGCGCGTCCTGCCATGCGGACCCCAACCAGATGCGGCAGTTCGGCCTGTCGGCCGATCAGCTGGCCAGCCTGCGGGCCAGCCGCCACGGGCAGCTGCTCGAGCGCGGTGATCCCGATGCGCCGACGTGCACCGATTGTCACGAATCGCACCTGATCCGCCGGGCGACGGACGCGCGCAGCAACTCCTACCCGGCGAACATCCCGGTGCTGTGCGCGCGCTGCCACACGGACGCGAAGCTGATGAGCACGTACGGGCTGCCGACGGACCAGTTCACGCAATATGCCTCGAGCGCGCACGGCGTCGCGGTGTTTCAGGACGAGAACTTTGCCGCCCCCACGTGCATCGGCTGCCACGGCTCGCACTCCGCCCTCCCGCCGGGCGTGACGCAGATCGCCGACGTGTGCGGGCGCTGCCACACGCTCGAGCGGCAGGCCCTGTTCAGCGGGCCGCATGGCGCGCCCGCCAAGCAGGGTCGCCTCGCGGGATGCATCGGGTGCCACAGCAACCACGGTACCGAGAAAGTGCCGCAGGACTCCATCGCGTGGACGTGCCTCAAGTGTCATTCCGCTGGTAGCGCGCCGGCTGCGCTGGGCGAGCAGCTGCAGGAGCGCATCGTTCGCGCGGCGGCGGACCTGGACCAGGCGGAGCGTGCCATCGACGTGCTGATCCACAAAGGCCGGGACGTGACCGACAGCCGGCTCCGCTACGAGGACGCGCGCACCTGGTATCGCCAGGTCGTGCTGGTGCAGCACGATCTCGATCTCGGGACGCTGGAGGATCTCGAGCTGCGCGTCGCCTCCGCCACCCGCACGATCGACGAGGCGGCGACCGCGGCCGGCGAGAACGAGTGGGAGCACAAGCTGCTGCTCGTGCCGGTGTGGTTCCTCGCGCTCGCGGTGGTGGCGCTCGCCTGGATCCGGATCGCCGATCGGCGCCGGGACCACGGAGCGCGTGGATGACGGGCGGGACGCCGGTGCTCACGCCCCGGCGGCGGCGGCGGTGGCTGCGGCTGCTGGTGCAGCTCACCATCGCGGGCGTGATCCTGCTGACGGTCGGCACCGTGGGGTTCGTCGAGTACAGCGGCCAGCCGGGGTTCTGCAACAACTGCCACAACATGGTGCCGTACTATGAGTCGTGGAAGACGTCCAGCCACAGGGATGTGAAGTGTATCCTCTGCCACTATGCGCCGGGCATCAAGGCGGAGGCGATGGGCAAGTTCCAGGCGGCCAATCAGGTCGTGAAGTACATCACCAAGCAGTACGGCATGAAGCCCTGGGCCGAGATCGACGATGCCGCGTGCCTGCGCTCGGGCTGCCACGTCGAGGCCAAGCTGTCGGCGGAGGTCGAGTTCAAGGGGGTCCGCTTCAGCCATGCGGACCACCTGGGCGAGCTGCGGCGCGGCAAGCAGCTGCGGTGCACGAGCTGCCATTCGCAGATCGTGCAGGGCGCCCACGTCGCGGTCACCGAGGCGACCTGCTTCCTCTGCCACTTCAAGGAGCGCCGCACCGCCGAGCCGGTGGCCGGCTGCATCGGGTGCCATCCCGCCCCACCGCGCGTGCAGCAGGCGGGCGGCGTGGTGGTCGACCACCCGCAGTTCGTGCGCGACCTCGTCTCCTGTCTCTCCTGCCACAGCCAGGTGGTGCAGGGCGCGGGGGGAGTGGACCAGTCGCGCTGCTTCAACTGCCACAACGAGCCGGCGCGGTTGCAGGAGTTCGGCAATACGTCGCTGCTGCACCGCAAACACATCACGGAGCACAAGGTCGAGTGCACGCAGTGCCACGAGCCCATCGAGCATCGCGTCGTCACGCCGCCCGGGATGACGACCGGCACCGAATCGCTCGATTGCGCGTCGTGCCACCAGGGTGTGCACACGGCGCAGCAGCGGCTGCTCGCGGGCGTCGGCGGGCACGGGGCGGAGTCCCTGCCCAGCGCGATGTACCGCGCGCAGGTCTCGTGCAAGAGCTGCCACGAGCTGAACCGGCAGACGCGGGGGCACGAAGACGTGCAGGTCGCGGGAGAGGCGTCGTGCATGGCCTGCCACGGAACGCGCTACGCGGACATCCTCCCCAGCTGGCGGGAGGAAATGACGCGGCGCCTCGAGCGGGTCGAGCGGGCCGTGCGCGGCGCCGAGGCGCTGCGCTCCGCCGGGCCGGTGGCAGGCCGCCGGGCGGCGGACAGCTTGCTGGGGCTCGCGCGGGAGAACGTCGAGCTGGTCCGCGTCGGCCGCGGCGCGCACAACGTGGGGTACGCCGATCGGCTGCTGCACGCCGCTGTGGACCTGACCCGCCGCGCGGTGACCGCGGGCAGACTGCCGTTCGACGTGGGACGCGTGGATCTGGGCCCCGCGCTCGACCGCAGCGCCTGCCTCCAGTGTCATCTCGCCGTCGAGCGCCAGGCGGGCGTCTTCCAGGGCGCGCGCTTCGCGCACGAGCCGCACCTCGGCGCCGGCCTCCCGTGCACCGCCTGCCACACGCCGCTCGACGACCACGGCAAGATCACGCTGCGATCCACGGCGGACTGCCAGGGTTGTCATCATCGCGCCACCGAGCCCGCGACCTGCCTGCATTGCCATACGGGGTCCAACGCGGTGCCTGCCGGCGTGATCCGGCGGCCGGCGGGCGACTTCCCGCACCCGACGCACGTGGCGATCGGCCTCGCCTGCACAGTGTGCCACCAGGCGCCCGCGATGCGGGCGGCGGATCTCAACTGCGCCACCTGTCACGGCGCGCACCACCTGCCGGCTGCCAACTGCCTCGCCTGCCACCGCCCGGACACGGGCGTGAAGGCCAAGCACATGCAGGCGGCCATTGCGCACCGTCCCTGTACGGGGTGCCACGGCGACAAGGTCGCCGGCCTCACCGAGTGGTCGCGCCAGATCTGCACGGTGTGCCACACGGATCGCGTGCAGCACAACGCGCCGCTGGTGTGCGACAAGTGCCATCAGATGGTGCCGCTCAGCGGAGCGGAACGGTAGGTCGGGGGAGCACCCGGGGTGGCCGGCCCGGCGGCGTCGTGGGCCGGGTCCGGTGCGGCATGCGCTCCCGCGGAATCGCGGAGGTGGAGGGGTCATGCGGAGCATACTGCGGGCGCTGCCGGTCGCGACGGCGCTCCTGATCGTCGCGGGCGCGGCAGCCGCCCAGGAGCGGGACGCCTGCCTCATGTGTCACGGGGAGCCGGGGTTCTTCAAGGGGAAGCCGGACTCCGCCGCCCTGGTCGTCGCGCAGGCCAGCCTCGACAGCTCGGTGCACGGGGCGGCCGGCGTCCGCTGCAGCATGTGCCATCCGGCCATGACGGCCTTCCCGCACCCCGTGGACGCCAAGCCGCTCGCCTGCAGCGGCTGCCACGCGGACGTCGGGGCCCAGTACATCAGGAGCCTGCACGGCTACGCGCTGGAGCGCGGCAACCCCCGCGCGCCCACGTGCATGAGTTGTCACGGCGCCCACGGCGTGCTGGCCAGCAGCGACCCGCGGTCACCGACCCACAAGGTCCGCCTGCCGGGCACCTGCGCCACCTGTCACGGGACGGCGGGCCTGCTCACCGACCAGATTGTGAAGCTGCCGCAGTCGTTCACGGACTACGCCCAGTCGGTGCACGGGCAGGGCACCGGGCGCGGCGTCGCATCGGCGGCCTCCTGTGCGGACTGCCACGGCGTCCACGACATCCTCGGCGCGGCGGATCCGACGTCGCGGATCAACCCGCGCAACGTGGCGGCGACGTGCGGGCAGTGCCACCCCGACATCGAGCTGCAGTACGACGGCTCGATCCACGGCCGGGCGCTGCACGCCGGCGTGACCGACGCGCCGACGTGCACGAGCTGTCACGGCGAGCATCACATCCTGTCGCCGCGCAACCCCGACGCGAAGACCTACGCGGCGCACATCGCAACCGAGACGTGCGGCCAGTGCCACAACGATCCCGTGATCGTCGCGAAGTACAACCTGCAGGGGGGCGTCGTCGGCTCCTACGTGGACAGCTATCACGGCTGGGCGGTGCGGCGGAACTACGCGCGGGCGGCGACGTGCGTCAGCTGTCACGGCGTCCACTCGATCCTGCCGCGGAGCGATTCCCTGTCGACCATCAGCCCGGCACACGTCGTGAGCACGTGCCGCCAGTGCCACGCCAATGCCGACGAGGGCTTCGCGGCGAGTTACACGCACGAAAAGGCCTCCATCTCCGCCAACCCGGTGAACCGGGCCATCCGCGGCATCTACATCGTTCTGATCCTCGGACTCATCGGCGGGATGGTGCTGCACAACCTGCTCATCATGAACTACTTCATGATGCAGCGGCGCAAGGAGGAGGCGAGCGCGGAGGTGATGGTGCGGTTCGACCGTGTGCAGATCGTGCAGCACCTGATGCTCACCCTCGCCTTCATCGTGCTCGTGATCACGGGGTTCGCGCTGCGCTTCGCGGATGCGTGGTGGGTGCGCTGGCTGGCCGCCGCCGGGCTCACGGAGCCGGTCCGGCTCAACGTGCACCGTGTCGCCGCGGTCGTCATGATCCTGGTCGGGCTGAGCCACGCGCACTATGTGTTCTTCACCAAGCGCGGCAAGAAGGAGTTCCGCGCGATCGTGCCCACGTGGAGCGATCTCAAGGACCTGGTCCTGAACCTGCGGTTCTACACGGGGCGCAGCAAGGAGAAGGCGCAGTTCGGGCGCTACGACTACTCGCAGAAGGCGGAGTACTGGGCGCTGATCTGGGGCACGATCATCATGATCGTGACGGGCCTGGTGCTCTGGTTCCCGACCCTGGCCGCCAGGTTCCTGCCGTCCTTCCTGATCCCGGCGGCGCAGACGATTCACTACTACGAAGCGTGGCTCGCGACACTCGCCATCATCGTGTGGCATTTCTTCTTCGTGATCTTCCATCCCGAGGAGTACCCGATGAGCTGGACCTGGCTCACCGGGAAGATCAGCAAGCGGGCGGTGCGGGAACACCACGCCAAGTGGTACGAGGAGGAAACCGGCGCGCCGCCGCACACCGGAGAACACGGAGCCTGAAACAGAAGGGGGGCGCAACCCGCCGCCCCCAATGCTCACCGGCGACCGGGCGGTCGGCGTCACAGCCGGCCGCCCGGTGCGCTATCGGATCACTTCGTGTGCCAGCCCCAGAACTCGCCGTAGAAATCCCGGATCCGCTGGGCGTCCTCCGGCGTGATCTGCGCCCCCGGCTCCTTCATCATCTTGATGATGACGTCCCACCGCTCCTTCGGGCTCAGAATCGCGAGCTCCTTGAGGCGGTCACCGGTGTGGCAGTGCGCGCACTTCATGAAGGTCAGCGCGGCCTCCACCTTCGGCACATCGGTTTGATTGATGTGCGCGCCCGAGAGCTCGCTCATCCGCTGCACAAGATTGGGGATGTCCTCGGTGACGCCGTGCGCCGCCTGGAACGTCTCCTTCGTGTGACAGTCGGTGCACGTGCCTTCGAGCGCCACCATCGCCGGATCCGGCGGGCCGATGTGGGTGGCGAGATTCGCCAGATCCTGCTTGGTGGCGAGCTCCGCGCGCAGGCCGGAGACATCCCGCTCGAGCCGCACGAGGATCTGGGCGACGAAGATCAGGAGAACGAGGGCGGCCGCGCTCAGGATGGTGGCGAGGACCCGCCCGCGTCCGGTGCTACCGGTTGGCGTGGACATGTGCTCCATGGTCAACCTCCAGGAACGCTTTCCTCAGCGGGCCGCTCCCGCGGCCGCGATGGGAATCGGTTGAGACGCCGGCCGGGCGGATGCCTCGGCGGGCGCGTGCGGTTCGTCTTCGTGATAGATCGGCAGGAACGCGATTGCCGCCCGGAAGCCAAGCAGCCCGAGCGACACGATGCCGACCGTGATCATCACCTCGGACCACTTGGGCACGTACCGGGCGTACTCGGGGACCGCGATGCCGACGACCGCGACCCCGGTGCGCTGGACGACCACCGCGGTCACGGTCGCCAGCGCGGCCAGGAACAGACCGCCGTGGCGGCCGCGGAGCTCGGGGGCGGAGAACAGCGCGATGGCGCTCAGGACGAGCCCCAGCTCGAGCCACCACCAGGCGCTCGCCAGCGAGACGGTCATGGTCTCCAGGACGACCCCGCGCACGAGCATGTCGCCGAGGCGCACCACGAGATAGGCCGCCAGCAGATAGGGCATCGCACGACCCAGCGGGGCGAGCAGGTCGAACTCGGGCGGCCGGCGCCGCACCCGGGCCGTCAGCAGGGCCTCGACGATCACCATCGCCGGCCCTACCATCACCGCCGACAGAAAGAAGAGCAGCGGCAGGATCGGCGTGTACCACAGGACATTCAGCTTGTCCGTGATCAGGAACAGCGTCCCGAGGCTCGATTGATGCAGCGTCGAGAGCATGATGCCCGCGATGATCAGCAGCACCGGCATCTGATGATCGCGCGGCGCGACCCCGAGCCGCATCAGGACCTCCCAGCCCGCGAGGATCCCGCACACGATCAGCGTCCAGCGCAGGCTGTCGGTCATGGCGAACGTGAACAGCGTGAGGGCGGCGACGACGAGCAGCGGTGCCACCTCCCGCCATACCCGATGCACGCGCGCCAGCCCGAGCCGCTCGAACACCGCGGGCACGAACTCCAGGAACAGCACGAACGTGTAGAACATCACGCACCACGCCACCTCGAACATCGGGGAGTAGTGGTTCCAGGAGATCAGCGCCCACCAGATGTTCCACGGCCGCCCCAGGTCCACCATCAGGGCGAACACGAAGAGGAGATAGCCCAGGAAGGCCGTGAGGATCGCCGGGCGGGTGAGCGGGTGAAACCGGTGGCCTCCGAAAATGTGGACCAAACCCGCCATGACGAATCCGCCGGCGGCGAGAGCGATCCCCACCAGGATGTCGATGCCGATCCAGAAGCCCCACGGGTAACCGTCACTCAGGTTCGTCACGGCGCCCAGCCCGACGGCGAACCGGTAGGCGATCAGCAGGACGCCGAGGAACGCCAGCACCACCAGGACGGCGATCCCGCGCGAGACGCGGGTCTGCAGCAACGCGGGCAGCTTCATGACGCGTGCTCCTCTCTCCCCGCGTGCTCCGCGTGGGCTACCTCCTCGCGGCGACTGATCACCCAGCGGACGGCCCCCAGCGCGAGGCCCAGGCCGCCGAGGACGTAGGGAATCGTGGCCATCGCCGGCTTGGTGTACTCGCGGTAGGACCGCAACGGCAGATTGCGGCGGTAGCCGAGCTCCTCGAACGGCCGTCCCGCGATGTGCAGGAAATCCGTGCCGCCCGCTTCGTGCTCGCCGTACACATGGTGGACGTACTTCCGCGGGCGTGCGGCGATGCGGTTGTACGCCTCCTGCAGCAGCTCTTCTCGGGATCCCGTCCGCAGCGCCCGGGTGGGGCACGCCTCCACGCAGGCCGGCTCCTTTCCCTCCTTTTGCAGGTTCCAGCACATGTCGCACTTGCGGATCCGCGGGTTGCGCGACTCCCACTCGAAGCGCGGCACGAGAAACGGGCAGGCCATCATGCAGTAGCGGCAGCCGAGGCAGCGGCTGCCGTCCCACACGACCGCGCCCTCGGGCGTCTTGTGCAATGCGCTGACGGGGCAGCTCGACACGCACGCCGGCTCGATGCAGTGCATGCACTGCACCTTGCCGAACGCGGCCGTGGACGGATCGGCTTCCCACTGGTGGAACGTGATGTACGTGAAGACGTTCGGCGCTAGGGCGCGGGCGTCCTGGGCCTCCCGCCCTTCGAAGATCTCGGTCGTGGTGCGGCCGAGCTCGTTCTTCTTGTTACAGGCCACTTCGCACGCTCGGCATCCGACGCACAGCGTCGAGTCGTACAGCATGGCCCACTGCTTGGCGGCCTGTTGAGTGAGACGGTCGGGTTGTTCGGGAGAGGCGGATTGCGCTGCGGCATCCTTCACCAGGACGGTGAGCCCGGTGGCACCGGCGCCAGCCGCCGCCAGGCCGGCGCACGCGCGCCCCCCTCTCTCGATGAACCCTCTGCGTGAGAGCGGACGCATGACAGACACTCCTTCAGGCCCTTGCACAGGACCCCGGAAGCACACAAGTCGTTGGTATCCCGCGCATTCAGTATGTCATCGGACGGACTCGGGGACGGGGAAGACGTTGTGAGAAATTCTTTAGAGACGTCTTCACACTCTTCTCATGATCACTGGACCCGGCGTCCGTAAGTTGACGGAGCGAAAAAGGGGGGCGTCGGGTGGTCGTGAGTCGCCTGAGTGCAAGGGGCGGCGGGTGCGGATACTGAGCCCTGCCGGAGCACGTGCATGCGTAGCGGCGGCGATCGTTGGCGCGAGCTTGGCCGTGCCGCGTGCCGCGGCGGCACAGGACGATGCCACCTGCCTGATGTGCCACGGCAACGCCGCGCTGTTCAAGGCCAAGCCGAACCCAGCCCGCTACGTCATTACCCAGGAGGCCCTGCGCCGGTCGATTCACGGCGCCAAGGGTATGGGCTGCACCACGTGTCACGGAGCCCTGGGATTCCCCCACCCGCAGGATCGGCCGAAGGTCGACTGCGGCAGCTGCCATCCCACCCAGGCGAAACAGCACGCTGAGTCGCTCCACGGGCAGGCGGCCGCGCGCGGCGAGCGGCTGGCGCCGACCTGTCGCGACTGCCATGGGACGCACGACGTCAAGTCGCCCCGCGACCCGACGTCCCGTACGGCCGTGACCAACATCCCGTTCCTGTGCGGGGAGTGCCACCACGAGGGAACGCCCGTCTCGCGCACCTTCAACATCCCCCAGGATCGGATTCTCGAGAACTACTCCGAGTCGATCCACGGCGCTGGCCTGCTGCAGCAGGGGCTCACCGTCACGGCGGTCTGCACCTCGTGCCACACGTCGCACTTCATCCTGCCCCACACGGACCCGCGCTCGAGCATCAACCGGGCGAACATCGCCAAGACCTGCACCCAGTGTCACGGGCTGATCGAGCAGGTCCATCGCAAGGTGGTCGAGGGCCGACTGTGGGAGGCCGAGCCCAACCGCATCCCGGCCTGCGTCGATTGCCACTCGCCGCACAAGATCCGCCGGGTGCTGTACACGGCCGGGGCCGCGAACCAGGATTGTTTCCGCTGCCACGCCAACCCGGCGCTGCGCGGCATCGCGAACGGTGACTCCGCCTCGCTGTACGTGGATCCCGAGGCGTACGCCGCCTCGATGCACGCCCAGACGGCCTGCGCCCAGTGCCACACCGATGTCACGCCGTCGCGGCTGCGCGCGTGCTCCACCTCCCGGGCGGACCGGGTGGACTGCAGCGTGTGCCATGCGCAGGAGGTCGCGGACAACCAGGTGAGCCGGCACGGCCAGCTGGCGGCCCAGGGCGATCCGGACGCGCCGCAGTGTCTCGATTGCCACGACGACCACGCGACCAAGGGCCGGACGGATCCGACGTCGCCGACGTTCCCGCGCAACGTGCCGACGCTCTGCGCCCGCTGTCACCGGGCGGGCGAGAAGGCCGCCGTGCGGATTGCCGCCGACCACCCCGACATCGTGCGGTCGTACGAGGAGAGCATCCACGGCAAGGGCCTGCTCCAGAGCGGCCTCCTAGTGACCGCCACCTGCAGCAACTGCCACACCGCGCACCGGCCGCTGCCCCCCGACGACACGCTCTCGACGATCAACCCGCGCAACGTTGGGACCACGTGCGGCACTTGCCACGACGGGATCGAGGCGCAGTTCCTCCAGAGCATCCATGCCACGGCGGATCTCAAGGGCGACACGACGAAGCGCCTCCCGAGCTGCCGGGACTGCCACACGTCGCACACCATCAGCCGGACCGACCTGGGGAACTTCCGGTTGATGATGATGAACCAGTGCGGCCAATGCCATGAGCAGGAAGCGGAGCGGTTCTTCGACACGTTCCACGGCAAGGTGTCGCGGCTGGGCGATGCCGGGGCCGCGAAGTGCTCGGATTGCCACGGCGCGCACAACATCCTCCCTCCGGACGAGCCGGCCTCCACACTCAGCCGGCGGAACATCGTGGGCACGTGCGCCAAGTGCCACGCGGGCGCCAACCGGCGGTTCGCCGGCTATCTGACGCACGCGACCCACCACGACGCCCGGAAGTACCCGTTCCTGTTCTGGACGTTCTGGGGCATGACGGCGCTGCTCATCGGGACCCTCACCTTCGCCGTCGTGCACACGCTCGCGTGGCTGTGGCGCCTGTGGCGCGAGCCCGAGCAGTGGCGCTATCACCGCGCCGCGGCACCCGGCGAAAAGCTGCATCGTCGGTTCAGTGTGTGGGAGCGGTCGATGCACGGCGTCATGCTGCTCAGCTTCTTCACGCTCGCGTTGACCGGCATGGTGTTGAAGTTCTCCTACATGGGATGGGCCCGGGCCGCCGCGGCGTTCGTGGGGGGCTTCTCCACGACCGGCGTTCTGCATCGCCTGGGCGCCGTCACGCTGCTCACCATCTTCGCCCTGCACCTGTGGGACGTGCGCAAGCGCAAGCGCGCGTCGGGGCTGCCCTGGCTGCGCTTCATCCAGACCGACGACTCCCTGATCTTCACCAGGCAGGATCTCAGGGATTTTCTGCAGTCGGTCCGGTGGTTCTATGGGCGCGGCCCGCGACCGGCGTACGGGCGGTTCACGTACTGGGAGAAATTCGACTATTTCGCCGTCTTCTGGGGAATGTTCATCATTGGCTCGACGGGGCTGCTGCTGTGGTTCCCCGAGGTCTTCACGAAGGTGCTGCCGGGCTGGACCGTGAACGTGGCGACGATCCTGCACAGCGACGAGGCGTTGCTGGCGGTGGCGTTCATCTTCACGGTGCACTTCTTCAACACGCACTTCCGACCGGACAAGTTCCCGATGGACCCGGTCATCTTCACGGGACGGGTATCGCTGGAAGAGCTCAAGCGGGACAAGCCACGCGAGTACGAGCAGCTCGTCCGGAGCGGCGAGCTGGAGCAGTCGCTCGTCGAGCCTTACCCGACCAAGCTGGAGCGCGCGTTCAAGATCTTCGGCTTCACCGCGCTGGCGGTCGGGTTGACCCTGATCGGCCTGATCGTCTATTCGATGCTGTTGGGCTACCGCTGACCCGTGTCTGCGGGGCGGACCGAGCCCTCACGGGGGAACGCGTGAGGCGATGGGGTGAGGAACCGGCAGCCGGAGGCTGCCCACACGGAGGAGGGCTGGTGAGACGGTCCAAGGTGTTCGCGCTGGCGGTGCTCGTGGGGCTCGCGCTCCAGACGGCTCCACTCTGGGGTCAGGGGTACCGCGTGCGCATCGAGTCGCGATTCCAGTCCGTGAAGTATCGCGGCTGGCAGCTCGACAGCGTCCCGGTCACGGACGTCGGGCCGGGGCCGGGGGGCGGACTGCAGACCGCGGACGGGTACGCGGTGACCTGCCCGACCGGCGACACGTATTGCCGCTTCTACACGCCGGGCGCCGCGCAGCAGGGCCAGCCGTTCGTCACCACGGCCGACTTGTCCGCCTGGGATTTCGGCGTTCCGGGGCTGAGCGCCCGAGCCAGCGCGCGCGTGGTGACCGACCTGGCCAATCCGGATGCGTGGCCGGCCACCCACCCCGCGCTGCAGCTCGTCGAAGGCTACGCGGAGTACGCGCGCGGCCTGATGATGGCGCAGGGCGGGCGCCTGATCGAAACGTCGCGCCTGGGATACACCGGTTTCGACGGCGCTCGGGTCCGCGTGCGGCCGCTCGGTGGCACGGTGAGCGCGGCCGTGTACGGAGGGTGGGCGCTGGCGCGAGGCGCCCTGCTGGGTGTGACCGACTCCCTGCTCAATCCGCTGCACGAGTTTCGTCCCAGCAAGCGCGGCCTGCTGGTCGGCGGCGACGTCGGCTGGAACCTGCGATGGATCCAGGCCACGGTTCTCTACGAGCGCGAGATGGATGCCATGGGGCCGGCGGGGACGACGACCTCACGCGTCGCGTCGGAGCAGTTCGGCGCGGACGTAGTGCTGCGCCCGTGGCGCGGGGTCACCGTGTCGGGAGGCGCGGACTACGACCTGGTGTTCGGCGAGTGGGGCAGCGCCGAAGGCCAGCTCGCGGTCGCGATCCCGGGGACCGGGGCGACGGCCGCGGTGGGCGGCCGGCGGTATCGGCCGCATTTCGAGTCGTGGAGCATCTGGGGGGTCTTCAGTCCGGTGCCGTACCACGCGGCGTTCGGGTCCCTCACCATGCGCCTGATCGACCGCGTGCAGGTGCGCGCGCGGGGCGAAGTCTACGAGTACGCCAACACCGAGACCGCGACGCCGCTGGTCTCGATCGAGCGGTCCGGCTGGCGCGGGAGTCTCGGTGCCACCTACATGCGCTCCGCGAATCTGATCGCGACGGCGGACTACCACATCGAGACCGGCCCGGGTGCCGGAGCGCTGGGGATCGACGGCAGCGTGTTCTGGCGGCCGATCCCGCGGGTGGCGGTGCGCGGCAGCATCGCCAACCTGCAGCGCGCGCTCGAGCTGCGGTTCAACGACGCGAGCGTGTGGCAGTACGCCCTCGACGTCGATGCCGAGGTGCTCGACCAGCTCCGGGTGTTCGGCGGCGTGCTGTACTACGACGAGGCGCGCGCGGGCGACCGCAAGGTCGTCGTCGGCGGCACGGAGTATCCCGATGCCGCGCAGTTCTCCTGGAACCAGGTGCGGCTCAACGCCGGGATCCGCCTGTGGCTCGGCTCCAGCGCCGACCGCTCGACCCTGCCGCCGGCGATCCTGCGGATTCCCGAGGGAGGTGCGCGATGACCCGGCTCCAAGCCCCGCGCGCCGCGCGGCTGCGCGGCATGACCCTGATCGCGGCGCTCGCGCTGCTGGCGCCGGCCGCGCTGGCGGCGCAGATCAGCGCCCCGAGCACGCACAAGGATCCTGCGTTCCTCCAGACCCACGGCGCGAGCGTGCGCAAGAACGCGACCGCCTGCCAGGTCTGTCACCAGCAGGAGAGCTGCCTGACCTGTCACCGCGCCACCCCGAGCGTGGCAAGTGGGTTTGCTCCGGCGGCGTCGGGCAAGGCGATGGGCGTCCAGGTCTCACGGCACCGCCCCGCGTCCCACGTGGCCGATTTCCGCGAAACCCATGGCGCGCCGGCGTCCGCGCACGCCGAAACCTGCGCCGGTTGCCACACGCGGAGCGACTGCCTCGAGTGTCACCGGCCCAACCCTGCGCGCGCCAGCGGCTACCACCCCGCCGGATTCCTCGCCGGGCACCCGGAGCAGGCGTACTCGCAGCAGCTGGAGTGCGCCAACTGTCACAACACGGGCCAGTTCTGCACGTCGTGTCACCAGCAGGCGGGGCTCACCGCCAAAGGCGCCCTGCGCGGAGGATTCCACGACCGCAACCAGGCGTTTCTCGGCGGACACGGCCAGGCGGCACGGCAGAGCCTCGAGAGTTGCGTGTCCTGCCACGCCCAGAACGACTGCCTCGCGTGCCATGGGGGCAATCAGCAGTTCCGCTTCAACCCGCACGGCCCGGGGTTCGACGCCGAGCGGATGAGGAAGAAGAACCCCGAGATGTGCGCGGTCTGCCACGGGTCGGCGATCCCGGGCGGGGGCTGAACCCGTGCGGAGGTAAGCTGCATCACGGCGAGGGCGTGTGAGCGGCCCTTGCGGGCCCCCGCCTCCATCCGTTCTTTTACGGATGTACCCTTTCCGGGAGGATCCGGACAATGAAGGCTGTGAGAGTCGTGTTCGCCCTTGGTTTGTCGCTTGCCGCGGTCGCTGTCGCGTCGCCGGCCCGGGCACAGGCCGCAGGGCCCAAGAAGCCTCCGGTGATTGCGCATGACGCAGCCGGGAAAGAGCAGTGCCTGATGTGTCACGGCGGGACCATGGAAGGCATGAAGGTGGTGCCGAAGGATCATGCGGGCCGTACCAACGCCCAGTGCCTGATGTGCCACGCCAAGGACTCGCCGATGCAGGCGAAGGTTGCGCCCGCGATGGCGCACCTGCCGGCCGGCAAGGAGCAGTGCCTGATGTGCCACGGCGGGGCCATGGAAGGGATCAAGGCGGCTCCGGCGAACCACAAGGGCTGGGATGTGAAGACCTGCACCCTGTGCCACGCCGCACCCAAGACTTGATCGAGTCGCCGTCGTAGGACCGGCGGCAGCCGCGTAGGCCCCGTCGCAGCAACAATCGAACGTCAGGCGCCGGCCGAGAAACTGGCCGGGGCCTGACGTTTCTGCATGTTTCGGTGCACACTTCTGATCCCACAGACCCCTGGAGAAGGCGCATGGTGACGAGCCGCAGGGAGTCGTTCCGGTACGCCGCCGTGGTTGCTGGGCACGCCCGTGGCGGCTGAGCTCGCGCGGTCCGATGACCACGGCCCCGTCGGCCGTGTCGTGAGCCGCATGGTAGCGGTGCGGCCGGACGAGCTGCGGCCGCTGCTGCTCTCGGCGGCGTACTTCTTCTTCGTCCTCGCGTCGTACTACGTCATCCGGCCGCTGCGGGAGGAGATGGGGGTCGCGGGGGGCGTGCGCAACCTGCCGTGGTTGTTCACCGGCACGCTCGTGGCGATGCTGCTGGCCCACACCCCGTTCGCGGCGCTCGTGGCGCGCCTGCCGCGCCGCCGGTTCGTCACGCTCACGTTTCGGTTCTTCCTGGTCAATCTGCTGGTGTTCTTTGTGCTGTTGCGGTTTCTGCCGCTAGACCGGCAGGTGTGGGTTGAGCGGGCGTTCTTCGTGTGGACTAGCGTGTTCAGCCTGTTTGTCGTCTCGACGTTCTGGGCCGTGGTGGTGGACGTGTTCCGCGCGGAGCAGGGGAAGCGTTTGTTCGGCTTCATCGGGGTCGGCGGAACGGTGGGCGGCATCGTCGGAGCCTGGATCACCACCGCGCTCGTCGGGTCGTTGGGGCGCGTACAGCTCCTGCTCGTCTCAGCCGTGTTGCTGGAACTCGCGGTGCAGTGCGTCGTCAGGCTAATCGCGCCGGGGGCCGGCACGCCGCGCGGTCCCACTCCGGGCCCGGACGCCGAGCGCCCGATCGGCGGCAGCACGTTCGCGGGGGTACTGCATGTGCTGCGATCGCCGTACCTGTTGGGGATCGCGCTGTACATGTTGCTGTACACGATTGGCTCCACCGCGCTCTATTTCCACCAGGCGCGGTTCGCCGAGACGTTTGCCGACCGGGCCGCGCGCACGGCGTTTTTCGCGCGGATCGACCTCGCCGTCAACATGCTCACCACACTGACACAGGTGTTCCTCACCGGCCGGATCATCGCGCGGCTGGGGGTCCCGCTGACGCTCGGCCTGGTCCCGCTGCTGACCGCCGCGGGCTTTGCCACGCTTGGTGTGTACCCGACCCTCGCCGTGTTCGTCGTGTTCCAGGTGCTCCGCCGGGCGGGGGAGTACGCCGTGGGGCGCCCCGCCCGCGAGTTGCTCTACACCGTCGTTTCGCGGGAGGACAAGTACAAGGCGAAGAACTTCAACGACACCCTCGTCTACCGGGTCGGTGATCAGACCGCGGCGTGGTCGTACGACAAGCTGCTCGTGGGAGCCCTCGGTCTCGGGATCGCGGCGATCTCCTGGGTGATGGTGCCGCTCGCCGCGGCCTGGCTGGCGATCGCGCTGTGGCTGGGGCGGCGGCAGGCCGCGCTCGCCGCCGGCCCGACGCCGGAGGTCGGGCCGGTTGGCGAGCCGCAACCCGCGGGCTGAGTTCGTGTCCGATCCCCAGGTGCCCCACATGAGCCCGGACGAGTTCCGGCGCCGCGGCCGGGAAGCCGTCGAGTGGGTCGCCCGCTACATGGAGCAGGTGCACGAGTTCCCGGTGCTCTCCCGCGTCCGGCCGGGCGACATCCGGGCCGCGCTGCCGGCCGCGCCCCCGGAGATCGGCGAGTCGTTCGACGAGATCCTGCGCGACCTCGACCGCGTGATCCTGCCGGGCATCACGCACTGGCAGTCTCCCAATTTCTTCGCCTATTTCCCGGCCAACGCGTCGGGCCCCGCGATCCTCGGCGACCTGGTGGCGTCCGGCCTCGGCGTGCAGGGCATGCTCTGGGCCACCAGCCCGGCGTGCACCGAGCTCGAGACCCACGTCCTCGACTGGATGGCGGCGATGCTCGGCCTGCCGCAGCGCTTCACGTCGCGCACGGCGGGCGGCGGGGTGATCCAGGATACCGCGTCGAGCGCCACCCTCTGCGCCCTGCTCGCCGCGCGCGAGCGCGCGACGGGCGGAGCCACCAACGAGACCGGGGTGACCGGCCCGCTCGCCGTCTACGCGACGACCGAGTCGCACTCCTCGGTGGAGAAGGCCGTGGGCATCGCGGGACTCGGCCGTCGCAACCTGCGGCGCGTCGGCGTTGACGCCACCGGCGCCATGCGCCCCGACGCGCTCGAGGAGGCGCTGCGCGAGGATCGCGCCGCCGGCCGCACGCCGTGCTGCGTCGTCGCCACCGTGGGCACCACGTCGAGCACCGCGGTCGACCCGGTGCGTCCGCTCGGTGAAGTCTGTCGCCGGCACGGGGTCTGGCTCCACGTGGACGGCGCGCTTGCCGGGAACGCCGCCATCTGTCCCGAGTTCCGCTGGCTGCACGACGGGCTGGAGCTGGCGGACAGCTACTGCGTCAACCCGCACAAGTGGCTGCTCACGAACTTCGACTGCGACTGCTTCTACGTGGCGGACCGCGCCGCGCTGATCCGCGCGCTCTCCATCCTGCCGGAGTATCTGCGCAACAAGGCCACCGAGTCGGGGGCGGTGCTCGACTACCGCGATTGGCAGGTGCCCCTGGGTCGGCGATTCCGCGCGCTCAAGCTCTGGTTCGTGATTCGCTGGTACGGGGTGGCGGGGCTGCAGCAGCACATCCGCCACCACGTGGCCCTCGCGCAGACGTTCGCCGGCTGGGTCCGGGACGATCCGCGGTTCGAGGTCGCGGCACCCGTGGTCGTGAACCTGGTGTGCTTCCGCCACCGCGGCGGCGACGCCGTGAACCAGCGGTTGCTCGACACGCTCAACGCCTCGGGGGCGCTGTATCTCACGCACACCCGCCTGCGCGACCGGCTCGTGCTGCGCCTCGCGCTGGGCGCGCCGCTCACGCGACGCGCGCACGTGGAGGCGGCGTGGCGGCGCATTCGGGATGCGGCGCCCGCGTTTCCCTGACGGAGGCGCCCGGTGCACGGCCGCCGGCGGCAGCTGACCGAATGGGACGAGCGCTATGCGGCTCCCGGCTTCGTGTACGGGACGGCGCCGAACGATTTCCTGGTCGAGATGGCACCGCGGCTGCCGGCGGGCGCCGTGTTGTGCCTCGGAGAGGGTGAGGGGCGCAACGCGGCGTTCCTGGCGGCGCGCGGGCACCGGGTGGTGGCCGTGGATCGCTCCCGGGTCGGCCTCACCAAGGCGAGACGGCTCGCCGCGACGCGTGGGCTCGGGATCGCGGCGGTGGTCGCCGATCTCGCGGCGTTCCCGATTCCGGAGGATGCGTTCACCGCGGTCACGTCGATCTTCTGCCACCTGCCTCCGGAGATCCGGGCGCGGCTCTATCCCGCGGTCGCGCGGGCGCTCCGCCCCGGCGGCGCGCTGGTGCTCGAAGCGTACACCCCTCGCCAGCTGGACTTCGGTACCGGGGGCCCGAGCCAGCCCGAGCTGCTCATGACGCTCGCCGATGCGCAGCGCGAGCTCGCCGGGCTCGAGGTCGTGATCGGCCGCGAGCGCGAGCGCGAGCTCCACGAAGGGCCGCGTCATCACGGCCGGGGCGCCGTCGTGCAGGTGCTGGCCGTCAAGCGGGTTGTGTGGCCGTGACGGGTGACGCCGTCCTCGCGGCTTGCGCGGACCGCCTGCGCGGAGCGCGGCACGTCGCCGTCCTCACCGGGGCCGGCATCTCGGCGGAGAGTGGCATTCCCACATTCCGCGACGCGCTCACCGGCCTGTGGGCGCGCTACCGCCCGGAAGATCTCGCGACGCCGGAGGCGTTCGCCCGGGATCCGCGACTCGTGTGGGAGTGGTACGCCTGGCGGCGCGCGATCGTGCAGCAGGCTAAGCCCAACGCCGGCCACCACGCCCTCGCGAGGCTCGGGCGTCTGGCGCCGACCTGTGTGCTCGTGACGCAGAACGTCGACGGCCTGCACCAGCGGGCCGGCAGCGCGCGCGTGCTCGAGCTGCACGGGAACATCCTGCGCACGCGGTGCTCCCGCGAAGGCAGGGTCGTGGAGCGGTGGGCGGACGGGCCCGAGGTGCCGCCGCGCTGTGCGGCGTGCGGCGCCCCGCTCCGGCCCGACGTCGTGTGGTTCGGGGAGCCGCTGCCGGTGGAGGCGTTGCGGGCCGCGTGGGACGCGGCGTCGCTCTGCGATGTCTTCCTGTCGGTCGGCACCTCCAACCTCGTCGAGCCCGCCGCGTCGCTGCCGTGGCGCGCGGCGGCGGCCGGCGCCGAGGTCATCGTGATCAACACGGCGGTGGCGGGGCAGCGCACCGGCCCGCGCATTCACCATCTGGTGGGTTGCGCGGGCGAGGTGTTGCCGACCCTGCTCGCCGCGGCCTGGCCCAACCGTCCCACGGCGGCGTCGTAGGGCGCCGCCGGCCCTCTTGCGCGAACCCGGTGAGGCAAGCGAGACTTGCCCCCGTTCGACCCCGCCCGAAGTTTGCCCGACGCGAGCTTCCATCCTGGGGGTGACATGCCCGTTTCCTTGCATCCGGCGCGAACGGCAGCCTGCGGCCTGGTAGTCGCGGCTGCCTGCGGTGTGCTGGTCCCGCGCGGCGCATCGGCCCAGGAAGCGACGACACCGGCCCAGAATGTCGCGGCGGGCGCGCGCGTGTTCGGGGCCAAGGGATGCAGTGGGTGCCACGCGATCAATGGGGTTGGGGCCACGGTCGGTCCGGACCTGGGCCGCGCCGCGGGGGTCGCATCGGTCTACGGGCTGGCCGCGCTCATGTGGAATCATCTCCCCGCCATGGCGTCGCGGATGCGGGCGACCGGAACGGCGGCACCGCGGGTGGCACCGTGGGAGGCGGCCGATCTCGTCGCGTTTCTGTTCTGGGCCGGCTACGTGAGCCCGCGCGGCGACGCGGCCGCGGGGCAGCGCCTGTTCGGCGAGAAGCGCTGCATCATGTGTCATCAGGCGCGCGGGATCGGCGGGGTCATCGGCCCGCGACTCGACGGCCTCCGCGCGGAGTCGCCGATCGACGTGGCGGCGGCGTTCTGGAACCACGCCGCGACGATGGAGCACGAGATGCGGGAGCGGGGCATCGTCCGGCCCACCCTCACCGGGCGGGAGCTGGACGACTTGCTCGCCTTCGTGCGGTCCGGCAACCCGCCCCCCGAGGCCGGCGCCGTGAACGTCCTTCCCGGAAACCCCGACGCGGGGCGCGAGCTGTTCCGCGCGAAAGGGTGTGTCCGGTGTCACCGGGCCGGCCGCGAGGGCGGCACCCGGGGACCGGACCTCGGTGCGGTGCCGCGCCGGGACCCGGTGGCGTTCGCCGCCGCGATGTGGAACAGGAGCCCGGGGATGATCCAGGCGATGCGCGCGGCGGGCATCGCGGTGCCGGAGCTCTCGGGCGCCGAGATGGCGGACCTCGTGGCGTATCTCGGCACCACGCAGTATCTGGCGGGAGAAGGTCACGCGAGTCGCGGGCGCGAGCGGCTGCGCTCCGCGGGATGCCTGGCGTGTCACGGCCGCGGTGGGCCGGGGGCGGGCGGTGCGGGGGCTCTCGCCGGGCGCTCGGGGCTCGGCACCCGGGCGGCCGTGCTCGCCGCGCTCTGGAATCACGTGGCGCTGCCGGAGAGCACGTTGAGCAGGACGTGGCCCACCCTCGAGCCGGGGGTGGTCGCGGACCTGGTGGCCTACTTTGCGACGCAGGGGCGCGGACGATGAACAACGCGTATCTCGGGCGGGGGACACCGTTGCTCCCGCTGCTCGTGGTGATCGGCACGGCGGCTGCGGTGGAGCCCGCGTCAGCGCAGAGCGGCGGTGGGGACAGCTGCCGGTCCTGTCATGAAGTGCTGACCGTCGAGCGGCTCGCCGCGCCGGTCAGGGCGTTCCTGGAAGACATTCACGCGGCGCGGGGCTTCAGCTGCGCGGACTGCCACGGCGGCGATCCGACGGTGGCGGGCTTCGGCGCGATGGATCCCGCCAAGGGGTTCGTGGGTCGGCCCGCGGGGCGCCAGATCATCCAGGTCTGCGGCCGGTGCCACTCGGACGCCGCCTTCATGCGGCACTACAACCCGGCCCTGCGCGTGGACCAGGCGGCGGAATACGCCACGTCGGTCCACGGCCAGCGGCTGCTCACGATGGGGGATCGGAAAGTCGCCACATGCGTGAGCTGCCACCCCGCGCACCGCATTCGCCCGCCCGACGACCCCCGCTCCAGCGTGAATCCCGTGAACGTCGCCCGCACGTGCGGAGGCTGTCACGCCGATACGACCTACATGCGCGACTACGGGATCCCGACCAACCAGCTGGAGAGCTACGAGCGGAGCGTGCACTGGCATGCCCTGTCCGTGAATGGCGACCGCTCGGCCCCGACCTGCAACGACTGTCACGGCAATCACGGCGCGGCACCGCCCGGCGTGGGCTGGGTGGGCAACGTGTGCGGGCAGTGCCACTCCGTGATGGCGGACTACTTCGCGGCGAGCCCGCACTCGTCGATCTTCACGCAGCTCGGCGTGCCCGGCTGCGTCGGCTGCCACGGCAATCACGCGGTCGCGGTCACGGCCGACACGATGCTCGGGGTCGCGCCCGGGTCGGTGTGCGGTCGCTGCCACGTCGCGGGCGCAGGCGGCGGGATCGCGGCGGCGGCGATGCGGAGCGCGATCGACTCGCTCCGCACCGACTACTCGATGGCGGACTCGCTGCTCGCCACCGCCGAGCACGCCGGCATGGAGGTCAGCCAGCCGCAGTTCGAGCTGCGCAATGCGCGGACCGCGCTGCTGCAGGCGCGGAACGCGGTGCACACGTTTGTCGCGGACTCGGTATCGCGACACGTCGACGAGGGTCTGGTGATCACCGCGACCGCGGTCAAGCGAGGGCACGCCGCCCTGGGTGACCTCCGCTTCCGCCGCGTCGGGCTCGGCGTATCCACCGGCATCATCGTCCTGCTGATCGCCGGACTCGTCCTCAAGATCCGACAGTTGGACGCCGGCCGATGACCGGTGCGAATCGGGGCAGGCCCCAGGAGGAAGCAGGCATGGCTCAGTCGTCGCAAACGCCCTCGCCGGCCCGCAGGCGTTTCATCAATTGGCTGCTCGGCACGAGCGTCGGCGGACTTGTCCTCGCGATCCTGTATCCCGCCGGCCGGTACCTCGTCCCGCCGCGGAGCGGAGAATCGGCGGCGTCCACCGTGACGCTGCCGTTCAAGCCCGACGACGTCGCCCCCGACACGGCCAAGATCTTCAAGTTCGGCAACCGCCCCGGCATCATCCTGCGGACCACTACCGGAGAGCTGCGGGCGTTCTCCGCCACCTGCACGCACCTCGGCTGCATCGTGCAGTACCGATCCGACCTGCAGCAGATCTGGTGTGCCTGTCACAACGGTCATTTCGATCTCAATGGGACGAATGTCGCGGGCCCGCCCCCGAAGCCGCTCGAGGCCTTCGCCGTGAACGTGCGTGGCGACCAGATCGTCGTGGGCAAGGGGAGTTGACGATGACGCGAGTCCGCGATGCCTGGAGGACCGCCTGGGCCTGGCTCGACGAGCGGCTGGGGCTGGCGGCGGTCGGCGCGCTGGCGAAGAAGAAGGACGTGCCGATCCACCGGCACACCATCTGGTACTATCTGGGCGGCATGACGCTGTTCCTGTTCATCGTCCAGCTGTCGACCGGTGCCCTGCTGCTGATCTACTACCGGCCAAGCGCGGAAGAAGCCTACGAGTCGGTCCAGTTCCTGATGGCCGAGGTCCAGTTCGGCTGGCTGGTGCGGTCGATTCATGCCTGGGCCGCCAACCTGATGATCTTCACGCTGTTCCTGCACCTGTTCAGCGTGCTGCTGCTGCGGTCGTACGCCAAGCCGCGTGAGCTGACCTGGATGTCCGGCATGGCGCTGCTCGGGCTCGCCATGACGTTCGGGTTCACCGGCTACCTGCTCCCGTGGAACGAGCTCGCCTATTTCGCCACCCGCGTCGGGACGCAGATCATCGGCGTCGTCCCGGTCGTGGGGGAGTTCCTGCTCCGCGTGCTGCGCGGCGGCGACGATGTCACGGGGGCCACGCTGACGCGGTTCTACGCGATCCACGTGGCGCTACTGCCCGCGACGACGCTCGTGCTCGTCGGCCTGCACCTGTATCTCGTCCAGCGCCACGGCATGAGCGTGCCGCCATCCGTGCAGCGCGCGAGCGGCCCGAAGCGCGCGATGCCGTTCTTCCCGAATTTCCTGTTGCGGGATCTCGTCGGGTGGCTGACGGCGCTGGCGATCCTGGCGGCGCTCGCGGCCTATCTGCCCGCGGAGCTGGGGACCAAGGCCGATCCGTTCGTGTCCGCCCCCGCGGGGATCAAGCCGGAGTGGTACTTCATGTTCATGTTCCAGACGCTGAAGTACCTGCCGGCGCACATTCTGTTTTTCGAGGGTGAGGCGGTGGGGATCATGGCCTTCGGGCTGGCGGCCGTGTTCCTGTTGGTGGTGCCGTTCGTGGATCGCCGCACGGCGCGCGGCCGGCCGAGCCCGCTGTTTACCGCGATCGGGGTCGCGATCATCGCCTACATGCTGGTGCTCACGTACCTCGGGTATACGGCGAATCCCACCAAGTAGGAGGCTTCGGCGGCGGCCGCCCTCGGGGGCGCCGCCGCCTTAGAACGGCAGGACGCGGTCCGCCTCCTGCACCCAGTCGGTCAGGACCTGGAGCGTGCACTTCTGGACGCCGTCGATCAGCTCGCTTTCGGCGAGACCGCGGGCCTCGAGACACGTCCCGCAGGCTCCCACGGTGCCGCCGTACGACAGGATCAGTCGGAGCATGGCCTCGATGTTGTAGTAGCCCTTGGGCACCTCCTGCCCGGCCTTGGCGCCCGACCCCGCGTCCCCCATCAGGTAGACCCACACCTGCTCCCCCTCACGCGTGGCGAGCGACGCGGCAAGGCGAAGCGCGTTGTAACACCGCTCGCTACCGTAGGGCGGGTCATTCAGGATGAACAGCGTCCGCACGAGTCACCTCGAATGCCTGACCGGACGAAAACGCTAAGGGTGGCGGGTCCGTGACGGGCCCCCCGAGTGACAATGGCCATACGCTAGGGGGCTCACGCTTAAGAAAGGATTAATGGCGTGTGAACCAGTCGAGGCCGCGAGTTGGGTCGAGGCCATGCAAGTCGGCTCTGCGTAGTCGGATACGGAGGAAGAACTGGCGGCGAGGGGGACCGGCTCACGGGCCGTCCTGCGGGGCGTAATGTGGGATGCAGCGACCGGATGAAACCTTCTTTATGAACTCCCCATGAACTTTTCCCCGCTCCCACGGTAGTCTATATTCGTGTCGTACTCTCATCACGGGGCGTTGGGAGAGCCATGCGTGCGTCGACGAAAGTGCTGATGGCAGGAGTGCTGGTGGTGGGAACCGTGGGGTTCCTGATGGCGTCCGGCATCAAGGAGACCGGGGTCTACTTCCTGACCCCCTCGGAGCTCGCCGCCAAGGTGGCAGCCGATCCGGGATTCCACGACGTGGGCGTCAAGCTGGGCGCCAAGGTCGTCACGGGCTCCATCGCGCGTGACGTCGCGACCCAGACGATCACCTTCAACGTCACCGACGGCCAGGTGACCTACCCGGTTGTCTACCGCGGCTTGGCGCCCGACACGTTCACGGATGATGTGGAGGTCGTGGTGGAGGGGCGCCTGCAGCCCGACGGCACCTTCCGCGCCACCACGTTGCTCGCGAAGTGCGGATCGCGCTACGAGGCCGTGCCGAAAGCCTGATCCCATGACCATTCTCGGACAACTCGCGTTGTGGCTGGCGCTGCTGCTCGGCGTGTGGGGGGCGGTGGTCGGCATCGTGGGCGGACGCCGCGGCGATCCCGTGCTGATCCGCAGTGCCCGTCGCACGGTCTACGCCCTCGCCGGGGTCATCGCCGTTGCGGCCCTGGCCCTCGTGGTGGCTCTCCTCAAGGACGACTTCAACGTCTCCTACGTGGCGAGCTACAGCAGCCGCAACCTGCCGCTGGCCTACAAGCTGTCGGCGTTCTACGGCGGGCAGTCCGGGAGCCTGCTGTTCTGGGCACTGGTGTTGAGCGTGTTCGCGTCCGCCGCCCAGCTGCTCACGCCCAAGCGGTACGCGTACCTGATGCCGTACGTCGCGGCGGTCACGTGCGTGATCGCGGCGTTCTTCGTGTCCGTCTCGGTGTTCGCGGCCAACCCGTTCACGCGGCTGGCGTACACCCCGATGGACGGGCGCGGGCTGAACCCGCAGCTGCAGAACCCGGGGATGGTGATCCATCCCCCGATGCTCTATCTCGGCTACATCTCCATCGCCATCCCGTACGCCTTCTCGGTCGCGGCGCTGCTGACCCGGCGGCTGGACATCGGCTGGCTCCATGCGATCCGCAAGTGGACGCTGCTGTCCTGGGTGTTCCTCTCGGTGGGAATCACGCTCGGGATGTGGTGGGCGTACGTCGAGCTGGGCTGGGGCGGGTACTGGGCGTGGGACCCCGTGGAGAACGCGAGCGTGATGCCCTGGCTCACGATGACGGCGTTCCTCCATTCCGTGATGATCCAGGAAAAGCGCGGCATGCTGAAGCGCTGGAACGTCGTCCTGATCGGCATCAGCTTCATGCTGTCGATCCTCGGGACGTTCATCACGCGGAGCGGCATCATCTCGAGCGTCCACTCGTTCACGCAGTCGAACGTGGGCTACTTCTTCCTGGGCTTCCTGGTGCTCGGCGGCGTCTTCATGGCCTGGCTCACCTGGTCGCGCTGGGATCTGCTGCGCACCGAGGCCCGCCTCGAGAGCGCGCTCTCCCGCGAGGCGAGCTTCTTCTTCAACAATCTGCTGCTCGTCGGCGTCGCGTTCTCGGTGCTCTGGGGGACGCTGTTCCCGATCCTCTCGGAAGCGGTCCGCGGCA
>Ga0153916_10000208_pt1 | contig 37121 bp, 30 predicted proteins | sample Opewatmetagenome_FD_109642 | JGI IMG/M metagenome (GOLD analysis project Ga0153916, IMG submission 109642) | Freshwater wetland microbial communities from Ohio, USA - Open water 3 Core 3 Depth 4 metaG | ecosystem: Environmental > Aquatic > Freshwater > Wetlands | place: USA: Ohio, Lake Erie...
GACAACGCGTTCGACGTGGAGCAGGTCGAGGCCCTCTGGCAGGCCGACGTCGTGATGCTGGTGTTGCGACTGGATTACATTTCGGTCCGCAACGCGCGGCGGGTGCTCGACAACCTGGTGCGGCTGGGGATCGGCCTGGAGGCGGTGCGGTTGGTCGTCAACGGGTACCGGCAGCGGAAGCAATTGAGCGTCTCCCAGGCCGAAGAAGCGCTGGGCATGAAGATCGCCCACTTCGTCCCGCACGATCCGGCGACCGTAAACCAGGCGATCAACAAAGGGGTCCCGGTGCTGCTGTATCATCCGTCGGCGAAGGTATCGAAGAGCATTCGGGGACTGACGGCGGTCCTCAACGGGCACGCCCAGTCGTAGGGAAGCTTTTTGCGGGCTTACTGGTGAGGATCGAGGATGGCTTGGATTCGCGGTAGACGTAAGGACGGGTTGGATCCCAATGCCGGCGTGGTGGGCGGTCGCCCGGCCGATGCGGCGGGGGACGACGGCCGGAAGCTCGCGGCCGGGGACACGGGGGCCGTGGACAGCGGGCCCGCCGCCGAGCCGACGAAGATGGACGACTGGTTCCTGGCGCTCAAGCGGGAGCTGCACCAGCAGGTCATCGCGTCGATGAACATCGCGTCCATCGGCACGATGTCGGAGGAGGACTTGCGGCTGGAGGTCCGGCGCCAGGCCGAGGTCCTTTGCCGGCGGCGGGCGGATCTGCTGAGCCTCGCCGAGCGGGAGCGGCTGGTCAACGAGGTGCTCGACGAGACGTTCGGCCTGGGCCCGTTGGAGCCGCTGATGCGGGACATGGAGATCTCGGACATCCTCATCAACGGGCCGAAAACGGTCTACATCGAGCGTCGCGGGCGGCTCGCGAAGACGTCGGTGGCGTTTCACGACGAGCGGCACGTGCTCCAGGTGGTGCAGCGGATCGTAGGGCGGGTGGGCCGCCGGGTGGACGAGACCTGTCCGATGGTCGACGCGCGGCTCCCCGACGGGAGCCGCCTGAACGCAATCATCCACCCGCTGGCCTTGGAGGGGCCGCTGGTCTCGATCCGTCGCTTCGGCGCCAGGCCCCTGTTGATCAAGGAGCTGCTGGCCAACCATTCGATCACCCAGGAGATGCTCGATTTTCTTTCGGCCTGCGTGCGGGCACGGATCAGCATGCTGATCTCGGGCGGCACGGGCAGCGGGAAAACCACGCTGATGAATGGCCTTTCGACCTACCTCCCCCCGGAGGAGCGGATCGCGACGATCGAAGATGCGGCCGAATTGCAGTTGCAGCAGCCGCACCTGGTGCGGATGGAAACGCGGCCCGCGAACATCGAGGGGGAAGGAGAGGTCACCACCCGGGACCTCGTGCGCAACGCGCTGCGGATGCGTCCCGATCGGATCATCGTGGGCGAGTGCCGCGGCCCCGAGGCGCTGGACATGCTCCAGGCGATGAACACCGGGCACGAGGGAAGCATGACCACCATCCACGCCAACAGCCCGCGCGACGCCTTGAGCCGGTTGGAGATGATGGTCGGGATGGCCGGCTTCGATCTGCCGATCTGGGTCATCCGCAAGCAGGTGGCCTCGGCAATCAACGTGGTAATCCAGGTGGCGCGGATGATGGGCGGCGTGCGGAAGATCGTCAAGATCTCGGAGATCACGGGCATGGAGGGGGACATCATCAGCATGCACGACCTGTTCGACTTCAAGCAGACCGGCCTGGACGAGGACCGCGTGGCCCAGGGGTATTTCCACGCCACCGGAATCCGGCCGGAATGCCTGGCCAAGCTGGAGGCCAGCGGCGTGGCGCTTCCGGTCGAGTTGTTCGAGCGGAGGATCTTGAAGGGGTAAACGGCGGGGGACTCGCGGGATGGATTATTTGATCGTCGGTTTGGCATTCGGCGCCGGCGCTCTTTTGATCTTCGGCGTCAACCTGCTGATCGCCGACGTGATGGAGTCGCACCGGCAGCAGGTCCGCAAGCGGCTGGAGGAGGAGTACCGGCTGCGGCAGAAGGAGAAGGCCCGCGGCTCGATGGCCTACAAAGACCTTTATGAAATGGCCGCCGAAGGGCTGGTCGAGGTGAAGGTGCGGCCCTCGCTCCGGGAGCGGTTCGTGAAGCTGGTCGACGAATCGGGGCTCTTGATCCGGCCCCACCAACTGGCCGGCGTGAGCGCGGTCTTCGGACTCGTGACGGCGGCGGCGACCTGGCTGCTCTTCAAGCAGTGGATCGTGGCGGCGATCGTCGCCCCGATGGGCGCGGCACTGCCGATCTTCTACGTCTCGATCCTGCGGGCGAGGCGCTCGGAGAAGATGCTCTCCCAACTGCCGGACGCCTTTGACCTGATGAGCCGGACGATGCGCGCCGGGCAGACGATCGCCCAGGCCCTGCAGGCGGTGGCCGACGAATTCTCGCCGCCGATCGCCGACGAGTTCGGCTTTTGCTACGACCAGCAGAACCTGGGGCTCTCGCCGGAAGCGTCGATGCGGGACCTCGCCCGGCGGACCGGCCTGTTGGAGCTGAAGATCTTCGTCCTGGCGGTGATGGTCCACCGGCAGACCGGGGGCAATCTCTCCGAGTTGCTGGAGAAACTGGCGACGGTGATTCGCCACCGGTATCGCATCCGGGGGGCCATCAAGGCGCTCACGGCCGAAGGCCGCTTGCAGGCGATCATCCTCCTGGCCCTGCCCCTCTTCATGCTGATGGTGATGCTGGTCATCAACCGTCCTTATGCGATCATTTTGTTCCAGTATCCCTATTCCTGGCTGCTGATCGCGATGTTCATTTCCATGGCCATCGGCGCTTACTGGATCCACCGGATCATCAGTTTTGACTTTTGAACGGGGGCGGACGCGAAATGTTCTCCGATCCGGGATTGACAATCACTTGGCTCTTGGCCGGTGGAAGTCTCTTGGGGCTGGTGGCCCTCCTGGTGAGCGCGCGGCGGGACCCGGTCCAGCGCCGGCTGGGGGAGCTATCCGCCGGCGGCATGACCCGGCACGGGGGCGGCGCGGGGCTCGTGGCGGCGGAGAATCCCGTCGATCAGTTGGCCAGACGCCGGCTCCGGCAGGAGGAACAAAAGAAGAACCTCCGCGATCGCCTGATGCAGGCCGGGCTGTATGGCCAGGCTGCGTTCGGGGTATTCTTCGTTCTCCGGATGATTCTGATGGTGGGTCCGGCGGTCCTGGGATTTCTCGCGGCCCAGATGGGGCGGTTGTCCCTTACCCAGGGGCTCCTGTTTGGCCTGATCGCCGGGATTGTGGGCACCTTGTCCCCGGGGCTGTGGCTGGATCACGTCAAGCGCTCGCGGCAGACCAAGATCCGCCGGGCGCTGCCGGATGCCCTCGACGTGATGGTGGTTTGCCTTCAAGGAGGGCTGAGCCTCCCCGGGTCGCTTGCCCGGGTCGCACGGGAACTCGCCGTGGCCCACCCGATGCTCGCCGTTGAGTTGAGCATCGTCGAGCGGCAGATCCAGATGGGGCGTTCCACCGGGGAAGCCGTCCGCGAGCTGGCCAAACGTTTCGACCTGGAGGAGCTTCGCAGCATGGCCTCGGTCATCATCCAGGCGGAGAAGATCGGCTCCAGCGTGGTGACGGCCCTGGAAGTGTTCGCCGAGACGCTTCGGCTGAGGCGGCACCAGCGGGCCGAAGAAATGGCCTATAAGGCCACCGTGAAGATGCTCTTTCCTACGCTGTTCTTCATTTTTCCGGCAATTTTCATCGTGATTCTCGGGCCGGCGGCGATCCAAATCTACAAGGTGCTCATTCAGGGAGTGATGCGGGGCCATTGAACGGGGCCAGGTTATGACGGGGATAGGGCAAGCTCGTGAGATTCGCTACTTTGCGGCCCGGTGGCGCCGGTGGAGCGAAATTGTCCGCTGGTTTGCATTGCAGCACAAGAGGCGGTATAATGTCCTCCCGGAGGAGTACCACGCGCTGCAGGGCGAGTTGCTGGAATATGCCCGCCATCACGCCGCCACGGCGGACCCGGCGGGCTTCCAGTTGCTTCGGGCCGTCGAAGAAATGGTGGCTCCCTGGGTGAGCCCTGAGGCGTTTGCCCGGGCGGACCGCGAGGTCCTCCTCCAGTTGCTCTCTCGCTGCGAGGAAGTGCAGCGGTTGGTGGAGGGTCGCCGGGCACCGGGGTCCAATCGCAGGCGGGCGATTGTGATGCTCGGTGCAGCCGCGATCCTCATCGGCGTAGTGTTGGTGATGGGCTCGCAAGACCTTTGGCCCGCAGCGGCCGGGCTGGCGCGATGGCCCCAGCGATTCGTTGCAGACGTGAAAGACTGGAGCGTCGAGCGGAAGCTGCTCCTTGTGGGAGCAGTGATCAGCGTAATGTTGATTGTGATGCTGCGGTCTTCCGGAAGCCGGTCATGATTTGCTTGGGCACCGAGGAACAACCTGGGGCTGTCCCGGTTTCCGCACGGCGAGAACGGGACCGTCCCCGTTAGAAACGTCCGAGGCGAGCGACTCATGAGGACTGCTGCAAAACGGCTGAAAGCGGGCCGCCGCCGCGGCGCGTCGGCCCTTGAGTTCGCGCTCGTCCTGCCGCTGCTGATCACCATCGTGCTGGGCTGCGTGGATTTCGGGCGATTCGCCTATACGTACATCGCCGTCTCCAACGCGGCCCGGGAGGGGGCGTACTACGCCGCGCGGAACGGCTGGGACTCGACAATCGATGCTGACGTGTGGAAGCCAGCGCTGCGGCTTGTGGTGGAGAACGAATTGGGCTGCCACGACCCCGGGAGCCCTTTTGACGCATCGAAGGTCAGCATTTCCTACCCCACCGCCACCACGATTCCCGGCAAGGGAGGGAAGCCTGATCTCACGGTGCCGTATACCACAGATGCCGACCTCTCCAAACGGGTCGGTGTCCGCGTCACGTATCCTTTTACCACTATCGTCAATTGGCCGTTCCTCCCCAGCAACATGACACTTGGGCGAACCGTCCAGATGCGGGCACTGACGTGGTAGGTCGGTGGGAGAGTTTTCTGCGGGAGCTAAGAGTAATGAATTCCCGGCCCAGAAGACGGTTGAGTGCCCAGCGAAGGCGAGACCGGCGCGGGGCGACGATCGTGGAGATGGCCATCGTTCTGATGGTCTTCCTGACTCTCGTGTTCGGCATGCTGGACCTGGGCATCGCCGTCCTGCGGTATCATCAGCTTGCCCAGGCCGCGCGGCAAGGGGCCCGCGAGGCAAGCGTCCACGGCAGTCTGGCCGACAAGCTCGGCACGTGGGGCCCGGGCAGTGACTGGGGGCCTTACTCGGGCAAAGTGAGCGAGGCGGGGGGCCATCCATTGGTCGCCGCGATCCAGGCGTCGCTGGTCGGGTTCGATCCGAGCCAAGTGTACGTCGACGCGCAATGGCTCGGGGGAAACGACCCAAGGCCACAATACGGGCACCGCGTCCGCGTGACCGTCAGTGCCGACTATCAGCCGATCGTGTTGTTCATCTTTGGGAGTACCCCTTTCACGCTTGAAGCGACTTCCACGATGGCGATCTCGCATTGAGGAGGGCCACGATGTACAGACAACGCACCGCTCGTTCCGCAAAAGCACGCCGCCTAGGGCCGCACCGCGCAGGGCCCTCGGGTGCCATTCTGGTGTGGCTGGCGCTGCTGTTGGTGCTCCTGCTCGGCATGGTGGGACTCGTGATCGACGCCGGACTGCTCATGGCAACCCACCGCCAGGCGCAGAACGCGGCCGACGCCGCGGCGCTGGCGGCCGCCGATGACTTGATGTATGGGAGAGCTACGGCCCGCGATACGGCGAAGACGTTCGTGAAAACCCACAACGGCTTGCCCATGGAGACGCCGGACCCGGAGGTGTACATCCCGCCGGAACATGGTCCCTACGCGGGCGTTTCCGGGTACGCGGAGGTGATCGTCACCGCCCCGATGCAGACGTTCTTCATCCACATCCTGGGAGTCTCCCAGGACCAGCAGGTCCGCGCCCGCGCGGTGGCCGGATCGGAGTCGTACGCGGCCGGGGAGGGAGTCGTCGTGCTTGACCCGACGGTTACAGGTTTGGAAGTAGGGGGTACTTCCAGTCTCAGGGTCTTGGGCCGGGTAGCAGTGAACTCGGAGGGGAGCGGGGTCGACGAGAATGGAAACGTGGTGGACCTGGGTACGAATTACCCCGCGGCGACGGCCGGCTCCAATTCGCCGGCCTACGCGAGGGAGTTTCACGTCGTGGGCGGGGTTCATGCCACGCAGAACGTCTTCCTGAACGTCGACCCGAACGACTCGACCAACGTCTTGCACTGCCGGCGGTCGCCGGTTCCCGATCCGCTCCTCCCTCTGCCGACGCCGACCACGACCCTGGGCGTCGACCCCACGCTGCGCGGCACAGCCCAGAACTGGACGCTTCTTGGTGACCAGGGTGCCCTCAACACAATCCTGAATCCAGGCGATCCCGCCTTTGACGCCACGCTGTTTAATGGACAGCCGTACGTGCGGCTTCATCCGGGCGTTTATGACTCGATTACGATCACCACGACCGACGTGAATGTGTATTTTGTCCCGGGGATCTACGTCGTATCCGCGAAGTTTAACAACCAGGACTGCCTGACGATCACGGGCGGGACGGTCACGGCCGCAGGCGTGATGTTTTACAACACAGGGCACAACTTCAACCCCGAAACGGGCGCTCCCGATGACGGCGACAAGGGGCAGAAACCACCTGCGCCTGACTACGCGGATCTCGGTGGCTTTCGGGTCAACGAGCGAATCACGTTCACGCCCATCGACACGAAGACCTACGATTACCGCAACTTGTACCCCGGCGCTAGGACGGTCTCTTCCGTCTTCGACGGCATGCTCTTTTATCAGCGGCGACGCAATCCGAGGACGCTCAATATCGAAGGAGAAAGTGGCGCTGGCGGGAAGCTGGAAGGCACTCTGTACGCCAAATGGGCGCTAGTTGCCATCGCGGGCTCCGGAACTTACGACGCCCAGTTCGTCGTCGGCAGTATGTACATTTCAGGCGGAGGAGTCGTGACCGTCAACTACACGGGGTCAGGGGGCGGAAATGCCCCCGCAGTATACCTGGTCGAATAGGGCGTTCGGCGAACGAGCCAAGCAACGCAGGTTGTGACGATCGGCGTGTTTGGGACGGCTGCCTTGAGACGGCACCTTCGAGTTTGGGGTCTTTGGCTTCCGTGATTCGGCTTCTTCGACTCTTCAACACCCTTGTCGGCAGCGACACGGCGGCGGCGATCGTTGAATATGCGATGATGCTGGCCTTGATCGCCGCGGTGTGCATCGGCGTGATCCACAAACCGCTGGCCAAAAGCGTCCGTCACGTGTTTCAAGAGGTGGTCGACGTGCTCGACCATGTCCACGACGACCACGGTGACGCGACGGACGACGGCTAGCCCGGGGTCTTCTCAGGATTCGCAGCACGGGCTTCATCGGGGTTTCTCGGGTTGGTGGCCCCGTGCGGCCACATTCGCCCCGCCAGGGTCGCCTGACCATAGCCCAGCGATTCATCGCTGGGGCTCCGGGCCCGCAACGCCGCCCGCCCGTCCCGTAGGGACGGCTGAACCGGTCAATCGTCCCTCCGGGACGACCGCATGGCAGGATCCTCGCCGACCCAGCGATGAATCGCTGGGCTATTGTCGCGCGCCCCTCCGGGGCGAAGATAGGAGCATTTTGGCGTGAACCGCACGGAGCGAGTCCCGCCCCCCGCTACCCCCGTCTATACCCGCTCTCGGGAGCCGCTGGAGATTCTCCTCACGTGGCTTTACCGTGAGCCAAGCGTGAGGGGACCGGTATGCGGCCCCTTCGCATAGTGCATCCCGTTCCCACGCACCCGCACCGACGAAATGCCATTTTGTGCAGGTGATATATACTGCCCCGGGTTTTTAGTAGTTATGGGTTATGAGCTACCCTCCTGCATGCCAATCACATGGCAGCTAAGTTCTCGCCATCTGTGATAGCTGCCGACCCACCCGTATGAGGCGTCACTTCGCAGGGAGATCCCCGCGCCCGCGCGTCCTGTGGAGGAAGATGCCAACCAAAATGGAGGGGTGCGGGGGGAAACAGTGTAGTGGCCGAACCGATTTGCCGAAAGTTACCGATAGGAGCGCCCGTACCATCTTTGGCACGTGTCCCGAGGTTACTATGCTCGTCGGAACTATCCTCAAGAGGGGGATCGAGCGAGGCTTCCCTCCCACGCTCTGCGTCGCTCTGGTCCTCGTTTGCGTTGGCTGGGGCAGGTCAGGCCTCTCTCAAACGGTCGCGACCGAGCAGCCTTTGCCCTGTGCCCAGCCGCCGCGTCTGCCCAACATCCCCCTCAAGGAGCCTCGGCCGGCCGAAGGGCCCAATGCCGATCAGCGATGGCAAGTGGGGCGGCTGGGGCCCGATCGCGCTCCCACCGCATCCTTCATCGACTCGCTCCGCAGCAACGACGCCGCCTTCGAAGTGGTGGTCGGCCAAGGGCGACTCCTGACCACGAAAGTGGACATCGTCGGCAAGCAGAAGAGTGCCGTGATCGCGGTCGGCGATCCCACGGTCGCCGAATTCGAGATCCTCCCCAACCCGCGGATGCTCCGCATCACCGGCAAGCGCGCCGGGGTGACGGATCTCTCGATTACCGCGGCGGATGGGCAGACCTACAGTTTTGAGATCTACGTGGTGTACGACCTCGACTTCCTCCGGGCCCAGCTCCGGCAGACGTTCCCGGACGCCGACCTGCGGATCGCTCAACTCCGGGAACACCTCGTCGTCGAAGGACAGGCCCGCAGCCCCGAGCAGGTGACCCAGATCGTGCGGACGATCGAGGCCTACTTGGAGTCGGTGCAAGTTCCGCATTCCACGGGCGGGCAACAGGCGCCCGCCGCCGCCCAGCCGCAAAGCAGGGAGCCGACGCGGCGGCAGCCCCGATCCAAGCCGAGCCAGGCGGCCAAGAATCTCGAGCCGGACGAGACCCCGCCGGACACCTCCCCGAAGGAGCAGCCGAGCGATCAAGCGCCGGAAGAGCCGTCCGGCGAGGCGGTGCCCGAGGCCCGCGGCACCAGCACCACGGCCACGTTCGCCAAGCCGCGGATCATCAACCTGATCCGCGTTCCGGGAGTCCACCAGGTGTCGCTCCAGGTGCGGATTGCGGAGCTCAACCGCACGGCGCTCCGCGAGATCGGCAATGATTTCCTGTGGTTGGATTCCGACACCGGCAACAGCATCGGGACGGCCATCGCGGGCACCGCGGCCAGCGCGCTGAAGGTCTTGGGTGTGGGCGTCGCCGGCCCGAGCACCACGGCCTTCGGGGTCTTCCCCACGGGCGACTTCGAGCTGCTGATCCGCGCCCTGCGCAAGAACTCGTTGCTCTCCATTTTGGCCGAGCCGAACCTGATGGCGATGAGCGGCCAGCGGGCCAGCTTCCTGGCCGGCGGCGAGTTCCCCGTGCCCGTCCCCCAGACCGGCGGCGCGCAGACGGGTGCGATCACCATCGAGTGGAAGGACTTCGGGGTCCAGTTGAATTTCGTTCCCTACGTGCTCGAGGACGAGATGATCCGGCTCCAGGTCGAGCCCGAGGTGAGTACGATCGATAAGGCGTTGGGCGTGACCGTGTTGGGCACCAGCGTACCCGGCTTGAACAGCCGAAAGGCACAGACCACGGTGGAACTCCGCCAGGGCCAGACGTTGGCCATCGCCGGGCTGCTCTCGGTGGAGATCGCCGGGGAGACCAATCGGGTGCCGGGCTTGGGCGATCTTCCTTACATCGGCCCGCTGTTCAGCAACACCAGCCACTCAAAGGTCGAGAAGGAACTCCTCGTGCTGGTGACGCCGTATCTGGTGGCGCCGCAGAATGCCGATCAGGTCCAGCCCTTGCCAGGCGCGGAGATTGAGGACCCCAACGACTGGGAGTTCTACTTTCTCAACCGGATCGAAGGCCGCACCGGCAAGAACTTCCAGTCTACCAAGAGTGCGGACGATCCTCTCGGGCTGGTGCGGCTGATGAAGCTCGAGCGACGTTGTATGTCTGGCCCAGTCGGGTTCTCGGAGTAGGTTTGCGAAGTCCTGATCCCGAACCTCAAACACGTGCCCGGCGACCGCGGACCTCTGCCCCCCCCGGGGCAACCCGTTGTCGGGCAACTGGAGTCGACGAAATGCGGAGAAGCTGCTTCGTCCATTGCTTGCTCGTTGCATGGCTCTCGATGATGGCCGACTCCGTGGCGGGGCAACCCGGGCGGAGCTCTCCCGAGCCCGCGTGGGACAGCCCCCGCGAGTCGGCCCGATCGATCGAGCCCGAAGCCATCCCGGCGGCGCAGATCCTCCGCAGCTCGCCGGAGCGGGCCGCGAGCGCCCCGGCCGAACGGATCGTGCGGGTTTCGGCGGAGCAGAGCGTGGCGGAACTGCCGCCAGCGCCCCCGGCCTTGTCCGCGGCAGCACTGGTGGAGGCTTCCGCCGATGCCCCACGAGCCCACGAAGCGCCGGCCAACGCGGCTCCGGCGAGCGCTCCCCCCGAGCCCGAAGCGGCGATCCCCCTTGGCAGCCAGCTTCAGGAGTGCCCCGACTGCCGCTTGGGCGGTTTGCGGCGGGGACCTCTCGGTTGCCGGGCCACCTATTGCAGCGAGCATCTCAAGCCCTGGCTCCAGGAGACCCACTGGGGCTATGCCGACCTGTTCGAGGGAGCTCCCTTTGGGGCGCGCTTGCGTGCCCACATGTGCACGCAGATTTCCAATGGCACGGCCGCCCGGTTGGTGCTCTACCGGTATGACTTCTGCAACGCCTGCCCTGCCGACGCCCACAAGCTCAATCCGCACGGATACGAGCGGCTCAACCAGATGGCCGCGATCCTGCAGGGTTGCTCGCTGTATCCGGTGGTGATCGAGCCTGCGCCGGGAAACCCCAAGCTGGACCAGGCGCGGCGCGACCACGTCGCCAAGCTGCTGGAGAAGTCCAATATCGCCGCCTCGGTCGTCATCGGCCGCCCGGAAATGCGCGGGTTGGCGGCGGAAGAAGCCCTCGAAGTCCACCAGAACATGCTCAAGCAGACCAAGGCGGGCGGAGCGGGAGTCTCCTCCATGCAGTCGGGCGCCACGTACGGAGCCGCGGGCGCGGCGATGGGCGCGTCCACGGGCGCGGCCGCGGGAGGGAACTCGGGCCAAGGACGGTGAGCCGTCCGATCGGCTCCCGCCCCCACGAAAGGCTCGTCGCGCAGATCGCGTTTCCTGAAAGCAAATCTCGAGGCGACGATGATCCCAACACGTAACGGTCATTGTGCGATTCTCACCATGCTCCTGGCTCTGGGGCTCAGCGGCTGCCAGCAACTGGGCTCCCTCTGGAACAAGACTTCCAGCAGGGAGCAGACCGCACGCACGGCGCAGCCGACGGAGAAGCTCCCGTGGACCGGGCCCGTCAAGCCAGAGCAAAAGGCCGACGTGCAGATGGCCGTGGCCCGCTCCCTGGAGAACCAGGGGCAAACCGACCAAGCGATCAAGGTCTACCTTGAGGTGCTCAAGAAGGACAGCCGCCGGGTCGACGCCTGCCATCGGCTCGCGCTGTTGTATGACAAGAAGGGCGACGGCGAAACGGCGCGGAGGTACTATCAGATCGCCCTGAAAACGGACGCCAAGAACGCCGATCTGCTCTGCGACTTCGCATACAGTTGCTACCTCCGGAAACAATGGACGGAGGCGGAGGCGGGCTTGCGGCGGGCGATTGCCCTGGACCCCGACCACGCCCGCGCCCACAACAACCTCGGGCTTCTTCTGGCCCGCACCAACCGCCCAAGCGACGCGCTGCGGGAATTCGCCAAGGCGGGGTGCTCGGAAGCGGCCGCACGGTCCAATCTCGCCTTTGCGTTGTCCCTGGAGGGCCAGTTGCAGGAGGCGGAGAAGCAGTTTGAACTCGCCCTGGCAGCCGACCCGAACCTGAAGACCGCCCGCGAGGGCCTCGCCAAGCTGCGGTCGGCCCGCGCCAATGCCGACACGTCCGGAGTGGCCGTGGCCGAGGATCCGTCGGGGCGTGGCGTGGCAACCACGGCCTACCTCCCCGCACCCGCCACCCGGCGCGTGAGGCAGTGAGTCCGGACGGTTGCCCGCCAGCCGTTCCGCGCGAGCAGTCCCGCTAGCCGTCCGCCTGCTTCGTGTTCGGGGGGCACTGCCGGGACACCTGGGCCTCGTGGATCTGCTGCCGGCGGACGCTGCGGACGGTGATGCAGACGTCGCCGTGCCGGACGACGTCGCCGCCGTGTACGGGACGCCCGAGCCGCTCCACGGTCCACTCGTTCAGGGTACGTGGCGGAGGCGAAGCCCCCCCGGAAACCAAGTTGATCCCGGTAGCCTCCGCAAGGCGAGCGAGTGGGGCTCCGCCGCCCACGACCCAGGCCGTCCCCGACGGCTTGATGTGGGTAGGCATCCGGTCGTACTCGTCCTGGATCTCGCCCACCAACTCCTCGATGATGTCCTCCAGGGTGATCATGCCCACGACCTTGCCGGCGCCGTTCCGCACGAGGGCAATGTGGGCGTGCTCGCGGATCATCTGCTCCAGACAGGTGGAAAGGGGAAGCCCCTCGCCGACGGCCGGGATCGGCCGGACCACGGACCGCAGCGACGGGTTTGGGCTCGCCAGTCGCATGCAGGCCACGATGTCCTTGAAATTGGCGTAGCCCACGATCGCCTGAGGGTCACCCGGCCGTTCGGTGACGGGAAAACGGGTGTGCAAGTCGAGGTGCGCAACGACGAGGGCCTCCGGCAGGGAGGTGTCAACGTCGAGCATGCTGATGTGCTCCGCAAGGAGCATGCTTTCACGGACCGGCCGGCTGGAGAGCCGCGCGGCACTGAGAATGATGCTCTCCTCCTGCGCGCCGATCAGTTTGGCAGTGCGGGCCAACGCGGCAATGGCACGGAGCTCCTGGAGCTCGGCGGCCTCGGACCGCAGCCCCAGTCTGCTCCCCGGGCGCCAGCGGCGCTCGCCCCAGTGCGTGACGAGCATCGCCGACTTCTCCAGGCACCACACGACCGGCCACGTGCTGCCGGCCATCCAGCTCATCACCGGCGACAGCCGCAGGCAAACCCACTCCTTGTTCCGCAGGGAAAACACCTTGGGCGCGAGCTCGCCGAGGACGATCGTCACCACCGTTAGCGGCACGACGACCAGAGCGATCGCCAGGGGCGCCGCAAGAACGGGCGAGAGCCCGGCGTCATCCACGAGGTAGGGCACGATCTGGCCTCTGGCCCCAACCCCCCCGGTCGCAGCGGCGATGGCTCCAACCAGCGTGATCCCCAATTGCACCACGGCCAGGCTCCGCTCGATGCTCCTCTTCATCGCCAGCGCGGCCTTGGCCCCGACGCGATTCTCCTTGGCCAGCGACTCCAACCGGGCCAGCGAGACCGACGCCAAGGCGATCTCGTAGCCGGCGAAGACGCCGTTCAGGGCGATCATCGCCAGCATCACGGCCAACTCAATGCCCCACACCAATACGTCCTTTCGGGTGGAATGGTAGCGCCGCTGCCTGGCGGGTCAAGGGCCGCTCATCCCTTCGCACCGGCCCTTTCCCATCATAGTGACCAAGCCAAGCGCGGCAAATCCCCTCCTCGGCAGGCAGAATTCTGCAGTCACCAGGCGTCTTCCTGCGGTCAGCAGGCATCCTCGGTCCGCGTCAGCAATTCGGCGGCCGTTTGGACGTCAGTGACCAGATGGGTCCAGAGGCGGAGGCTCGGCTGCGTCAAAAGGGGGAGCATGGCCTCGGTCTTGGTGGTCCCGCACTCGCTGCACGGCCCGGCCAGGAGGACGACGTACTTGTCGGGCCGCTGGGCCCAGGCGACCAGGTCCGAGATTTCGAACAGCGTGACGGCCCGCACGGGGCAGCCTTCGACAATCGGCCCGCCTGCACCATAGGGGCGGAATTGCACGTCCCCGACCCAGCCCAGCGCCTCCATGTTTTCGAGCACCTCGCGGCGAAGTTCCCCTTTGTCGATCAAGTGCTTCAGGTATTGGTTCAACAACCCGTGCTCGTCGCGGGCGGTGGCAAAGGAGGTCACGACGATGTCGATTTCGCCGGCCCGGTCGAACGATTCGTGGACCCCCGGGTGGGCGATGACCTGCCCGTAGTCGCCCGAGGGGACGACCGTCGCCGAGAACAGGCCGACGAACTCCGTCTTGGTCAGCAGGTCGTCGAAGTAGCTGAAATACGTGACCGGGGCCTTCTGGGGTTGGTCGACCAAGAAGCCGCCGGCGGTCAGGGCGTGGAGGACCAGCGGCGGGCACGTCAGGTCCGAGTAGAGCCTGCTGGCCAGGCGCTTGGCCACCATCATCGCGGAGAACCCGCCGCCCAGACCGAGGTGGACGCGCGGGTCGGCCGACCCCTGTTCCTTTTTTTTCTTGCCCAGGCGCTTGATCAGCGCGAGGATCAGATCGGCGCCTGCGGTGGCCACGTGGGTCAGCGCGTCGGGACCGCGGCGGTTGACCACCTGGATCGTCTCCGTGTCTTCGGCGTATCGGCCGACTCCGTAGGCTTCCGCGAGCCGCTGGGCGAAATGGAGCTCCCGCGGCGGCTGGAGCAGGAGATAGTTTCGCCGCACGGCCTCCCAGAACAGGGGGTAGATCCGCTCCCGGGTGAGGTCCTTGCGTCCCCAACGCTTGTTGAGCCAGTCGGCAATGGCTGCCGCAGAGCCCATCCGCTCCGCTTCCGGCTTGCCCGACCGGGGGTCGTACTGCCTCGCCAGGTGCGAGAGAAACCGGTCGCAGACGGCAAAGACGAGCTCGTCGCTCTCCTGCGACGGGTGCCAGCGTTTCTTCCTCGGCATAGGTCATCTCCCGGCCATGCCTGCGGTTTGTCTCTCCGTAATCTATTCGTCGCGTTCGGGGAGGGCAAGCTTGCCGAGAGATGCCCCGGCGAAGATAATCAGTCGCCAGCGACAGGCCTGCGGGAGAGAGGCCATCGGGAGATCCAGAAGGACCGCCGGGAAATCCAGTAGGACCGGCGTCTCGCCGGTTCGGAGACCGGCGTCTCGCCGGTTCGGAGACCGGCGTCTCGCCGGTTCGGAGAATCCGCCCGGGAACGCGGACAGGCGGGACGCGGACAGGCGGGACGCGGACAGGCGGGACGCGGACAGGCGGGACGCGGACAGGCGGGACGCGGACAGGCGGGACGCCTGTTCTACTGACTCTCGGCTCGGCCTGCGCTAGTTGAGGCTTTGTCCCGGCCGACCGGCCGGAAAGTGTTCCGATGGAAGGTGTGCCCATGACCGACGAGGTGCTTGATTTCCGCAGCGACACGGTGACCCGGCCGACCGCCGCGATGCGGGCCGCGATGGCCGCGGCGGAGGTAGGGGACGACGTGTTCGGCGACGACCCGACGGTGCACCGGCTCCAGCGGCGCGTGGCGGAGATGCTCGGCAAGGAGGCGGCCTTGTTCGTGCCCTCGGGGACGATGTCGAATCTGATCGGCGTGCGGCTGCACTGCCGGCCGGGCGACGAACTGATCTGCGAGGCGGGATGCCACATTTACAACTACGAGCAGGCCGGCTACGCGCAGCTCAGCGGCGTGGCCGCCCGGGCGGTCGCGGGCAGCTACGGCGTCCTCGACGTTTCCCAGTTGGAAGACCTGGTCCGGCCCGATAATCCGCACTTCGTTCGCACCCGGCTCGTCTGCCTGGAGAACACCCACAACCGCGGCGGCGGGCGGATCCAGCCCTATGCGACCGTGGAGGCGATCTGCCGCTGGGCCCGCGATCGCGGCTTGAGGACCCATCTCGACGGTGCCCGGCTCTGGAATGCCGTCGTCGCCACGGGGATCGAAGCCCCGCGGTGGACGCAGCACTTCGACACCGTCAGCGTCTGTTTCAGCAAGGGGCTGGGGGCGCCGGTCGGCTCGGCGATCTGCGGGCCGCGCGAGCTGGCGGCCGAGGCGGTCCGGCACCGCAAGGTGCTTGGCGGCGGGATGCGCCAGGCCGGCATCCTTGCCGCGGCCGCCCTGTACGCGCTGGACCACCACGTCGAGCGCCTGGCCGAGGACCACGCCAATGCCCAGCGTCTGGCGGAAGGGATCCGCCGCATCGACCGGCTCCGGCTCGATCCGGACACGATCGACACGAACCTGGTCTTCTTCCACGTCGATCCGGCCTGGGGCTCGGCCGCCGAGTTCTCGGCCGAGCTGAAGCGCGGCGGGGTCCTGATGAACGCCACCAGCCGGACGATGATCCGCGCCGCGACGCATCTGGACGTGGACGGCCGCGACGTGGAGCGTGCCCTGCGCGTCCTGGAAGGGGTCGCCCGGCACGCGACGGGGGCTTGATCTGACGGGCGGGCCCTGCCGGCCGCCTGTCGGAGGCCGTGCACCAATTCAGTAGGACCGGCGTCTCGCCGGTCCGGCCTCGATTCGGGGAGAGTGCGAGGACGGGCGAGACGCCCGTCCCACTCACCCTCGGCTCGCGCTGCGTTTCCCCGTAGTATACTGGCGTACATGCAGGGAGCGACCGGATGCTCGACCCCCGGGGCCCGGGAACACGACTTTGCGGGTTGTGCCGACCACGGCAATCTGGGGCGGCGTTGCGGCTCCCGGCCGCGCCGCGACGCCACGCCGCTGCCGGTGTGTCGGCCGGACCGCGAAAAAACTTCAAAGATTTTCTCGTTTCGTAACCGCTTGCCGGGCTTGCACTAAGAGCCGGCAAACCGGGCCGTGTTAAACTATACGATTTGCCCATCGGCCGGGAATTTGCCAAACTCTCTTGAAGAGGGATCAATCGTGGTCTGGCGGGGGTTTTGCCCTGCGCCCGGACCGACACCAAGTGATCTTGCGGCTAGGCGTGCCGGCTTGAAGGCCGGCGAGGTGGGAGCGACATGAAAACGGTCATTTCTATCCTGTGCGTTGTGGGCCTTGGGCTCCTGGTGACGCTTTCGGCGAGCGCCCAGGAGTGCTGTTCGGCGCCTTCGGTCTCGGCTTGGGCACCGCAGGCGGTTCAAGCGTATCGGCTGGAATACCAGACGGTGTACGAGCCGCAGCAGGTGACCGCGTACCGGATCGAGTACGAGACCGTGTGCGAGGACCGCCAGGTTCTCCGATACCGCCCGGTCTGGGAGACGCAATGCCACGAGCAGCGCTATCGCGTTGCCAAGCAGGTCGCGGAGACGGCCGATCGCGAGGAGCGCCGGACGGTGTGGAAGACGGTCTGGGAGACGCAGATGCGCGACTACAGCTACGACCGCGTGACCTACGTGCAGGAGGCCGCCGAGCGCGAGGAACGATACACGGTGATGCAGCCGGTGTGGGAGACGCAGGAGCGGCAGGAATGCCAGACCGTGCTCCGCCCGGTGCAGCAGACGGTCTACCAGACCCAGTACACCACGGCCTATGAGCCGGTGACGACCAGCTATGGCCGGTACGTCGATCAAGGGTCCGTCACCAGCCAGCTCGTCTACAAGGAGCCGCTGCTGTTCCGGAACCGCCTGGCTTGGATGCCTGGGCAGGCGGTCACGGACGCGATCACGGGGGCCGTCGCCTATCAGAGGGCGGGTCTGTACTGGGTGCCGCGCGGGCACTACGAGGTGCAGCCGGTATACCAGCCGAACTTCGTGCCGCAGGTCGTGACCCAGACGACGTACATGCCGCGGGCCGTGGCCCAGCAAGTTCCCGTCCAGGTGACCAACTACCAGCCCGAGCAGGTCTGCCAGCGCGTGCCGGTGCAGGTCTGCCGGATGGTGCCCCAGGAGATGGTGCGGAAGATCCCCTACACCGTGTCCCGCCCCGTCACCGAGCGCGTGCAGCACCAGGTGCCGGTGCAGGTCTGCCGGATGGTGCCCGAGGAGCAGGTATTCAAGGTGCCCGTCACGACCTACAAGACCGTGTACGAAGACCGGGTGGAGCAGGTTCCGGTTCGCGTTTGCCGGATGGAGACGGTGCAGGACACGGAGCGCGTGACGCGAATCGTCGAGAAGCGCGTGCCGGTGACCTCGACCTGCTACGTGCCGCGGGTCGTGTGTTACCGCGTGCCCCTGGATGCGTGCGGGAATCCGCTGCCCGTGAGTCCTCCTCCGGCTGCGGCGCTTCCGGGTCCGGCGCCGGAGCCGACGCTGGCTCCGCCGAAGGGGGATGCCGCCTCCAAAGCGCCCGCGTTGAAAGAAGCACCCGGGCCCGGGGAGCCGGAGGGATCGCCCACCGACGCGGGCCGCAAGGGAGCGGGTGAGCAGGGGAAGGCGGCGGAGAAGCCCGACCAGGGTAAGCCCAAGCCGGCCGCTCCCCAGGTGCCGGCGCCCGGGGAAGGGCCCTACAACGGAAAATCGAAGACCCAATAGCCGGGCCCGACGCCCCGGCGCGGGAACCTGATCGGGGTGCAAGTGTCGCGACGCTTGCACCCCGTTCTGTTGCGCCGGCACCTGGTCCCCCTCCGCCAACCGGGGAGCCGGGAACACGAATTGACAGGCCGCCCGCGTGCCGCCACACTGGGGCTGTCGCTCAAGTCAGGCGGAACGTCAGTCGTCGTATCCGGGGATGGACGAGCATGAGCACCGGCTCACGGGATCAGGCCTCGGAAGTGCTCCAGGGCAAGCGGGTAGCCTTTGTCGGTCGTTTGGCGAGCATGCCGAAGCGCGAGGCCGCCCAACTGGCGCGGCGTCACGGGGCGATCGTGGTCGAGACGCCCGACGCTTCGGTCCACCTGATCGTGGTGGGGGAGGAGTTGCCCTTGGGCGACGCGGGGGAGCCGGAAGAGCTGTTCGACGCGGCGACCCGCCAGGCCGCGGAAGCCGGCACCCTGGAGATCCTCACCGAGACGCAGTTGTGGCAGCGGTTGGGCCTGGTCGAGGCCGAGCCGAACATCCACCGGCTGTACACGCCGGCGATGCTCGCCGAGTTGCTCGAGGTGCCGGTGGCGGTGATCCGCCGCTGGCACCGGCGCGGACTGATTGTTCCCGTCCGGGAGGTGCGGCGGCTGCCTTACTTTGACTTCCAGGAGGTCGCGGCGGCGCGGAGGCTGGCGGAGATGCTGGCGTCGGGCATGTCGCCGGCGGCGATCGAGAAGAAGCTGGCGGCCCTGGCCCGATACCTGCCCGGCGTCGAGCGGCCGCTGGCTCAATTGTCGGTGATCGTCGAGGGTCGCGAGATTCTGCTGCGGCAGGGGGACGGATTGATCGAGCCGGGCGGGCAGTTGCGGTTCGACTTTCGGGCGGCTGAGGCCGATCGCGAGGCCGCGGCGGCGGAGAGCAGGCCGGCGGAATCGCGCGGGCCGGCCGTCGGGCTCCCGACGGCTGGCAGCGGCGCAGGCGCGACGGCCGCTTCGCCCGAGCAGTTGGCCCGAACGGCGGCCGAGTGGGAAGAGGAAGGGCACCTGGAGGCGGCTGCCGAGATGTACCGTGTGGCGATGGCGGCCGGCGGACCGCGGCCGGAGTGGTGTTTTCAACTGGCGGAGCTGCTCTATCGACTGGGCGATCGGGGGGGGGCGCGGGAGCGATACTACACGGCCATCGAGCTGGACGAAGACTACGTCGAGGCCCGTGCCAACCTGGGTTGCGTGCTGGCCGAGACCGGCCAACCGGAATTGGCGGTCGCGGCGTTCCAAGGGGCCCTGGCGTATCATCAAGACTATGCCGACGTCCACTACCTCCTGGCGCGCCTGCTGGACGAGCTGGACCGCCGCCGTGAAGCGGAGGAGCACTGGCGGGCGTTTCTCGAGCTGGCCCCCGACAGTCCGTGGGCCGAGCGGGCCCGGAATCGTCTGGGTAGTCTGCGGCCACAGTAGCGGTCGGGCGAGTCTCAAGGGAGTTTTGTCGGATGCCCGCGCGGGGGGCTTGCGGCGCGGTGCGGGCCGTGTATCCTTGCGTTGGCGGGGAAGTCGATGCAAGACATCCTGTTCGAATATGAACTCAACCCGACGACGTGGGCCTACTTGTCGGCCCTGTTGACGATCGGGATCTACCTGAAGTTCCACCGCTTCTGGAGCGTGCGGAACCTCGACCTGATCGGGCTGATCGCTTTCTCGCCCGGCCTGCTCCTGGTGTTCTACGGCCAAACGCAGAGGCACCTGGAGACATTGGGCTACCTTTGGCTGTTCGCGGTGGGCGCGTTTTTCCTGATCCGCCTGCTGTTGGACCCCATCATGGTCCGCCGGCCGCTCCTGGAGCCGAACCTGAATGCCAGCGGCCTGACGTTCACGGGGATCGCGCTGATCGTGTTCTTGACGGCGAACGTTCTGGCCTCGAATCCGCCGGAGCGTTTGGAGCACGTCCTTGCCCGGCAGGACGGCTCGGCCTTGCACAGTCCCGGCTGTCCGTTTTTCTACCACCTGGCCAGCTTCGCCAGCGCGCCGAAGGTCGAGCGGCCGAGGGTCGAGCCGGCGAAGCGGGAAGCCCCGAAGGCCAGGTTCGCCTGGAACTATCCGACCCGGCCGGTTCAAGTGGCCGTGGCCCGCTCCGTGGTCCTGGCGGCCCAATTGCTGCTCTTGGTGGGAATCGTGCTGGTCGGGTATCGCCACTTCGACAACGTGCGTACCGGGGTGGCCGCGGCGGCGCTGTACCTCTTGCTGCCTTACATGGGGCAAATGACCGGGCGGATCGACCACGCGGTGCCGGGGGCCCTGCTGGTCTGGGCGATCGTGATGTACCGGCGGCCCGTGGTCTCCGGGCTGCTGATGGGGCTGGTGGCCGGACTGATTTTCTATCCCCTCTTTCTCCTGCCGCTGTGGTGCAGCTTCTATTGGCGGCGGGGGCTGCTCCGCTACCTGGGTGCGGTGGCTTTCGCGCTTCTGTTGATGGGGCTCCTCGTGGTCCTGTTCGCCCCCAGCACCGAGTCGGCCCGGGCGCAGCTTCAGCAGATGATCGGCGGGACGATCCTCTCCCGGGAGGGGGCCGTCGGCTTCTGGCAGTCCTCCGAGCCGACCTACCGCATCCCCGTGCTGGCGGTGTTTGTGGTCCTTTCGGCCAGCCTGGGGCTGTGGCCGGCCCAGAAGAACCTCGGCACGCTCCTGAGCTGCTCGGCCACGTTGATGCTCGGGGTGCAGTTCTGGCACATCCACCAGGGCGGGCTGTACATGGCCTGGTACCTGCCGCTGCTGGTGCTGACCGTCTTCCGACCGAACCTGGAGGACCGCGTGGCCTTCAGCGCGGTCATCGAGGGGCGCACGACCTGGGTTGGCCGGCTCTTCACCCGGCGGCAAGGGCCGGCGGCGACGGCCGGCCAGCACGATCAGGACCCCCGGCGGGCCTCGACCGCCTCGCGGCTCCTCTGGGCGGCGTACCACGACCTCCAGGCTTCGACGTTGAAGCCGTAGTTGACGCCGGTCAGTGCCGCGAGGGCCTCCAGCACGGAGCGGTTCTCGGACCGCTCGCGGCGAGTGAGGTACTTTGGCGCGCCGCCGCTCAGCCCGCTCCCTCCCCCGCCGGGCCCAGACCCGAACATCGGGTTGACCTGGCCCGCCGCCGGGTTGGGGACCTTGCGCTTGTGGAGGGTCACCAGCGCGTCAATCAGCGGGCCGATCGCCGATTTGTCCTCCATCTCCTTCAACGCCACCGCCGCCCGGTTGATCGTGTTGACGTTCTTTTCCTGGAGCCGGGCGACAAAGAACTCGACCAGCTTGGTATCCTTGACTTTCTTCAGGTAGTCAAGGCACGTCGCCCGCACGTCTTCGTCCGGGTCCAGCAGCGCGCAAGAGGCCAGTTTCCTCTTTGCCTCCGGAGTCCCCAGACCGGCCAGCGCCTTGGCAAACAGCACCCGGGCCTTCGGGCTGTCGCCGCTGGCCTCCAAGGCCCGGGCCAAGCCCAGGACCGCGGCCGGGTCCTTGATTTCCAGGATTTTCTCCCGCGCGATGCGGCCACGGTCCGTGTCCAGCCAGCTCCGCCACACTTCGATCGTCCGGATCCATTCCTTCTCCGCTTTCTGCTGCTTCTGCTTCTCCTCGAGCACTTCAATTTCCTGAGGAGTCAGCCAGCGGCCCTTGTAGAGCTCCAGCCCGCGGGCTTTCATCAGCGCCTCCTGGGTCGTCCAGCGGCCGTCCTTCCAGGTGTAGCCCAGGGCGAGCCGGGCCTGCTTGTGGTTGGGGTCCAACTCGAGCAGCCGCTGCAAATGGACCTTCCGCTGCGCCTGGAGGTTCCTTTCCCGGCACCATTCGGCCAGCTCCCACTGCCCTTCCACCGTGTCCGGATAGCGGGCGTGGGTTTTCTCGTACTCCGCCTCGGCCGGCCGCTGCCGCACCACCTGCTTGACCTGCGCGTGGTCGAGCGTCACCACGGCCCCTTCGGGCGTCTTGACGACGTACGTCTTCCTCGGCACTTCGTTGGGGTTTTGAATCTCCCCGGTGATCTGCCCCCCTTGGGTCAGCAAAAGCGTCTCGCCCGGCGCGCGGCCGGTTGCCAAGAACACCGAAAAGAGGACCGCCAAGCCGACCGCTGCGGATTTCACGGTAATTCCCCTCCTCCGGGCGAAGGATGAATTGCGGGCGCGAGGGCCTTACTCTAGTATAGAAGGGAATGGGCGAGCATGCCATGAGCCGCGTCCCGGACGAACACCGTGCCCAAGCCCCCCGATCGGTCCGGTGCGTGGTGGTCACCGTCAGCGACACCCGCACCCTGGAGACGGACACCGGCGGCGGGACGATCGTGGAGTTGCTTCGTTCGGCCGGGCACGAGGTGCTCCAGCGGCACCTCCTCCGCGACGAGCCGGAGCCCATGAAAGCCCTTCTCCTGTCTCTTGGCGACCGTGCCGACGTGGACGCAATCCTCATGACCGGCGGCACCGGATTGGGGAGCCGCGATCAGACCTTCGAGACCGTCAGCAGCCTGCTCACTAAGCCTCTGCCTGGCTATGGGGAGCTTTTTCGGGCATTGAGCTACGCGGAGATCGGCCCGGCGGCAATGCTCAGCCGTGCCGTTGGAGGCCTCGTGGGCAGAAAGGTCCTCCTGACCATGCCTGGTTCCCAGGCGGGTGTGCGGCTGGCGATGGAGAAGCTCATCCTCCCCGAATTGGGGCACATGGTGCGGGAGGCCAGGCGGTAGAGACGCCGCGGCAGCCCACCCTCTTTAGAGTGGTATGCTCGCCTCGCGGGACACGTGTACCGATTCCTCCAGAGGCGCGGACCACGATCCTTCTCCCGGTTGACGGGCGGAGGGAGTTCCCGGTTCGATGCCGGCCGGGAATTGCCGATGCTGATTTAGTAGCTTGCCCTGGTCGGACGTCCCCGCCGCGCGGCGGATCCGCTCCTGGGAGGGGGTTATGTTCAAGCCGCTTCAACTCCTCTTCGTGGCCGCCCTCGGGTTCGGCGCCTGGTACTTCTTCACCCATTTCCGCGTGCAAGGGTGGGAGGACTTGCGGATCGAGCCTGCCGCGGGCCCGGCGGGGGTTGGTGCTCCACAGGCCGGGCAAGGGGGGAGGCCCGCGGCTCTATCCGGTCGGAAGTCGATCCGCATCGCGTGTGCGAATTTCGGCCCGCTGGACCGGTCGAAACTGGGCAAACCGGCCGTGGCGGCACACCTGGCACAAATCGTCCGCCAGTTCGAGCTGTTGGCCCTTCAGGACGTCGCCGCACGGGACCAAGGGCTGCTGGTGCAACTGGTCGAATTGGCGAATGCCCCCGGGCGGCACTACAACTTCGTCACCGCGCCGCAAGTCGGTCGCGATCCGGTCCAGCAATACAGCGCGTTTGTGTTCGATGCGGACGCCGTCCAGGTTGACCGCGTCTCGGTGGCGCTGGTGGAAGATCGGGCCGGGCAGTTCCTTCACTCGCCGCTGGTTGCGTCCTTTCGCGCGTTGGGCCCGGCGGAGAACGAGGCGTTCACGTTCACGCTGGTCAACGTTCACACCCCCGCGGACCGCGTTGCCGGCGAGCTGAACTTGCTGGCCGCGGTGTTTCGCGCGGTTCGCGACAGCGGCCGCGGCGAAGACGACGTGATTCTGCTGGGGGAAATCGGCACCGACGAGACCCGCCTCGGCCCGCTCGCCCGGCTGCCCAACCTGCTCTGCGCGGTCTCCGGATTGCCGACCACGATGCAGGGGAGCCGGCAGGTCGACAACATTCTCTTCGATCGCCGGGCGACGGTCGAGTTCACGCATCGATCGGGGGTGTACGACCTGATGCGCGAGCTGAGCCTCTCCGCGCGGGAAGCCGCCGAGGTCTCCGATCACTTGCCGGTCTGGGCGGAATTCAGCGTCTACGAAGGGGGGCAGGCGGGCCACGTGGCGGCGGCGCGGTGAAACGCTACCAGCGAAGGGGTCGGGAGTCGTTTTCCATGTCGGTGAGAAGATTTACGCATACTCAAGAGGCATCCCCGCCGACATGGAAAACGACTCCCGACCCCCTGCAACAACCCCTGCGACAACCGTTAGCCGTCTTCCGGGCCTTGCCGGCGTCGCTGGTACTGCTTGCTGGCATTCTGCAGCGTGCGGCGCTCTTCGCGGGTCAGGCTTTTCTCTCCCTCGCGGGAGATCTTGGCCAGGATGCGGTCCACTTCTTGGGTAAGCGACTCTTCCTCGTCCTCCGGCAAATGGACGCGGAGCCGGGGTTTCGGCTTGAAGCGGCGCCAGGAGAAGCTCCCCGGGGTAAGCCGGCCGAAATTCCAGCCCGCCCGGTAGTAAAGGAATGCCAAGGCCGCGCCGGCCAGGTGCACGGTGTAGGCGATGTTGCTGCCGGACCGGCCCGCCGGGGCACCGTACGACTGGAGGGCCCCGAGGGCGTCCAGCGTGACCATCAGCACGCCGGCGAGCCAAGCGGGCGTGGGGAGGACGAAGAACAAGAGCAGAATCCGCCGGGGAAAATGGAGCGCGTAGAGAATCACGATCCCCGCGACGGCCCCCGAGGCGCCGATCACCGAGCTTTGCGGCGCGCCCTGCGCGAGCTGGTTTCCCACCGCCCAGACCAGCCCGCCAAACGCCGCCAGCGCCAGGTACAGCCGCAGGAACTCCTTCGGCCCGTAGAGCCCCTCGATCTCCCGGCCGAACATCCACAGGCCGAGCATGTTGAGCACGATGTGGTCGGGCCGCTCGGCGTGCATGAAGGCGTAGCTTACAAACCGCCACCACTGGAAGTCGGTCAGGGTCGTGCCGGTGAGCCTGCACAGCTCGTAGAGCGGATGCTCCAGGACGAGCCAGTCGACCAGGTAGATGACCACGTTGGTCAGGAGGAGGCAGCCGACGACGGTCCGCGGAAAGCTCAGGCCGAACGACGGTCGAGCCTGCCGGTAATAGTCGCGATCGTAGATCCCCATCTTGCTTCCGTGACGGACGCTACTTTCCGGCCCCGGCTTGGGCCATCGTCCGCGTCCGTTCGTCGATGCGGCGGGTCGCCTCCAGTTGAATGCGGGCGATCTCGGCCACGGCCGCCTGATTGGCCTTCTGCGTCTCGATGATGGCCGACTGCAGCTCGGCGACCTTGTTTTCCACCGCTTGGCGATGGGCGGCCACCGTGTCCCGCGCCGTTTCGGCCTTGGCCAGCTCGACTTTCAAGTCGGCGACCTCCTTGTTCAGTTGATCGATCCGCTGCTGGGCCTGCGTGAGGGAACTCTCCATGGCTGCCAGGTCGGTCTGCTCCGATGCGATCGCGTCCGTGAGCACCGCGCGCAACCGATAGAACTCGGTAAACAGCCCTTCATAGTCGGCGAGGTATTCGAGCTTCGGCTTGGCGGTGTCCCGCGGGCTGGGCTCGGCCGCGGGAGCCGTGCCCGAGGGCGCGGATTGCTCGACCTTTCCCGGCGGCTCGCCGGGCGTTGCCGCGGCGGGCGGCTGCCCCCCTTCCGCCAGCTCGAAATACCCCGGCACCGCCCGGGGCATCAGCTCGTACAGCGACCACGTCCCGCCGCTTTGCCGGCTCTGCTCGATCCGGGCCTTCTGATCGTCGACGAGCGCGCGCGCCGGCTGCAACTGCCACTGCTGGTTGCCCTGGCCCCCCACGGCCTTCAGCACGAACTCGCCCAGGTAGTCGCCGTGGGGTTTGCCCTGCGTCGGCTCTTCAAACGCGAACACCTGCATGTTCACGGCGCTCGGCGGCGGCGGCGGCAAGGTGACGACGACCGAGGCTTCGCCGGTGGCCGGATTGAATTGCAGGGGCTTCGCCCCCGGCCAGACCCGGCCCCGGTCGACCGTCAACTTGTTCACCTCCACCCTCAAGGCGCGGAGTCCTTCGGGGCCGTTGATCAGCTCGTCCTTTTGCTGCGCGTTCTTCTCCAGCGCTGCCTCGTGGCGCTCATAGCACTCCTGCCAAGCCTGGTGCGTTTTCAAGGCGAGGGCGCCGAAGTAGAAGTAGGCCAGCGACGTCACGATGATGAGCCCGACAAGGACCTTGTTCCAAGTGCTCATGGCAAGCCGAACCGGTAGTATGCGAAGGGGTACAACTAGCCGTCAGGCCGGGTGCCGAGCGCTGGCAGCCTGCTCGGCACCATCCCAGCATGGAGTCCGTAATCTCGATCCTATTCAGGCCGCACTCGGGTGTCAAGCTTTTTCCGGTCGGGTCCATTCTACGCAAGTCGTTTGTTAGCCTTGCCTTTCTCTGTCCTGCCCACCCCCCGGCATCCGGACAACCCGCACAATCGTTCAAGTCCGAACTATCGGCGGCCGAATGGTTAACCGATGCATCCATTTGTCCCAGAATCCCCCGATCTCCGCAAGGAATCTGGCTCGCGCCGCTGGCTCGACCTGATCGAGCAGATCGTGGTCTGTGCCCGGCTGCTCCGGTCCGGAGCAGCCCGGCCAGTGTGCGACGGGGACCTCAGCGACGCCCAATTGTCCGTCCTATGGGGGGTGTATAGCCACGCGGAACTGGCGGTCAGCCAAAACCAATTGGCGGCGGCCCTAGCGATCTCTTCCGCCCACGTCAGCGGCTTGGTCGAGCAGCTCCGCGGTCGAGGTCTTCTGATAGGGCACCGGCCGGCACCGGACCGGCGGTGCCAGTCCTGGCGGCTGACCGAGTTGGGCCGGGAAACGCTGGCCGCCGTGCTGGCCGACATGGCGGGCTGGGCCGGCACGATGGATCGCCGCATCCCGCCCGAGCGTTCCGAGGCGTTGGCAAGACTCCTCGATGAGGTCTGCAGGATCCTCCGTGCCCCGGGGAGCCGCGAGGTGGATCTGCCGGAAGGGGAATACGGGGAGGCCGCCGCATGAACGCCCGCCGCAGGCGATCTCTCCCCATCTGCCCGGACACAGAAGGCCGCCGTGGCTGGCGCCTTGCCAAGGTCTACGGGATTGTCTTGCTCGGGGCTTTGATGTTGGGCTCGGGCGGGTGCACGCGGGCCCACTACCGCCGCCAGGCCGACCAAGAGGTCTATGGCGCGGTCGCCTGCGCGACGTCCGATCCGCGGTGGCAGATGACCGACTATACCATCCAGCCCAGCCCCCAGTCGCGGATGTACTCGCCGTTTGACGCCGACTGCCCGCCGATGCCGCCGGACGACCCCGACTCGCACGAGTTGATACAGTGCGTGGACGGCATGCGGGGGTCGAAGCGGTGGGACCGTTACGGGAAGGCTGCGTACGTGGAGAATCCGGGCTGGGAGCGGTTCCTCCCGCGGGACGAGAAAGGCGTCGTGGTCCTCGACCGCCAGGCGGCCGTTCAGGCCGCGTTTCTCAACTCCCCCGACTATCAGACCGAGTTGGAAGACCTCTACCTGTCGGCGCTGGCGGTCACCTTCGAGCGGTTCCGCTTCGACACCCAGTTCTTCGGCGGGACGTCGGCCTTCTACACGGCGGACGGGCGGCTCCGCGGCGGTGGCGGGTCGCAGAGCACCCTCGGGGTCGACAACGCGCTGCGGGCCGAGCGGCTGTTCGCCACCGGGGGGGAGCTGATCGTCGGCCTGGCCAACTCGCTGGTGTGGCAGTTCTCCGGGCCCGACAGCTCCAACGTCAACACCCTGCTCAATTACTCGCTGGTTCAGCCGCTCTTGCGGGCCGGGGGCCGGGCGGTGGTGCTGGAACGGCTGACCGACGCCGAGCGGGCGATGCTGGCCAACGTCCGCCAGATGGAGCAGTTCCGCCGCGGGTTTTACACGCAGGTGGTTGCCGGCCGCAATCCCGGGCCGGGCCCGGCTTCCGGCGGACCCGGAATCCCCAGCGTCTCCAGCCCCATCTCCGCCGCCGGAGGCTTTCTCGGGCTTCTGGAGGAGCAGGTCCGCATCCGCAACCAGCGGGCGTACGTCGTCGGGCTGCGGAGAAGCCTGCAACGGGTGATCGCGTACAACGAGGCCGGGCAGATCAGCCGCTTGCAGGTGGAGCAAGCGCGCCAGGCGCTTTATCAAGCCCAGAGCCAGTTGCTCGCCGAGGAAACGGCGGACTATCAGGATCGGCTGGACAACTACAAGATCGCCTTGGGTCTGCCGCCCGAGGTCGAGGTCCGCATCGCCGATCCGCTGTTGGCGCGCTTCGACTTGATCGCGCCCGAGATGACGGCCACGGCGGACGCTTTGGAAGAAGCGCAGAAGCTCATTAGCAACGTGGACCAGCCGCTGCCGGCCGACTACCGGGAAGGACTGGAGTTGCTCCGGCAAAGGGTCCTGGCACAAATCGAAGCGGTCCGGCAAGACCTGGCGACGCTCGACCACTCGCTGCCGGCCCGGCGGCGGAACCTGGGCGCGCTGGCCGGCCGGCCGGAGATTGCCGGGGGGATCGTGGAGAGCGACCCCTACGACGTGAAGAAACTGGACGAGCGCGTTGCCGAACGGCACAGCGAGTTTGCCGATAAGGGAGGAAAACTGGGGGCGACGGCCGCGCGGTGGCAAGAGCTCAATCAGGACGCGCCACCCGCCGCCGCGATCGGGGCACGGGAACGGGAGGCCCTCAAGAAGGTGCTCACCGACGCCGGAGACGACTTCTGGGAACTGCAGTTGATCCAGGCCAGGGCCCGCCTGGACGCGGTGTCCCTGATCCAAGTGGACCTGAGCCCCGAACAGGGCCTGAGGATCGCCCGGGCCAATCGCCCCGACTGGATGAACGCCCGGGCCGCGCTGGTCGACACCTGGCGGCAGATCGAGATCGCCGCCAACGCGCTCCAGAGCGATCTGAATCTGACCCTCAGCGGCGACATCGACACCGTCGGCAACAATCCCGTCAATTTCAGCGGCTCGACGGGGCGGCTGCGGATGGGGGTGGAGTTCGACGCCCCCTTGACGCGCGTGGCCGAGCGCAATGCCTACCGCGCTGCCCTGATCGCCTACGATCGGGCCCGCCGCGGATACTACGGCTTCGAAGACCGGGTGAGCCAGGTCCTGCGGACCGAGCTTCGCGACGTTCGCCGCGCTCAATTGGACTTCGAGATCCAGCGTCAGGCGGTGTTCACCGCCATCACCCAGGTCGACGTGACCCGCGCCACCGTCAACCGCCCGCCGGCCCCGGGGGAGAAGGGAGGCCAAGAGAAAGGCGCCACCGTAGTCCGCGACCTGGTCGACGCCCTCAATCGGCTGCTGGGAGCGCAGAACGACTTCCTCAGCGCGTGGGTGGATTACGAGATTCAACGAATGAACCTCGACTTCGACCTGGGGACCATGCAGTTGGACGACCATTGCATGTGGGTCGACCCCGGCCCGGTCGACGAGCGATCGATGGAGCGGCCGGAGGAAGGCCCCCAGGCCGGTCCGGAGGTCCTCCCGCCGCCGCCGGAAGTGCCCGATCCGGCCAGCCCTCCCCCGGGCAGCCAGCGGCGGTTGGTGACTGCCCAATAGCCGTTTCTGAGGGCTAGCTCAGTTCAGCCTCGACCGGGGTCTGGCAGTACGTCTTGTCTCCAGGCGGGGCGATCCAGGAAAGTCCCCTCCGTACGTGGCATGTCATTCCATCCGTGCTTGGGGTAACGTAATGACAAGACCGTCGGGACGGGTTAGAATGCAGAATGCGGAAAGACGCATCGGGCTCGCCTCTGCGGCGCAGAGGCGTCCGAAGGGGTGGGCCTGAGAGCGGGGAGGACGGGAGGGCTTCTCATGGAGCGAAGCGGACCAAATCACAAGCGGGAAGGCCGGCGCGGCGGGCTGTCGCACCGGGCCGTCCTGCTGGTCTTGCCGGCCGCGCTGGTGGTGGCGGCACTGGGTTACTCGGTGTACGCCAACCTCTCCAGCCCGTCGAGGGAAGACGCTCCGCTGACGCACACCGTGGAACAAGGCGAGTTCGTCCACGAGATCACCGAGCGGGGCAACGTGGAAAGCGCCAGCAACGTCGAGATCCGCTGCGAAGTCCAGTCGCAGGGCACGGCCGGGACGCGGATCCTCAAGATCATTCCGGAGGGAACGTACGTGCAGAAAAGGGAGGTCCTGGTCGAGCTCGACTCCTCGGCGCTGGAAAACGACCGGCTCAAGCAGATGATCGCTTGCAGCACGAGCGAGGCGGCGTTGATCCAGGCCCAGAACGACTGGGAGACCGCCCAGAAGGCCCGGGAAGAGTACGAATTCGGCAAGTACATCCTCGACGAGGAGACCTGCAAGAGCGACATCGCGCAGGCCAAGGAGAACTACCGCCGCGCCGAGGATTACCTCGATTATAGCCAGAAGCTGGCCAAGAAGGGGTACGTGACCGACATGCAGTTGCAGGCCGACAAGTTCGGCTTCGAGAAGGCCAAGAGCGATCTGGCGTCGGCGGAAACGAAGGCCAGGGTGCTGAAGGAATACACCAAGTCGAAGATGATCAGGCAGCTCGACGCGGACATCGCCACGGGGAAGGCGAAGCTCGACGCGCAGACGGCGACCCACGAGCTGGACATGGCGAAACTCAAGTTGATCAAAGAGCAGATTGCCAAGTGCACGATCAAGGCGCCGGAGCCCGGCCAAGTGGTGTACGCCAACAACACGGAATACCGCGGCTTCGGCAACGAGGTGATCATCGAGGAGGGGGCCCTGGTCCGCGAGCGCCAGGTGCTGATCCGCTTGCCCGACCCCAAGCGGATGCAGGTGAAGGCCAAGGTGAACGAGTCGAAGATCGCCCTGGTGCGGGAGCTGCAGCCCGTGACGATCCACCTGGACGCTTTTCCCGAGGCCGAGCTGACCGGCGTGGTGGAAAAGGTCAACGAGTATCCGGCGCAGTCGTCCTGGTGGAGCACGAGCGTCAAGGAATACGAGACGACGATCAAGATCGTGGATTCCCCGGTCGCCCTCCGCCCGGGCTTGAACGCGGAGGTGAAGATCCGGGTGGCGCGGCACAGCGACGTGATCCAGGTGCCGGTGCAGGCGGTCCTGGAACACGGCGGCAAGCACTACTGCATCCTTCCCGGCAGTGCCGAGTGGGAGGCGCGGGAGGTGAAGGTCGGCGCCACCAATGACAAGTTCGTTCTGGTGAAGGAGGGATTGAGTCGGGGGGAGACGGTGGCCCTGGGAGTGGCCGCGCTGCGGGACAAGGTCGCCCTGCCCGAGCTGCCGCCCGAGCCCCCCGCCAAGCCGATGCTGGCGGAGGCTCGCGGCGCGGTGTCGCCGGCTGTCGCAGGCCCGGCTGCCAAGCCCGGCGGGCTGGCCCAAGCCCGTCCCGCCGGCGCGAAGCCGCCCAGCGGCACGAAACCGGACACCAAGGGGGACAAGCCGGAGGGCAAGGAAGATTCCGCCAGCCGATTGGCGAAGCTGTTCGACGAGGCCGACAGGAACCATGACGGCAAGCTGGACCGGACGGAGGTCCCCGCGCAGTTCGCGCCGCTCCTGGCGACCGCCGATGCCGACAACGACAAGATGCTCAGTCGGGCGGAATGGGACGCCGCGATCCGCGGTCGCGCCGGCGGGAAGCCCGCCCCTGCCGGCGCCGCCGCCGGCCACGGAGGCGGCCCATGAACCTGGCCGCGCGGGTCCGGCAGGTCACCAAGGAATATGTCCTCGACGGAGAAACGGTACGCGCCCTGCGCGGCATCGACCTGGACGTCCCCGAAGGAGACTACGTGGCCATCATGGGGGCTTCCGGGTCGGGCAAAAGCACGCTCTTGAACCTGCTGGGCTGCCTGGACCGTCCGACCTCGGGCTCGATCTTCCTGGGCGACGACGACGTGAGCCGGCTCGACGACGACCGGCTCTCCGAGATCCGCGCCAGCCGGATCGGCTTCGTCTTTCAGTCGTACAACCTGATTCCGCAGCTCACGGTGCTGGAGAACATCGAGGTCCCCTTGTACTACCAGAGGCGGCTCTCGCCCCGCGACCGCCGGCGGTGCCGCGAGCTGGCCGACATGGTCGGCTTGGGGGACCGGCTGAGGCATCGCCCCACCCAGCTTTCCGGCGGCCAGCAGCAGCGGGTGGCCATCGCCCGCAGCCTGGTCAACGACCCCTACTTCATCCTCGCCGACGAGCCGACGGGCAACCTCGACTCGGTGACCACCGAGGAGATCCTCGAGCTCTTGGGACGGCTGAACCGCGAGGGGAAGACGATCATCATGGTGACCCACGAGCCGCACGTCGGCGCGCGGACGCGGCGGGTCGTCCGCTTGATGGACGGCACGGTGCAGTCCGACGAGCGCCGCGTGCCGCCGCAGCCCGCGGCCTGCGGGTCGCCTTCCGCGGAGTGCCCGCAGCCCCTAGCGTCGTGACACGCGCGTTATGAACTTCCTCTGGCTCCGCACCTGGCAACTGGGAATCAAGAGCCTGCTCCTGCACCCGCTGCGATCGCTGCTGACGGTGCTGGGGATCTTCATCGGCGTGGCGAGCGTGATCTGGCTCTTGGCGATCGGGGAGGGAATCAGCCAGAAGGCGCAGGAGCAGATCGAAGGGCTGGGGGCCAGCAACATCATCGTGCGCTCGGAGAAACCCCCCAGCGAGGTCACGGAACGGACCCGGGGCGTTCTCCCTTACGGCCTCACCCGCGAGGACTACGATCGCCTGGTGAGCACGATTCCCACGATCCAGTCGGCGCTGCCGATCCGCGAGATGCGGCGGCGGTTCGGCTACCGGGACCGGATGGTCGACGGGCGGCTGGTCGGCTGCACGCCGGAGTACGCGGAGGTGACGCGCCTGGAGTTGGACCGGGGTCATTTCGTCACCGACATCGAGCAGCAAGACAAGCAGAACCACTGCGTGCTGGCCGCGGAAGTGGCGGAGCGGCTTTTCCCCTACGAGGATCCGCTCGGCCGCTCGATCCACGTCGAGGAGCTGTACTACGTGGTGGTGGGGGTGATGAGGCCGAAGATGGCGACGGCGGCCATCGGCGGATCGCTGGCGGCCCAGGATTTCAGCAACGACGTGTACGTGCCGATTAGCACCCTGCAGAGCCGCATCGGCGACATCATCGTTACCCGCCGCAGCGGCTCCTTCGAGCGCGAGCAGGTCGAGCTCACCCAGGTGACGCTCCGCGTCGACAAGGTCGAGAACGTGCTCGAGACCGCGGAGCTGGTCAAGCAGACGCTGGAGCCGCACCACCGCAACCGGGACTTCCGAGTGACCGTGCCGCTGGAATTGCTCGAGCAGGCGCGAACGACGCGGCTGATGTTCATCATCTTCATGGGCATGATCGCGGCGATCTCGCTGGTCGTCGGGGGGATCGGGATCATGAACATCATGCTCGCCACGGTCACCGAGCGGACCCGCGAGATCGGCATCCGCCGCGCCCTGGGCGCGAAGCGCCGCGACATCGTCCGGCAGTTCCTCGTGGAGACGGTGGCCCTGTCGACGGTTGGGGGGATAACGGGAGTGCTCGGCGGCCTGACCTGCGGACCGCTGATCCGCTGGATGCGGGGGCTCTTGGACGAGGCATTCCCCAAGGTGATGGCCCAATTGCCCGACGTGATCCGGGCGGTCCAGCCGGTGGTGGTGCCGGAATCGATCCCGCTGGCCTTCGGGATCGCGGTGACGATCGGCATCATTTTCGGCCTCTACCCCGCGATCCGCGCCGCGGCGATGGACCCGATCGAGGCCCTCCGGCACGAATAGCTTTGCCGGCGTAGCGGATGCCGCCGTTCTGACCAGGAGAATCACGAAAACGCGAAAGGTCGAAACCAGGACGGAGCGGCGCCCCGCGTGGCCGTGGTTCGTGATCGCCTTGTGTGGTTCTCTTCGGCTAAGGGCCGCGGGCGGCCTCATCGGCGAGGATCCCCATCACGATTTTCCGCAGCTTGGGCTCGGCTTCCGCGGCCACCGCGAGGATTTCTTCGATCTTGGCGGGCTTCAGGGCATCGGGGAGGCACAGGTCGGTGACGATCGACAGCCCCAAGACCCGCATCCCCCCGTGGACGGCCACGAGGATCTCGGGCACCGTGGACATCCCGACCACGTCCGCGCCGATGGTCCGCAAGAAGCGGTACTCGGCGCGGGTCTCCAGGTTCGGGCCGGTGACCGCCACGTAGACCCCCTTGTGGGCGACGAAGTTCTCCTGCCGGGCGATCTGGAGGGCGCGGGCGATCAGCCCGCGATCGTACGGGGCCGACATGTCGGGGAAGCGGGGGCCCAGGGCGTCGTCGTTGACTCCCACCAGGGGGTTGCCGTTCATCAGGTTGACGTGGTCCTCGATGACGACGATGTCGCCCGCGGCATACTGGGGATTCATGCCGCCGCACGCGTTGGAGACGACGAGCAGGCCGGCGCCGAGGGCCTTCATCACGCGGACGGGAAAGGTGATCTGGCGATAGGAGTAGCCTTCGTAGGCGTGGAACCGTCCCTCCATGGCGGCGACCGTCACGCCGGCCAGCGAGCCGAGCACGAGCTGCCCGGCGTGGCCGACCGTCGTGGAGCGGGGAAAGTGAGGGATGTCTTCGTAGGAGATCGCGGCTTGGGTCTGGATCTGCCCGGCGAGGGTTCCCAGGCCGGTCCCCAGGATGATTCCCACTTGGGCACGGCCCGCCCAGCGCCGCCGAATGATGTCCGTCGCCTCCAGGACTTGCGCCGAGAGTTCCAGCATCGGGCGATCTCCCCCGCGGCTATTCGAGGTCCTCGTCTTCGAAATCCTCGTCGTCGACTTCTTCGTCGTCCCCGACCTCGAAAGCATCCTCTTCGGCGAAATCCTCCCGGGGCGCCGGCGGTTTTTCCTTTTCGACCTCTTCTTCCTCGGCTTCCTCTTCGTCCAACTCGCCGAACTCGCGGTCGAGATCGTCGTCGAACTCTTCTTCAAAATCGTCGTCGAAGTCGTCGTCGAAGTCGTCGTCGTCGAAGTCGTCGAAATCGTTCTCGTCGGCGCTGCAGTGCGCATCGTGACGATCGCTCGCCACCCGCGCGCGGTCCGGCGCGATCCTCCAGGGGCGATCCAGCTCCGGCTCGTTGGCCGGCAGGAGGGCGGGGCTCGTTTCCAGCCACATGGCAAGATCCTTCAAGAGATCGTCGCAAGAAGGGCAGAGAGTCGCCAAACCCCTCTTGTTAGTCGACCCAAGGAGATTTGTCAACGAGCCTCGAGGCCGAGCGGGCGGGGCGAGAGACAAGAAAAGGGCAGGGCCCGCCAGTTGCCAGGGCCCTGCCTCAAACACGGGGGTGAGAAAGTCAATGGGATGAGGCGAACAACTCGCCGATGGCCTTCCGTTGCCCGCCCTGACTAAAGTCTAGAATCGGGCCTGGCGGCGTCAAAATGCGTCCTTCGGGAGTGATGGGCAATTCTTGCACTTGTGCTGCCACTTGTCCGTGTAGGCCGATGGTACCAGAAAGTCCGCCGATCCGTCGGCGAGCTACCGCTCCTTAGTATGGTTCTGGCATCCCCCATATTGTGGCCTGCGATTGGACCACCGGGCTGCCAGAGGGCCTGGGCAGGTCAAACGCGAGCCCCTGGGATCAGTCCGTCGAGGGCACTTGGCCAACCACCGGAGGTAAGAGGGGAGCTGCGTCCAAAGGGGGCGCGGCCGGATCGACACGCAGCCAACGGGTAGGGGCGGCCTCCGGTGCCGCGGACGGGGGCTCGCTTGGCGCGGCGCCCGCCCGAATCGCCTCGAGGTACGTGCGGACTTCCGGGTTGCTGGGCTCCAAGGATTGCCATTGCCGCACGAGCGGCTCGGCCGCTTCCGCCTGTCCGCGCGACAACAGCACGATGGAAAGCCAGCGGAGGCAGATCGGGTCCCGGCACCCCGCCACGTACGCACTTTGGAGGTGCGCCAGTGCTGCGGTCCATTCCTGTCGGACGGCCTCGCACGCCCCGCGGATCGCGTCGCGGAGCGGCTCGGCGTGCTCCGGCCCGGCGGCGATCCCCTCGGCAGCCCGGATGGCCTCGTCGCTCTGGGCACGCTTGACGTGCCAATGGACGAGGTGCCTGCGGAGCCGGACCGAGGCCGGCGACCGCTCGATCGCCTCTTCCAGGACGCGCCGGGCCTGATCGTCGCGGCGCAAGAGCTGCAAGGTGAGCGCGAGGCAGCTCGCCGCGACGTCGCCGACGTCGCGGAGGTGCCACGTTTCCAGGTTGACCTGCCCGTATCTCACGGCCAGCTCGAAGGCCCGGGCAGCCAGCCCCAGTTGCCCCTGGCCCTGCAAGTAGCTCCCCATGGCACAAAGCAGTTGGGTATCCAGGGGATAGACTTCCAGGGCTTCGAGGCAGACGGTCAGTTGGCGGGCCTGATCGGCCGGGCTCGCCTCGAAACTGGCCAGCAGCCCGTAGTACGCCTCGAGCATCTCCGTCGAGCTCCGCCGCGCCGCCCGGACCGCCTGCTCGAATGCCTGTTGCGCCAGCGTGGGGTCCCCGAGGTCGCCGGCGGCCTCGCCGGTTGCCAGCAGGAGGCGGAGGTCCGCGTGGCTGGCCGAGGCCCGTTCCAGCGCAATCAGGTCCAGGTTCCGGCGTCCACGGCGGGCCTTGACGGCGGGGTCGTTGTGCCGCGGGTGGCGCAGCACCCGGCCCGGGGCTATGTCGAGTTCTGCCCCCGCGGCGTCCATCGCGGGCCGGAGCGTCTCCCTTACACGCCCCTCGAAATAAAGGTCCGCCCGGTTAGGCATCAGCCGGACCTGAGCGGCTTGCTCGGGCGAGGCGTCGGGCGGGGCCGCAGCGGCCTCGACGAACAGGGCATAGGCCCTGCCGGCGTCGGCCCCCCGGTCGACGAACGCACGCAACGGGCCGGCCGAGCCTGCCTCCAGCCGTTCCCCGGGCTCCAGCCACAGGACCCAGTCGCCGGTCACCTTGTTGAGCAACTGATTTCGAGCGGCGGAGAAGTCCTCTTTCCAGTCTCCTGGGTGGGTTGATACCCCAAGCAATTGAGGGAAGGGATCACAGCCACCTGGGGTCGACATCCGCAGGACGACGATTTCGTCAGCGATCGGCCGGAGGCTCTCGATGGTCTCGGGCAACAAGTCGTGGTCGTCCAGGGCGACGATCGCGGCCGACAGTCGCGGCCGGGACGGCAAGCCGGGAGTAGCCATTTGTCCTTCCTTGGCAAAATGGGA
>Ga0153916_10000209_pt1 | contig 37022 bp, 28 predicted proteins | sample Opewatmetagenome_FD_109642 | JGI IMG/M metagenome (GOLD analysis project Ga0153916, IMG submission 109642) | Freshwater wetland microbial communities from Ohio, USA - Open water 3 Core 3 Depth 4 metaG | ecosystem: Environmental > Aquatic > Freshwater > Wetlands | place: USA: Ohio, Lake Erie...
AAACGCATTCAGGACTTGACCCAAGATCAGCAATGATTGGGCTAGATTTAAATTGCTAAGCCAAGTGAAGGCAGCGGCGATACTATGGAAGCCAGGGTGATAGGCTGTAGGATTGATATCCCAAAAAGGCAGATAAGTAGCAGGATAGGAGCCATTATTTAATATCAATCGGGTAATCAGGGCATGGTGGACTGAATCGACCCAGGCAGGGGTGGCTAAGTCACGAACCATAATCAAGCGGACAGCGAGTGAAACTAAAAATATCAAGATAAGCGCAAATGATTTGCCGGATATGAATTTGAATATTATGGCAGGTAGGGTAGGTTGACCTTGAGATTGGCTACTCTCTAGCTTGGGAAGGTTCCTATGAGAAGTAAATCCAGTATAGACCAAACGAGTAATAAAAATGGCGATTAGCAATCCAGCCGCAAAAAAGACTCCCCAGCTTGTCCAATTAATTTTCAGTATAGTGGTCCAAAGCATGACAACAGGGATCAATGCCAGGCTGAGACCTGTGGAGAGGGCAGTTTGCTCGCCAAAATCAAAACGTGAACGAAACCCAGACAGTTCGAGGAGCAGCCAACCGGGTAACCATAGGAGAACTAATAAGGGGGCAATGATCCAGAGAAATCCAGTGGATTGCTTGATATCCTGAAGCAAAGCTATAAAATCGTAGTTGTAACTTAATCTAAATGCAATATCTGCTTTGATAGCCTCTTCATTCATATATGCTTGTCCAAGCGGATATGCGTCCTCGTTCCGACCATTGATCTGGATGGTGCCTGCGTCCTTCGTCAGCTGTAAATAATAGGTTCGTCCGCCAGGGTTCTTCTGGTCTGGTATGCTTATGGTGATCGGTATATTATTGGCTGATGCTGGGGTAATTATGGTTGTGGCAAAAACAAGGGATGATGCCTTGGAGTCTAGATAAAGCTTAGCATTTATGCTATTTGGAGTATTGGAATTAGATTCATTGGTTTGCCCCAAGGGAGTCGTAATCCAAATTGTGATGCCATTCAAATTAGGGCGACGGGAAACAAAACTTTGCACAATGTGAGTCTGGGAATCAAGCACCCCGACCGTATCGGAAGTATATTCCTGTGAGGCCTCCGGATCAGATAGGGTTACACAGCCCGATATGCTCAAAATGAGAAAAAGCAACAAGGTAATTAATACTAAATACTTTACTTTAGAGTAATTTCCGGATAGTTGATGAGAATTTATGGGCTTGAATGGATTATTTATTGCCATTGATTAAATTCGAGCGCAGATACGCTTCGATAAACCCATCTAGATCACCATTCAGAACCCCCTGTGCATTTCCGACTTCATAATCCGTCCTATGATCCTTCACCATCTGGTAAGGGTGAAGGACGTATGATCGAATTTGGCTGCCCCATTCAGCTTTCGTGTATTCACCACGTAGCTCTGCTAAAGTAGCCACATGCTCTTCCTCTTTTATTTCCAACAATCGCGAACGTAAAACACGCAGCGCATTTTCACGATTTTGAGTTTGGGAGCGTTCATTCTGACAGGTCACTACAATCCCTGTGGGGAGGTGAGTAATACGCACAGCAGTGGCGTTTTTTTGAACATTTTGCCCCCCAGCGCCTGACGAACGGTAAACATCAATGCGCAAGTCGTCAGGATTTATCTCAGTATCTGAATCATCCTCAACTTCAGGGAGCACTTCCACCAACGCAAAGGAAGTATGTCGGCGATGTGCTGCATCGTAAGGAGAAAGCCTGACTAATCGGTGTACTCCTTTTTCAGGCCGTAAATACCCATAAGCATAATCTCCCTCAACGGCAATTGTCACACTTTTGATTCCAGCTTCTTCACCTTCGCTCAAATCGAGTATTTCGCTTCTAAAACCTCTATTCTCTGCCCAACGCAGATACATTCTTTCGAGCATCTCGGTCCAATCTTGCGCATCGACTCCACCCGCGCCCGAGTGGATTGCGAGGAGGGCATTGTTACGGTCGTATTTACCAGACAATAAAACATCAAATTCCCGGCGGACGAGGTCTTTTTCAATATCGTTCAATTCAATTGTGATCTCAGACCGCAGAGATTCGTCATCTAATTGCGCTAACTCAAGCAGGTAGCTAACCTTTTGCGTTAGCTTATTCCAATCTTCGACGACCTCACGTAATGAGGCAATCCTTTTCATCACCCTTTGGGCTGCTTCAGTTTCCTGCCAAAATTCATTTTGTTCAGATTGCGTTTGGAGTTTTGATAATTCTATTTCTTTGGCTGGTAAGTCAAAGACGCACCAATAAACTTTGGATTCTTGATTGGACAGAACTTAATTTTTCAATTAAATCTTGCATTCGTACTTGCTCCCCATAAAAATTGGATTATTCCTGGATTAACCCACTAATGAACAGGTCCGCATCAAAAGGCTGCAGATCATCTGGCTGTTCCCCTAACCCAGCAAACAGGATCGGTAAACCTAATTCCTTTTGGATAGCTAAAGCCATACCACCTCGGGCGGAAGAATCCAATTTTGCCAGGATTACACCACTGATGTTAACCGCTTCTTTAAATGCTCGGGCTTGCTGTAATGCATTTTGACCCGTAGTCGCATCCATGACCAACCAGACTGCGTGTGGTGCCCCGGGAAGTGCTTTACCTACAACCCGGTAGACTTTTATTAGCTCTTCCATTAGATTGAAGCGGGTATGAAGGCGACCAGCAGTGTCAATTATGGCAATATCCGATTTGCGTGCAATTGCTGCCTGTACCGTATCAAAGGCGACTGCACCGGCATCACCGCCGAGCTGACCACTAATAATTGGCAAATCAATCCGATCTGCCCATATCTCCAGCTGATCAACACCTGCGGCGCGAAAAGTATCTGCAGCTCCAAGAATTACCTGCTTTCCTTGGCTTGAAAATCTTTTACCTAATTTTGCTATGGTGGTGGTTTTTCCAGAGCCATTTACACCAACAATTAATATTACTGCAGGTTTTTCAGAAAAATGAATCGCAGGGGGCGTATCGAGATGTGAGCGTAATTCCTCACATAAGATAACATTCAAATCACATTCCTTTATAATGCCTTCTCGGTCAACCCGATCTTCCAATTTATCCAGGATATTAATGGTAGTTTCAACGCCAACGTCAGCATGAATGAGCAGTGCTTCCAGTTTTTCCCAGGTATCGTCGGTGATTTCAGTCGCTCCAAATAATGAAGCAAACTGACCGAATGTGGCCTTACTGGTGCGTGCAAGTCCTGCCTTCCATTTTGAAAGGATATTGTTCATCGGTCGGTTATTATAACATGCGGGTAAACGGGGTATATAATTGCCTATTGGTTCAGTTACGGAGGACTGGATGTGTGATTATTATTCAATTCGGTGGGTAGATGGCGTGGTCAGAATGCTGGACCAGCGATTGCTGCCTGACAAAGTGATATATCGCGATTTCATTAAGTGTAGTGAAATTATTTTTTCGATACGCGAGATGATCATACGAGGCGCACCTGCCATCGGTGCAGCTGCAGTGTTTGGGATGGCATTGGTTGCCTATCATAGTAAAGCTTCCCAAACCAACGAGCTAATCAAAGAGCTTAATTCAGCAGCAGGTGAGCTAAAAAAATCACGTCCGACAGCAGTCAATCTATTTGGAGCCATCCAACGAATCCAAAACGTTGTCGACCGAGCAGATGAGATGAACCTTGATCAGCTCAGGCAAATGGTTGTTTCTGAAGCCATGAAATTCGCCGAAGAGGATATCCAGATGAATCTGAGGATTGCTCAAAATGGGCAACAATTCATCCCGGAGAGAGCCAACCTCATTACTCATTGTAATACAGGGGCATTGGCAACCGTTGGCATCGGAACCGCCTTGGGTGTGATCCGGGTAGCCCATGAAAGTGGAAAAAAGATCCATGTATATGTCGACGAAACCCGCCCACGCTTGCAAGGTGCGCGGTTAACATCGTGGGAATTAAAGCAATTGGGAATACCGCATACAGTAATCGTTGATGGAGCATCGGGATATTTCATGAAGAAGACCAAAATTGATGCCTGTCTGGTTGGATGTGACCGAATTGCTTCAAATGGAGATGTAGCCAATAAAATTGGCACGTATAATCTGGCATTGGCAGCCTCAGCGCACGGGGTACCATTTTATTCCGTTGGACCGTCAACCACGATTGATTTATCGACTGGTTGTGGAGAAGATATCCCGATCGAAGAACGAACTGGAGAAGAGATCACCCACGTTGGCGATACGCAGATGACTCCGGAAGGTGTGCAAGTGGCGAATCCAGCTTTTGACGTTACACCGGCAAAATATATCACGGCTATTATCACCGATCGAGGTGTAGCCTATCCGCCATATGAAATGTCCTTAGGTAAGTTGATGAACGGATGAGAGAATATGCCCATGACAGAAAAATTAACGCATCTGGATGAATCAGGGCGCGCCCGGATGGTTGATGTCAGTAATAAAGGAGACACCGAACGGGTAGCGATTGCACAGGGTGAAGTTGTTATGAGAACTAAAACCCTTGAATTGATCCGCGAAGGCATGATCAAAAAGGGTGATGTCCTGGCTGTTGCACAAATCGCGGGAATCATGGCAGCCAAGCGAACATCTGAGCTGATCCCAATGTGCCACCCATTGCCATTACTGGATATTAAGGTAGATTTGACACTAGATACAGATTTACCTGGTGTGCAAATCACCTCATTTGTAAAAACAATCGCCAAAACCGGCGTTGAAATGGAGGCTCTCACGGCCGTTGCTGTAGCAGGATTGACCATATATGATATGGTAAAAGCAGTTGAAAAAACCATGCGGATTCAAAACATCCGTCTGGTGAGAAAGATGGGCGGTCAGAGTGGAGAAGTACGGAATGAGTGACACAGCCAAAGTCTTATTCTTTGCCACCTTACGAGAAAAAGCTGGAGTCCATGAAACAACGATAGAATTTCAGCAAGGTTCCCACATTTCGGATATTAAGAATATTGTTTTGGAGAAATTTCCTGCGCTTGGATCAAGCATGGATACAATTATCGTAGCATTGAACCATGAATTTGGTTTCGATGAGGATGCTGTCCCAAATGGGGCTGAGATTGCCATGTTCCCCCCTGTAAGTGGAGGAGAGATTAACCAGGAAAAAACTCCCACGATCATAGGGATTGTTGACCATGAAATAGATATCAACGAGATTGTGAAAGAGATTACCTTACGAACGACCGGAGCAGTCTGTATTTTCTCCGGTACAGTTCGAGGAGTGACAAGCCGAGGAGAACCACATCAAACTGAACAACTAGAATATGACGCCTACAGTGGCATGGCCGAATCAAAATTGCGCCAAATATGCGGGGAAATTCGATCACGATGGAAAGACGTCGAGGGGATTGCCCTGGTGCAGCGAATTGGCAAGCTGATTCCTGGGATGGTCTCCGTGGCGGTAGCCTGCTCTTCCTCCCATCGCGATTCAGGTGTATTTGAGGCAACCCGATATGGGATTGATCGGCTGAAAGAGATCGTTCCGGTTTGGAAAAAAGAAGTCAGCAAGGACGGAGAGGAATGGGTTGAGGGTGAGTATCTCCCAAAGAGGGGAGAATGAAGCCATATTTTTATCCTAAGATATCATCGTCACCCAATGACGTGGGGATGCAAGATTGTAATTGAAAATTTATGGCGAAAGATCTATAGACCCGTTGAGGAAAGTATTAAGGCTGGTTTTCGCTTATAATATGCGGGTTATCAAATAGACAATGCGTAAATTGGAACTAATGGACCGCCAAATACCCGGCAAAAGCAGGGCGTTTGACGTTCCCTGAGTTCTTCGGAGAAGAGAAATGGATATTTTCCCAGGGAATAGTCAACCAGAGGAATCCCCAACAGATTTTTCTAAACGAACCGGCTTGCGCTTTAATAATATTGGCTTATTGGCACGCGCCCTTACGCACCGTTCATATTTCAATGAGCACAAGGATGCAGTTGAGGATAATGAGCGTCTTGAATTTCTGGGTGATGCAGTACTAGACTTTATGGTCGGTGCCTGGTTATATCATCGCTTCCCTGAGATGGCTGAAGGGCAGCTGACAAGACTGAGGGCTGCTTTGGTTGGGAATGAACAACTGGCGCAATTTGCGAGTGAATTAAATCTTGGGGCTGCGATGCGTTTAGGCCATGGAGAAGCTGAAAATGGAGGTCGTGATCGGTTGCCACTATTAGGCTCAACTTTTGAGGCTCTCATTGGGGCAATTTATTTGGACCAGGACATTTCTCGGGTGTGGAAATTCATGGATCCAATTCTTGAGATAACTGTAAAAAAAATCATGGCGAGCCAGATAGAGCATCACCCGAAAAGTATATTACAGGAATGGTCACAATCAAAAGGATACGGGACACCTGTCTATCAAACGATAGGAGATAGTGGTCCAGATCACGATAAGTACTTCGATGTTGAGGTTTTGATCGATGGGGCAGTATATGGTGTAGGTAGAGGTCATAGCAAACAATCTGCTGCTAAAGTCGCAGCGAAATCCGCGCTCGAGAAACTAGGGTTGAGATAAGTCATGCCAACCAGATTAAAATCTTTTGAATTACATGGTTATAAGACATTTGCATCGAGGAACGAATTTGTATTTTCGGATGGAATTACCGCGATCGTAGGACCGAATGGATCTGGAAAATCAAATATCGCAGACGCGCTTAGATGGGTCTTAGGTGAGCAATCATTCGGCTTACTAAGGGCAAAACGCACTGAGGATATGATCTTTTCGGGATCAGAGAACCGTCCCAGGGCAGGCATGGCATCTGCGACCGTCGTTTTTGATAATACTGATGGTTGGTTGCCGATCGATTTTATCGAGGTTGGAATCACCAGGAGAGCTTATCGGGATGGGGATAACGAGTATTTACTCAATGGTCAACGTGTCCGTTTAAAGGATGTATCAGAGGTATTAGCCAAGTCTGGACTGGCAGAAAGAACATATACCATTATTGGTCAGGGACTGGTTGATGCAGCTCTGGCATTAAAAGCAGAAGATAGACGAAGGCTATTTGAAGAAGCTGCTGGAATTGGATTACACCGGTCCAGGCGGGAGGAGTCACTAAAACGACTTGAGACAACCCGCCGGAATTTGGAAAGAGTTCAGGATATATTGGCAGAGCTTCAACCCCGATTGCGAGGCCTTGAGCGTCAGGCAAAACGAGCTCAGGAATATGACCAATTGAAAGCGGATTTAAAGGTTGTGCTGCGTGAATGGTACGGTTACCATTGGCATTTAGCACAATCAGAATTGGTAGCTGCTCAAATTACTGCCAAACAAAACGAAGAGATATTATCTAAGGTACAGTCAGACCAGCTTCATCTGGATCAAAAACTAAGCACCTACCGTTTGCAGATTAACGAGGTAAGAGAAAAACTAAGCAATTTCCATAAAGAATTAACTTCATTGCACCAAAAGCGCGAGACATTGAGCCGGGAACAAGCTGTCAACAATGAACGATCAAGGTTATTGATTCAGCAATTAGATCAGCTAATAAATGAGAGAGCCAAGTTGGATGAGGAAGCTGGAATACAAAACGACCAATTGGAGAGATCTACTCAGGAGTATGAACAATTAGAGCTGGAGTTAAAAGAAGCTCACCAATCTGCATCAGAATCAATTGAAGCATTAAATACCAGGCAGCATGATAGGTCGGATGTAGAAGAACGAATCCAGTCGCTTCAAGGAGAGATCGTCGGCTTAAAAGGACGATCGACGCAGCTCCAAGCACGTCAAGCAGAGAAGGAAACTCACACCAATCGATTAAAAACGGCACTTCAAAATATTGAAAAGGATATTTTATCTTCACAGGATGAATTAACAGCGTTACAAAAGAGACTTGATACGGTTAAGCATTCAAAAGAAGAAAAAGCTGAGATCACTCAAACAATCTCGAATGATTTGATTCAAGTGCAAGGTAAGTTGGCTGATCTTGAAGTAGAACGTAAGGATTTGAATGAAAAATTAGCTGTACAAAAAGCCTTGATTGCACAGGTTCAAGCAGAGATCAAGGTCTTAGAAGATGCTGAGATAAATCTTACTGGTTATGAGGAAGGTGCACGTATCCTTCTTCAGGCCGTGAAAGATCAGCGGATAGATGGGGCAATTGGTTCATTAGGGAATAGCCTTATCGTGCCTGAAAAGTATGAGTCGGCAGTTGCGGCGATTTTAGGCGAATATATCGATTCCCTGGTTATCAAATCGATTACTCAAACGGATAAGGCTTTGGATTTAATTGAAAGTGAGACGATCAGAGGCTCGATTTTCCCGCTTGATACAATCTCTCCGATAAAAGCCTTAGCATTGGATTTAGATAAAGCTCCGGTCGAACAAGATAACATCCTCGGTATCGCGTCAAGTTTGATCAAAGCTGATGCTCAATTAAAGCCGGTGGTTGATCTTTTATTTGGTCAAGCGATCATTGTCAAAGATCGTAAGACAGCCCGTACCATCATCTCGTCACGAACCTGGCAGAAGATGCCTAATTTACGCGTGGTAACTTTAAAGGGTGAGATGTACCTATCAAGCGGACCGATTATCAGAGGGGCGTCCAGGAAAGGATTATTGGTCAGACCTCGCCAACAACGTGAAACAAAATCCATCCTGGAACAAGCCGTTGCACTAGCGGATAAATATGGGGAGAGAAACTCAGCCATCGAAAGAAAGATAAATGCGTTACAGGATGAGGAAAATGAGGTAAAAGAGAAGTATCGAAAAGCTCAAGACCATGAAAAATCACTTGCCGATCAAGTAAACCAGCTGGAGTTGCAAGTCGAGAAGATACAGCGTAACCTGCAATGGCACCAAGATCAAAAGATCAGAAATCAAACCGATATTGACAATGAAATGATTGAGCAAGCAGATCTCAAGACTGAGATGGTGAAATTGCAGACTGACCTCCAAGATTTGCAGACTGAACTGGATCGCAAAGCAACGGAGTTAAATGCCTTACCTGTGGAAGAATTACTGGCACAAAATGCGTATTGGACCACGAATACCGCCGTTATTGAACAAGCACTACTTGATGCAAGAAATCGTCAACAGGATAAAATCAATCTTCGCCAACAACTAGAAAATAATCTTCAGGATCTTACCAATCGCGCATCGCTGTTAGAGCTGGATATCAAAAACCTCAATGATAATATAGTCATCTCCTCAAATGAAGAAGAGCAAATCGCCAGCACGATCGAGACATTATCAAATACAGTAAATCCGCTGGAGGAACAATTAAGCGCATTGGAAAAGGAACATAATGGTCTTTTGTCGACTGACACGGAGGCGCGGCAGGTGTTGAGAACTGCAGAACAACAATATACACAAGCAAAAATAAATCTCGCCCACCGCCAGGAATCATTCGAAACATTGCGTGGTCATATTGAAGACGACTTTGGTCTGGTCTCATTTGATTACACAGAGACTATTTCCGGACCGAAACCTCTTCCATTAGATGGACTGGTCGAGGAACTGCCAAAGATCAAGGTATTATCTCCTGAGCTTGAAGATACGATACGACAACAGAAAGCCCTTATTCGCAGGATGGGTCCAATAAACCCTGAAGCACAAAGCGAATATCAGGAAGTGAAAGAGCGTTACGAATTCCTCACTTCACAAGTGGATGATCTATTGAAAGCTGAGGGTGATATTAAAGAAGTGATTGCTGAGCTGGATATATTGATGGAGAGGGAGTTCCGAAGGACATTCGATGCAGTTGCCCAAGAGTTTAAGCAGATATTTACGCGGTTGTTCGGAGGTGGCTCGGCTCGACTAGCGTTAACCGATCCGGAAAATATGAATGAAACTGGGATAGATATTGAAGCCAGATTACCCGGAAGGAGAGAACAGGGATTATCTCTATTATCTGGAGGTGAGAGAAGCCTGACTGCGGCTGCCCTGGTCTTTGCATTATTGAGAGTCTCACCGACACCATTTTGCATCCTGGACGAAGTCGATGCCATGTTGGACGAAGCCAATGTAGGCAGGTTCCGTGATTTGCTGACTGAGCTCAGTGAAAAAACCCAATTTATCGTGATTACACATAATAGAAATACGGTCCAGGCTGCGAGTATTATCTATGGAGTGACCATGGGGCGTGATTCAGCTAGTCAGGTGATCAGCTTGCGGATGGATGAATTGGGGGAAGAATTTGGTGTATAGCATTATTATTTGATAATGAGAGCTTCTTTTTCACTTGACAAAGTTGAGTAAAATAGTATAATATCAAAACCCCACCCCTATGGGGGGGGTAGGTAGATAAAAATCATGAACGAAGATGCTTTGAAACGATTAAAAAATATTGAAGGTCATGTGCGTGGAATTGAGCAGATGGTCGAAAATGGCACTTATTGCATTGATGTGATCCGACAAATACACGCAGTCCAAGCTGCTTTGGATAAGGTGAGTGGGATCATTCTGGATGGGCACTTGCACTCGTGCTTAATCACTGCCGTTCGAGGGGAGAATCCTGATGAACGGGAACGAGTACTGACAGAGATCGCCGATGTATTTGGAATGAAGAAATTTACATAAGATATAAGGAGAAAGAAAATGACAACTAAGGTTACCTATTCCATCCCCAATATAAATTGTGGGCATTGCGTCCACACAATTCAATCCGAATTGATCGATCTACCAGGCGTGAAATCAGTTAAAGCGGATCAAATTTTACAGAATGCAACGATCGAATTCGAGCCACCTGCGAGTGAAGAAAAGATCAAAGCGTTATTGGAATCGATCGAGTATCCCGTTGCCGGCTAATTGGAATATTCATTAGTTGAATTACGCAATATGCCCGTGGATGTAATGATCGAGCGTATTGCGTAATTCATTTTTACAGGTGATTTTATGTCTCAAGCGAAACAGGTAATTTTACCCATAACCGGAATGACATGCGCCAATTGCGTCGCAACGGTAGAACGAAACCTAAAAAAAGACAAAGGCGTGATGGTTGCCAATGTTAATCTCTCGTCAGAACGAGCAACGATCGAATACGACCCGGGAATTTCTAAACTTGGGAATTTAATCGAGCGGGTTAACAAGGCTGGTTATGGGATTGCCACCGGAGATGCAGATTTATTAATCAAACGTATGAGTGATGATAACGATGCCAGGAGGATAGAAAGGGTAGTCAATAAGATAGAAGGTGTGCTGGAAGCAAGCGTTAGTCTTACCTCCGAGCGTGCGAAGATCAAGTATATTCCAACGATAGTAAGTCAGGCTGAGATAAGAAGGGTAATAAAATCTTCCGGATTCGAGGTTGTTGAAACTGGAGCGGATACTGAAGATGCGGAACAACTCGCGCGTCAACATGAAATCGATCAACAGAGACGGTTACTGACCGTTGGATTAGTTTTTACGATTCCATTGTTTATTCTCGCGATGACAAGAGATATATTAATGCCAACCTGGGGGGAGGATACTTGGGTAAATTGGCTGATGTTCTTGCTTGCCACGCCAGTACAATTTTACGTTGGCTGGCAATATTATGTAGGTGCATATAAGTCCTTGCGAAATCGCTCAGCGAATATGGATGTATTGATTTCAATGGGCTCTTCAGTCGCATATATTTACTCCATTGTTGTCTCTCTGGGATTATTGCCGGGACATGTATATTTTGAAACCTCCGCGGTTATCATCACGTTGATTAAGCTGGGTAAATATTTAGAAGCTAAAGCTAAAGGTCGGACGAGCGATGCTATAAAGAAAATGATGGGGTTGCGAGCGAAAATTGCGCGTGTAGTCCGTAACGGCGATGAGATTGAGATTTCAGCGGACGATGTTAAAATTGGCGATGTTGTGCTCGTAAAACCCGGCGAGAAAATTCCGGTGGATGGCGTGGTAATACAAGGACATTCATCTGTGGATGAATCGATGCTTACGGGAGAATCGATGCCAGTGGAAAAGAAAGCGGGGGATGCAGTTATTGGTGCGACGTTGAATAAACTTGGCTTCATAAAATTCGAAGCGACCAAAATCGGGAAAGAGACTGCCTTATCACAAATCATCCGTTTGGTTGAAGAAGCACAAGGTAGTAAAGCACCCATTCAAAAATTGGTAGACAATGTATCCGAAATATTCGTCCCTGCGGTCATTGGCATAGCATTAATCACATTCTTGATTTGGTACTTCATCATCCCGTTACCGGTAAATTCGGATGTGAATTTGTTCACCCGGTCATTGATCAATATGGTCGCGGTTTTGGTTATCGCTTGCCCTTGTGCAATGGGCCTGGCTACACCGACAGCGGTCATGGTGGGGACCGGGAAAGGTGCAGAGACTGGTATTCTCTTACGCTCGGGAGAGGCTCTCGAACGTGCCGGCAAAATTGATATTGTGGTGTTTGATAAAACGGGGACAATCACTAAAGGCATGCCTACAGTGACGGATATCGTAGTCCTTAACACTCGAGATAATAAAAAGGAAAAGGAAGCATATCTGCTACAATTGGCTGCTTCGGTTGAGAAAGCAAGCGAACACCCGCTTGGGGAGGCGATTGTTGCTGAAGCTGGACAACGAGGGATCTCACTTGAAATGCCAGACGATTTTTCAGCAGAATCTGGCATGGGTATCGAGGCAGTGGTGGCGGGTAGAAAATTATTAGTGGGTAATACAAAAATGATGGATTCTCATGGAGTCTCCATAAAAGAGGGAGAAGAAGAGGTGATCCGCTTACAGAATGATGCTAAGTCAGTTGTGCTTATCGCCGTGGACGGATTGCTTGAAGGGATAATTGGGATCGCTGATCCTGTAAAGGATAGTTCAAGGGGAGCTATCGCCGAATTATCCAAGATGAAATTGCGCATAGCCATGATTACTGGTGATAACCAGCGTACTGCCACGGGAATAGCCCAACAAGTTGGCATTGATACAGTTCTAGCGGAAGTTTTACCTGGAGAAAAAGCTTCGCAGGTAAAGAAATTACAAACTGGGGGTAATGTCGTGGCTATGGTCGGTGATGGGATCAACGATGCGCCAGCCCTGGCGCAGGCTGATGTTGGTATTGCGATCGGGACAGGGACGGATATAGCTATGGCTGCGGCATCCATAACCTTGATCAGTGGTGATCTGCGTGGAGTGGGGAAGGCAGTTAGATTATCCCGCAAGACCCTACATACGATTAAGCAAAACCTTTTCTGGGCTTTCTTCTACAATGTGATTCTAATTCCAGCAGCAGCAGCAGGACTATTGAATCCGATGTTAGCTGCTGGAGCTATGGCTTTTAGCAGCATCTTTGTAGTGAGCAATAGTTTGCGCTTACGAAATGTAAAGATGGAATAATTTATACACCAAAGATAAAAACCAGATCATTGACATTGGTTAAAGTTGGACCTGTTTTGAGCAAATCTCCTAATTGCTCAAAATAGTGATAAGAGTCATTTCTATCCAGAAAATCATTCGGGTAAAGTCCCATGGCAGAGGCAAGAGAGTAGGTTTGATCTGTGGCGACAGCCCCGGCAGCATCTGTAGGACCATCCCCGCCATCTGTCGCCAGACTGATTAATATAATTTGATCTGCTCCTGACAAGTTTTTTACTGCCCCAAGCGCGAGTTCCTGATTTCGACCCCCTTTTCCCGTCCCTTTTATGGTCACGGTCGTCTCTCCACCGGCAATCAAGCAGGCAGGTCGTGTTATGGGTGTCGGTGAGGTAAGCAATGTAATCGCACTCTCGGAGAGAGATTGACCTACCTGGGCGGCTTCTCCATGTAGGGAGGTCGTGAGTAATTTTGTGTTAAAACCGATGGTTTTTGCAGCTTTAATCGCAGCTAACACCGTCTGAGTGTTGTTTCCCACCATGAGGTTGTGAACTTTTTCCAAAATAGGATCAGCAGGTTTCAACGTTTCCGGGATATGTCGTGTCATTCCACGCGTGATATGAGAACGAATCTCTATAGGTATGTGGTCCAAGACCTGGTATTTATTTAGGATTGCCCATGCATCCTGATAGGTTGTAGGATCAGCAACAGTCGGACCTGAAGCAACAATATCGAGGCTATCTCCCACAACATCTGATAATACAAAGGTAATCACAGATGCCGGGATGAGTAATTTCGCAAGCCTGCCACCCTTGTAATCATCCAGGTGTTTTCGAATGGTATTAATTTCGTCTATTGTCGCACCGCAGGATAACAATAAAGCCGTAGTATCCTGGATATTTTTCAACGAAATACCCTGTGATGGCATAACCATCAGGGAAGAACCCCCACCGGAAAACAAACAAATCACAAGGTCGTCACTTTTTAAGTTGCGGATCAATGAAATAACTTTCGATGAAGCATCCAAATTGCGTTGATCGGGTATAGGATGACTTGCCTCATAAATTTTTACCTGCTTCTCAAGTGTAGAACTGCTTGAACCCAGATATCCATCTTTGGTAATCACTATACCTGACGTGAGGTGTTCTCCAACGATCTCATATATTGCTTTTGCCATTGGAACTGCTGCCTTGCCAGCCCCAATGATGAATACGCGTTTATATTCTTTTAGGTCATAGGTTATATTGGAAGTGATTAACTGATCAACATCAAGTGAAACATGGGTTTTGATCGCGCGTCCAGCATCCGCACTATTAATCGCGGCCGCTATCACCCGGCAGATATCATTCCCTATTGGTAACCTACGGAGACTATTTGTAGATAATTGATCGGGTTGAATGATCATTAATTACATGATTTCCTATAATTCCCCAACCGGTTTGATTAAATCTGGAGTGTCAGTCTGTGGACTATTGACCATCCTTGAAACGGGAAAAGCGATCATCTCAGAAGAAGGGTATGGAATTAACAGGGGGTTTAACTGGGCAGGCTGGCGATCTTCAGGTGATAGCCATTGGCTATAAGCATCCGGAGGCAGGATAACCGGCATGCGATTATGGATTGGTTCGATCAGGGAGTTTGGTTGGGTAGTGATTATGGTACAGGAACGAACTTCAGAACCATCAGGAGCTTTCCATATCTCCCATAACCCTGCAAATGCGAATGGTCGGTATGGATTTAATCGAAGGTAAACCGGTTGTTTGCTCTTCATGCCAGGGTTCTGTTTCCATTCATAAAATCCATCTGCCAAGATCAGACATCTCCGGCGACGATAGGCATTACGAAAGGAAGGTTTTTCTGCCAGAGATTCTGCCCGAGCATTGATCATCCGGTCCCCAATTGCCGGGTCTTTAGACCAGGAGGGAATCAGCCCCCACTTATACATGGATAGGGAATTGTCACCTGTGTTGGGTATTACAGCTACAGGTTGCGATGGAGCGATATTATATCTTGGGGGTAAATCATCCGGGATGGCAGCCCATGGAAATGCTTCCTGTAAATGGGTCGGATCGATTGTCATGGTAAATCTCCCACACATTTTTACCTCGCTTTCTCGTTGGGTAAACCAATTTGATAATTTTACTATATAGATATTACATTGATATGCGCATAGATAAAAATGGTGAGCAGCTTCTTGTAGATGTGTCAAAGATCTTACCCTTGTCGCTCACAAAGGGGATGGGTATACTATGTTAGATAAGGTCGAATTTATGCAAATCGAGAAATTAATGGAGTCCCTGCCAGATATATATACGATAGCTGATCGTGAGTTGATCAATCGTGCGTATCGTATGGCGGAGAATGCCCACAAAGGACAGGACCGCGCATCCGGTGAGCCGTATGTAAACCATTGTGTGGCTGTAGCATTCATATTAGCTGAAATACGTGTACCTGTGGAAGTCGTTGTCGCAGGCCTTCTGCATGATACGGTTGAAGATACACCAGTCACGTTAGATGATATAAAAAACGACTATGGTGAGGATGTTGCCAAATTGGTGGATGGGGTCACCAAATTAACCCAATTACCCAGAGTTTCCAGAGGAGATCAGCACCCGGAAGAAGAAATCCGTGATGAAGAATTACGCCAGGTTGCTGATCGGCGGGGAGAACCGAGTCCAGATGATACCGCTGAATTACGTACAAAGAGCCGGCGTTATGATTTGGTTTCTGAGACACTTCGAAAAACCTTCCTTGCCATGGGAGAGGACGTCCGAGTAGTGCTCATCAAGCTGGCGGATCGATTACACAATATGAGGACACTCGGCCATATGCCCGCACAAAAACGCCAGAGAATAGCCCAAGAAACTTTGGATATTTTTGCGCCATTAGCCAACAGATTGGGTATATGGCAAATGAAATGGGAGCTTGAGGATTTGGGATTCCGCTATGTGAACCCTGAAAAATATAAGGAAATTGCTACGAATATCGCTGAGCGACGATTGGATCGCGAACGCGATATGAACAACATCATCGAGCATTTATCGAAAATAATATCTCAAGCGGGAGTTAAGGCAGAAATATCCGGACGACCAAAACATATCTATTCGATCTACCGAAAGATGATTCGCAAAAGTGTTCCGTTCGACCAAGTTCATGATATACGAGGTGTGCGAATCATTGTTCCAGATATTCCATCCGCTTATAGCACTTTAGGGGTGATTCACACCCACTGGAGACCAATTCCGGGTCAGTTTGATGATTATATTGCTGTACCGAAAGATAATTTTTACCAATCATTACATACCGCAGTCGTTTATGATGACGGGAAGACACTTGAAATTCAAATTCGTACGCCGGAGATGCACCAAAATGCAGAGCTCGGTATTGCTGCACATTGGAGATACAAGGAAGGAGCACCCCGCGACGAAGCATTTGAGAAGAAAATCCTTTGGTTCCGTTCATTAATGGAGTGGAGACAGGATGTTGAAGATGCGGGTGAGTTCGTCGATAGCCTAAAAACCGATCTCTTTCAGGATCGTGTCTATATTTTTACCCCAAAGGGTGATATTTACGACTTACCCGCAGGATCCACGCCGATTGATTTTGCATATCATGTTCACACAGATATTGGACATCGATGCCGTGGTGCGAAGGTCAATGGAAAACTGGTTTCATTGGATTATGTTTTAAGAACTGGCGAACAAGTTGAAATATTGACTGCCAAACGCGGCGGACCGAGTCGGGATTGGTTAAACCCGAACCTGGGGCTGGTAAAAACGCAGAGGGCAAGAGCGAAAATTCGTTATTGGTTCAAGAAACAAGCTCGTGAACAAAACATCAATCAAGGCAGAGATTTATTAGAACGAGAGTTACGCCGGTTGGGGGTGGGGGATATCAGTATTGAGCAACTTGCACGTCAATTTGAGTATAGAAGCGTTGAAGATCTGTATGTCGCAATTGGTACTGGGGATATTCCCCTCATTCGAATTGCCAACCAATTGATGCAAAACGAACAAGACGAGGAGGGTCTGAAGTTTGGCACACGATTAATCCCTGAAACTGTGATTGAAAGCCATGACACAATCACTGTCGTGGGATTAAAAGGCTTATTAACCAGCATGGCACGTTGTTGTAATCCAGTTCCAGGAGACGACATTATTGGCTATGTCACTCGAGGGCGAGGTGCCACTATTCATCGCACCGATTGTCCAAATATCCTACGACTAAGGGAAAAGGAGAGGCTGGTGCGGGTCGCGTGGGGTGAGCCCAAGAGAACTTACCCCGTATCTGTTCGGGTCAAAGCATATGATCGGGATGGGCTTGCCAGGGATGTCTCCAATTTGGTCGCCAATGAGGGAATTAATTTGAGCTTAGTCCAGGCGGGTGTGAATCACGATTCGAAGTTAAGCCTGGCCGTGCTCGATTTGGTGTTAGAAGTAAAGGATATCGATCAATTAACCAGGGTGTTAACCCGCATTGAGGCTTTACCAAATGTAATGGAGGCTCATCGGATAAGACCTGGATAAGGATGTGTGGGGGAAAGCAAATAATTAAAACGACCCGATTTGATCTGTCCAACAATTCATAAATGTGGTGATATAATGTCGCCTCATATTCCCAATGGTGGAAAATTGGTTGAAAATTCCCCTTGACAGATACTTTCCTGTTTGCACTATCTGAGGTAAAATCACTGCCGTCTGGAAAAGGAACTTATAAATATATCGTAGGTATTACTATGACCCTAAGTGATAATAGGATTTCAGGAGGATTTCATGCCCCGTATACGATGCCATTACGTTGATTGTGTTTTCCTGGACGATGGATACTGTGGAGCAGCTGCTGTGGAGATTGACCCAGACATGGGGTGTATGACCTATTCCCGTGCAAATGATGTCGAAACAGAAGATGAATGGGATGAAGAGGAAGACGAAGCAGACGAAATGGATGATTGGGAAGATGTAGATGTGGATGATGAGGATGATGATCTTTATATCGACGAAGATGAGTTTTAATCCTATTGACCAAAAGCAAATTGTGAAGAGCCTCCTACTACAGGGGGCTCTTTAATATATATGGAGTGTTATGGCACGCTTCAATCACTTTGATTTCATTGCACCATATTATGATCGGTTCATCAAACCTAGCGACCTAGCTAAGTTCAATGCACTTTCCGGGTTACCAATCTCAGGATTATTACTGGATGTTGGAGGAGGCACCGGACGGATATCTTATCCACTTTTAAAGATGGTAAATGGTATTGTCATCGCGGATTCTTCATTGGGTATGCTTTCTCAAGCAAGCAATAAAGGAGGATTTACTACAATTTGCTCAGAATCGGAGTTTTTACCTTTTGCGGACGGAGCCTTTGAGAGGGTGATTATGGTAGATGCTCTTCACCACGTCGATAATTACCAATTAACTGCCAGCGAATTATGGCGTGTGACTAAACCAGGTGGCAGAATAGTCGTCGAAGAACCAGATATCCGGACCATGCCCATCAAAATCATGGCCATTATTGAGAAACTTGCCCTAATGCGCAGCCATTTTATTTCCCCGCAAGAAATTGCGATTTCTTTCGATGATCCCTATGCAAGGGTTAATATCGAAGTCGAAGGATCTACCGCCTGGATTGTAATTAACAAACAGTTTGAGTGATCAAAACCCCAGTATTTTTTTAAGTGATTTTCTGTGAATAGAAATTAACAAATCCGTGGCAACATCTCTCCCGACAACATATCGATCATACGCGTCGTACCAAAAGTTGTTTTTAACATCACATGATCACCTGGGTCATCAGTTATTGTACCTATGTTTGCAGCATCTGATCCAAGCGAATGATTTTTCATGGAAGCAAGTAATTTATCAGCGTTATTTCTCTCTACAATTGCAATTAGTTTTCCCTCGTTGGCAACGTACAATGGATCAAACCCCAGCATTTCACAAGCTGCTATTACCGCAGGCTTAACCGGGATTGCATCTTCATAAATCCTAATCCCTACTTTTGACTGAAGTGCAATTTCATTCAAGCTTGTGGCTACACCACCCCGGGTTGGATCTCTTAAAACGCGGATCTCTTTGGTTGTTTCCAACATGGTTGTGACCAATCCGTTCAAAGGTGCGACATCACTTGTTATTTGAGTATCAAAGTGCAGCTCACCCCGGGCAGCCAGAACTGCAATACCATGATCACCAATCGTACCAGATAAAATGACGATATCTCCTGGTTGAGCTCGAGACCCGCTAATATTTACTCCAGCTGGAATAATACCCAATCCAGTTGTATTAATGTATAGCCCATCAGCTTTCCCATTTTGTACAACCTTGGTATCGCCTGCGACTATTTGAACGTTAGCCTCGAGTGCTGCGGAGTGCATAGATTCAACTACTCTGCGGAGGATGTCAACATCCAATCCTTCTTCCAGGATAAAACCAGCAGTTAAATATAGAGGATTTGCACCCATCATAGCAACATCGTTGACAGTCCCACAGATTGCCAGTCTTCCTATGTCGCCACCTGGGAAGAAAAGTGGCATTACCACGTGTGAATCGGTGCTGATTGCCAGCCTCGAACTTATGCCGTTATTATCATTAGGGAAGATCATGATGCCAGCATCATCCCCCAGCCTGAGGATAGGATTATCAAATGGTGGTAAAAATATTTTTGATATCAGATCATACGACATTCTGCCGCCGCTTCCGTGACCCAGCACAATCCTCTGGTTATGGGGTAGGGGAATCGGGCAAACTAAGCTTTCCAGATTGGGTAATGGGTCTGTCATGTGGACCTTCCATATCGATAATAAGCTGCACACGCACCTTCTGATGAGACCATGGTTGCACCCAGTGGATGCTCAGGGGTACATTGATTTGCGAAGGCTGAACAATCAAACGGTTTGTTTAAACCTTGCAGGATTTGTCCAGCGATGCATAACGGAGATTCTGTCGGCTTAATTCTTTGAACATGAAATCGATCTGCAGCATCATAACTTTTGAATTCAGGTTTTAACTGCCAACCACTCATAGGGATATTCCCGATGCCGCGCCATTTTTGATCGCAATCTTCAAAAACCTGGCTGATTATTTTCTGAGCAGGCTGGTTCCCCTCATAACTAACAACCCTTGAATAAGCGTTTTCGACTTCGTATGAGCCTTTTTCCAATTGCTTGACGACAAATGAGATACCCTGGAGAATATCCAATGGCTCGAAACCAGTCACAACAATCGGTACTTTATATTTTTCAGCGATTGGGCTATATTCCCAATAGCCCATCACCGTACATACATGACCCGCAGCCAGGAATCCTTGTACACGATTATCAGGAGATCCCAATATGGCATGCATTGCGGGTGGAACCCTAACATGGGATACTAACAGACTGAAATTATTTAGGCCCAGTTTTTGTGCATGTATGACGCTCATTGCATTGGCTGGGGCGGTTGTTTCAAAACCGATCGCGAAAAATACCACCTGTTTTTCAGGATTTTCTTGGGCGATTTTTACTGCATCTAATGACGAATACACCACACGGATATCTGCGCCGGAAGCCCTGACAGTGAATAAATCTCCATCGGATCCTGGCACTCGCAGCATGTCTCCATATGAAGTAAAGATTACGTCAGGTTGAGCTGCGATAGCGAGTGCTTTATCGATCATTTCCAAGGATGTAACGCAGACCGGGCATCCTGGTCCGTGGACAAGCTCCAACTCTTTAGGCAGTATTTGCTCCAAACCATATTTCAGAATGGAATGTGTTTGACCGCCGCAAATTTCCATGATCACCCATGGCTGGCTAACAGTTCGAGTTATTTCATCAATTACAGTTTGAACTCGATGAGCATCTCGGTACTCAGAAATATATTTCATTCACTCAAGTCCTGTTTGGAAATCTCATCCAGGAGAGCCAATGTTTCCATGGCTTCCTTTTCATCGATTAAATTCAGGGCGAATCCGACATGAATGATAGTGTAGTCACCGACTTTTGCTTCGGGAACGTATGTCAGACAGACTTCACGTATTACTCCGCCGAAATCTATCTTCCCCATTAATAATCCATTGATTTCGTATATATCCAGGATTTTACCTGGAACAGCTAGACACATAAATCCTCCACATAATAAAACATCATGCCGTTATTCTGTTAATCGCGATGACTGCCTGACCGAGAGCCAGGCCACCATCATTGGTTGGAACCTGGTGGTGAATATAGACATTGAAATTTCCAGATAATAGAAGATTATAGGTGCGATGTAATAATGTTAAATTTTGCCAAACGCCACCACTAAGAACGACCTGATTGACACCAGAGTCATTTCGAATTTGGTCACACATTGTATATACCATTCTGGCAACGCTATTATGAAAACGGGCAGAGATTTTTGATACTGCCACACCATTATTCAAATTGCTTATTACTTCTTCTATCAGGGGAGATGGATCAATCTGGGTGGTTTCGCCCTTCTGATTTCCATCAGGTACCAAAATAAAATCGTATTCCCCAATTTCATTCGGATCAGCTAAAGCTTCGAACTCAACTGCAGCTTGAGCTTCATAATTCACTTTTTGGCGAACGCCACAAATTGAAGCTACAGCGTCAAAAAACCGACCCATGCTTGATGTGGGAGGAGTATTTATTTTTAGATTTAGCTGAGATTTTATTATGGAGAGCTCTTCAGCACATGTGGCTGAAACCGGTAGAAGCTCAGAATCCCAATCCAGCTTACTGGCCCATAAGTATGCCAACGCAATCCTGGCAGGCTTTCGAATAGCTGTATCACCTCCGGGTAAGGGAATATATTTTAGATGACCTACCCGTTTAAAATTCTGATAATCTGCCAGCAAGAACTCGCTACCCCATATAGCCCCATCCTCACCATAGCCTGTGCCATCAAAGGCTACACCGATAACAGGCTGGTTGGATGATAAAGAATGCTCTACCATGCAGGAGGCAATATGGGCGTGGTGATGTTGAATGCCAAACGATGGCAATCCTTCGCGCTCTGCCCGATCGATGGCATAGCGGCTGGCTAAATAATTGGGATGAAGATCATAGGCGATTGCTTCAGGCTTGACCCGAAAAAGTGATTCATATTGTGCTATGCCGTCCTGAAAAGACTGATATGTCTCCATATTTTCCATATCGCCGATATGATGACTTAAAAATGCATAGCAATCACGGATGATACAGAAGGTGTTTTTTAATTCTCCACCAGTCGCAAGCACTTGTGGAGATTCCGAGGAAAGATATACGGGGAAAGGAGCATACCCACGTGATCTTCTCAAAGGGAATAGCTCTTCATGATAAGTTCGAATAACAGAATCATCGCAACGGGTGCGAATAGGTCGGTCATGCATTAAAAATGCATCAGCCAAACCAGATAAGCGTTCCTGTGCTTCATCATTTTTTATGGCGATTGGTTCTTCACTTATATTGCCACTCGTCATTACGAGAGGCGGCATTCGCAAAGATTTAAGCAGCTTGATCAATGAATGTTTACCGGTTGGGGGAGCAAATAACAAGTAATGAAGAGGGGTATAGGGGAGCATAACCCCCAAATTATTTTGTTTTGGGGCTACTTCGACTGCAATTGAAGAGGCTTCTTTTCGGGCGACGATAACGATCGGACGTTCTCTTGATTCGAGTAAGCGTCTTTCAGCATCGTTGATTAAGCAATTCAGTTCAATCGCAGCAATATCGGGCATCATGAGTGCGAAAGGTTTGTCAACACGGAGCTTGCGTCGGCGTAATTCTTCGACAGCTTTGGGATTTGTGGCATCGCATGCCAGGTGAAATCCACCCAAGCCTTTGATTGCTACGACCTTACCATCAATCAGCAGCTTCTGGGCTGCAAGGATAGCATCATCTCCTTGGATTATTTTCCCATGGTGTTGTTTCTGCTTATGGATCGGAAATTCAAGCCAGACTTGTGGACCACATACCGGACAAGCAATGGGTTGGGCGTGAAAACGACGATTGGTTGGATCAGTGTATTCGGCTATGCAGTCTGGGCACATTTCGAAATCCCTCATGGTAGTGTTTGGCCGATCATAAGGGATATCGTTAATGATCGTTAAACGAGGCCCACAATTTGTACAATTGATAAAGGGATAGCGGTAGCGGCGGTCCTCAGGATCGAATAACTCCTTCAGACAATCAGGACAGATGCAGCTGTCTGGGGGAATCGGTTGGAAGGCATCGGAAAGGGCTTTGGATTGGATAATTTCAAAGGTGTCATAATGCCTGGTTGGTATCTGGTGGACCTCGACGCTATCGATGCGGGCTAATGGAGGAGCATCGGATTTTAAGGTTTGAACAAATATGGATATATCGCCGGGTTCACCAATCACTTCAATATCCACACCCGCTGAGGTATTACACACCCAACCTGTCAAACCTTTTTGAATGGCTTGATTAAAGACAAACGGGCGGAAACCCACTCCCTGAACGATACCTGTAATATGAATTCGAGTTCCGATCATTTATGTCTGTAGCGATTCAGCCAAAAAGGCTACGCTTGGGCGTGGATTTTTATCCATTGGATCCAACTATCCAGGCCTTCTCCGGTCTTGCATGATAATGGGAAGGTTTCCAAACCGGGATTGAGGATTTCGACACCTTTTCGAAAGTATTCCATGTTAAATGGCACATAAGGGAGTAAATCAATCTTATTGATTACCAAGGCATCCACTCCACGATACATTCCTGGATATTTATACGGTTTATCATCGCCCTCCGGTATCGAGGCGATCAGCACGCTTTTATGTGTGCCGAGTTGGAAGCTTGCCGGACAGACGAGGTTACCTACGTTTTCAACGATAATCACTTCAATGTCCTGTAAATTCATCTGCTTCAAAGCAGAATTGATCATGATGGCATCCAGATGACATTCTCCGCCTGTGTTGATCTGAACCGCGATGGCTCCTGCAGCCGCAGCGCGATCCGCGTCTATATTGGTGGCGATGTCTCCGTCAATGACAGCTAAATTGAGCGTTGGTAGCAAGCGCTTTATCGTTTGCTCGATGAGAGATGTTTTGCCAGCTCCGGGTGAAGCCATCAAATTAAATGCTTTGATACCAGATGCATCAAATATTGCTCGATTTTCAGCTGCGATGCGATCATTGGCACTTAATATTTTTTCTACAACAAGAATGTTCCTAGTCATCTGTACCAATATGTTTTGGGATGATTAATTTTCAACGTCTATAGCTTCCATGAAAAATTCATCTCCAGAAATAACTTTGACATGATCGCTTTTACACTCGGGACAAGAAAATCCATTACTACCAGGGTTGTAGTGATGATTACAGTCCAAACAAGCTATTGTGGCTGGTAATCTCCGAAAGTGAAGTATGGCTCCATCTGCGATGGTCCCTTTGGAGACGATGTCCCAATAGAATTGAACCGAATCATCCACAATGCTGGCTAACTGACCAATTACCAGATAGAGATTCGTAACACGTTTTGCATTTGCTTTGTTCGCATGGCGGAGAGATATTTCTAATATGCTCTCTGTTACAGATAATTCATGCATAGCAGTTCAGAATACCATAGCCGGTCAGGCATCTATAGTGTTATTCGTCATCCACTAATCATATCATTATTCTCGAATTAAGCTAAAAAAGACCAATATGCTGGTCTTTTTTAGCTTAATATCACAATACGTTCAATTTGAGGTCAGGATGTGGGTAATGATGGTTGCGCCGCTGCCGCCAATATTTTGTGTCAGGCCGATCCTGGATCGTTCGACCTGGGTTGGAGCAGCCTCACCACGTAATTGTTGTACAGCTTCCACAATTTGATACATCCCGGTTGCACCAACAGGATGCCCGCGTGCCTTGAGACCGCCACGGGTTGTGATGGGGATTCTCCCGTTTATTAAAATCTCGCCCTGAAGACCTAACCTGGGTCCTTTGCCACGTTCGGCAAAACCACATGCCTCCAGTGAGAGCACTGACATGATTGAAAATGCATCGTGCAACTCAAAGAAATCTATATCTTCAGGTCTCACACCAGCCTGGTCGTACGCCTTGCGGGCAGACTTTTCGGCTGCAGAAAGCCACAAGGGGTCTTTCCGGCTATGGATGGCAATTGAATCGGTTGCCGCAGCGGATCCGATAATCTTTATGATACGTCGGTCCTGAGTGGTAAAAGAATCTGCCGGAACCAGTAATACTGCTGCAGCACCATCGCCGGTCGGGGAGGCATCTAAAAGGTTAATTGGTTCAGCCACCATTCTTGCATTGATGTAATCTTTTTCAGTGATCGCTTCATGCAAGCGAGCATAAGGATTATGCAATGCATTAGCATGGGCGTTGATCGAAAAAGGAGCAAAGTCGGTATGTTTCCAGCCGTAGGTGTGCAGGTAGAGCTGCATCACCAGAGCGTTGATAGCTACAAACGAAAGACCTTGAGCTGATTCATAATCTGCGTCGGCTGCAGTTGCGAGAGCCTCGGTAGTTTCGATGGGTAAACTTTCGGTCATCTTCTCGACGCCAACTATGAGAGCACTATCCACTTCTTCAGAGCTGACGGCCATCAATCCAGCACGAAATGCAGCAGCACCTGAACCACAAGCAGCCTCGACCTTTTCGGCTTCCATTCCTGGTAAACCTATCCAATCGGAGATTAATACCCCCAGATTCTCCTGCTTGCTCAGCATACCTGAAAGCATATTTCCGATGAATAAAGCATCAGCAGAATCGCGCCTGGCATCAGTTAAGGCAGCGAGAATTGCCTCTCCTGCTAATTCTTTTAATGATTTATCCCAATGTTCATCAACCGGGGTTTGACCTATTCCAATGATAGCGACTTCACGCATTCGATAATCCTTGTTGTAATCGTAATGATTATAAATTATGCCAAGATGTCCTGTCAGAACCTATCAGCTTGATAGGCGGAACGTCGGATACATACCCCACCAAATATTAAGAACCTTGCGCATAGTCATAATTATATCCAGTTTTAGTTGCTTTATTATAAAAGCTAATTTGGTACAATAATGCATGGTGAAGATACAAAATAGTTACCCTGATTTGATTATTGTTGGGGGCGGGTTGGCAGGTTCGGAAGCAGCATGGCAAGCAGCAACCAGGGGAATTAAAGTTCATTTGTATGAGATGCGTCCTATTGTGCAGACAGGTGCACATAAGAGTAATCGACTCGCCGAATTAGTCTGTTCCAATTCACTAGGATCCAATTTGCCAGACAGAGCTGCTGGAGTGTTGAAAGAAGAACTAAGATCACTACATTCACTGTTGATTAAGTGTGCTGATGAAACTGCTGTACCAGCAGGCGGAGCCTTAGCAGTCGACCGTGAATTGTTTGCAGAAAAAGTGACCTTTCAGATTGAAAATCACCCAAATATCGATATCATTCGTGAAGAGATTACAGAAGTCCCTAAAACCACAGCTATCATTGCCTCCGGACCTCTCACATCACCTAAGCTTTCAATCGCAATCCAGAATCTAACCGGATATGATCAGATATTTTTCTACGATGCCCTGGCACCGATCGTAGACAAAGATTCGATCAATATGAATATTGCTTATCAAGCGTCACGTTATGGAAAAAACACCGAAGGGTCTGGGGGAGATTATCTGAATTGCCCCATGAATCAGGACGAGTATTATCAATTCGTGGATGAATTAACCCGAGCAGAACGGATAAGCTCGCTGGGTTTTGAAAATAATATAGACTCTGGAGTTCGAGCCGGCGTGCGTAATTATTTTGAAGGTTGCTTGCCAATTGAGATTATTGCTAAGAGGGGGAAAGATGCACTTGCATATGGTCCTTTGCGTCCGGTCGGTTTGACTGATCCGAGAAACGGGCAGCATTCGTTTGCAGTCGTCCAACTACGGCAGGATAATCTGGCAAAGACCCTATACAATCTGGTGGGATTTCAGACTAATTTAAAATACTCTGAACAAAAAAGAGTATTTCGGATGATCCCTGGTTTGGAACGGGTCGAATTTGAGCGGTTTGGTCAAATGCATCGCAACACGTTTATTTATTCTCCAGCTTTGCTTTATCCAACCCTGCGATATAAATCCAGGGAGGATCTATTTTTTGCTGGTCAGATAACAGGCATCGAAGGGTATGTAGGCAATATTGGCAGTGGGTTATTAGCCGGTCGGAATGCGGCAAATTGCATAATGGGAAAATCACTGATTGAAATGCCGCCAAGCACTGTCATTGGTTCTTTATGTAACTATATTACCCATGCAGATGTCAAAGATTTCCAACCGATGAAAGCGAATTTTGGGATTATGCCGGAATTAGAGATTAAACTGAAAGGAAAAAGGGAGCGAGCGGCAGCGTTTGCTGATCGGTCGAAATCGGAGCTAAACGCGTTTCTAAAGGAGCATATAGAGGTGAATAATTTATTGGTATGCGCATAGCCATTTTACGTAAAGGGAATAAAAATATAACATCAGCTATTATTATTGTCATAGTCATTATTACATTAATTTTGGCGATTATGTCGATTGATAAGCCAACGCTTGAATTTGACGGTTCACGAGCATATAATGACGTTAAGTATCAAGTGGGGTTAGGACCACGTACCATGGGCAGCGAGGCTCATGAGCAAATCGCCAACTGGATCATCTCTGAGCTGCAGAATCTAAATTGGCAAGTTAATGCCCAAGAAACGATAATTTCTAATCAGAACATAAAAAATATCATCGCTCAGCGTGGGGGTGGAACACCGTGGGTCATCATAGCATCCCATTATGATTCACGCTCGATTGCAGATATGGATCCGGATCCTCAGAATCGTAAACAACCCGTGATGGGTGCCAATGATGGTGCATCGACGGTAGGGATCTTGTTAGAACTTGCCCGCGTTCTACCCACCAAGGTAGATAAGCAGATTTGGCTGGTATTTTTCGATGATGAGGATAATGGTAAGAAATCAGGTTCAGGTTGGGATATTGGCTCGGAGTACTTTGTATCAAAACTTCATGGAAAACCAGATAGCGTTGTAGTCCTTGACATGTTGGGCGATAAAGATTTAAATATCTATATGGAGGGAAATTCCAACCCAAGACTAAACACGGAAATTTGGAACGTAGCAAAAGAATTGGGATATTCCCAGTTCATTCCAACGTACACGCATGATTTTATCGATGATCATATTCCTTTTATCCAGGCTGGAATTAGGGCAGTGGATGTGATCGATTTTGATTACCCATATTGGCATACCACCTATGATACGCTGGATAAAGTATCTGCAGATAGCCTGAAAATTGTCGGTGATACGATATTGAAATGGCTGGAGCAATATCCAAGATAGAACGCCAATAAAATTGACTTATCAAATTAAAGACGATGTATATCATCAAGTTAGAAATATAATCTACTAACGGGAGTAAAATAATCAAAGGATAATCTAAGGGTATTAAATGGCGAAAAAAATTCCAGAATCAACCGCACGACCTCGCGAACGTACATTCCTTGTTGGTGTAGAAATCAGGGGTGAAGAGCACCTTTTAACGCTGCATGATTCACTAACCGAGCTTACTTTGCTGGCAGAGACAGCCGGTTTACAGGTTGTCGGGAAATCGACTCAGCACATGGTAAAACCGAATGTTAAAACGTATATCGGGTCCGGTAAAGTTGACGAGATCCACATGCTGGCAGAAGAAGTTAAGGCAGATGTGATCCTATTTGATAATGAGCTATCTCCAAGGCATTTAAGAGAGCTAGAAATTGTTTTCGGAGACAATGTCCGAATCCTTGACCGGACTGCATTAATCCTGGATATATTTGCCCAGCATGCGAACACGAATGAAGGTTCTTTACAAGTTGAATTAGCACAATATGAATATCGATTGCCAAGATTGACACGTGCCTGGACACACCTTGCACGGCAGGCTGGTGGAGGTGGTGGTCGATCCGGAAAAGTTGGTGGGGTAGGTCTTCGAGGACCTGGAGAAACCCAGCTCGAGGTGGATCGAAGAGAAATTCGATCGCGAATTAAGCACCTGAAAGAACAGCTGGAGAAGGTGCGTACCCACAGGCAACAATATCGCAACCGGAGGAAAAAGGCTCTGACACCTGTGGTGGCATTGGTTGGGTATACCAATGCAGGAAAATCGACCCTCATAAATTGCTTATCAAAATCGGACGTATACGTTGCAGACAAGCTTTTTGCCACTTTGGATCCAACGACACGACGAGTAAATATGACTGATGGGCATATTGCATTGTTCACTGACACTGTTGGGTTTATACAAAAGCTTCCCACCACACTGGTCGCAGCATTTAGAGCCACATTAGAAGAGATTGCTGAAGCTGATTTGCTGATACACGTGATCGATATTACCCACCCTCAAGCCCATGAACAATCCCGAGCAGTGTATCAAACTCTGGCGGATATTGAAGCAGATCATATACCCATACTTACCGCTTTAAATAAGATTGATAGTTTGACTGATCCAGATCACGCCAGAGAAGCGTTAGCTGATTTTCCAAGTGCTGTGGCAATATCTGCGCTGACCGGAGAAGGCATCACCGACCTACTCGATAAAGCGCATACTTACTTGTATGAGGACTATATCCCTATTCACATTTCCCTGCCTTATCAGGAAGGTGGCCTAATAACGCTATTTCATGATCAAGGACAGGTAGAGCGCCTGGAACAGATCTCTGGTGGAGTAGAAATCCAAGGACGTATCCCTGGAAGGTTACTATCTTATTTCCACCCTTTTCAAAAGGATAAACCATAAATCCCCACCTGTCATGACTTCTGGGTAGATGAGGATTTATAGTTATTCACGAAATTTACTTTATATCGTTGGACCTGAATTAACTACTTCGACAGGACAACTATCAGCGAATTTTTTAAAGTTGTCGATAAACCGGGCTGCCAGACTGCGATACCTTTTCATATAAGCATCCTCACTTGACCATGCTGAGGACGGATAGAGCACACTGTCGGGAATTCCAGGGCAGTGCTTAGGAACCTGGAAGCCAAAGATCGGATCAGTGTAATACTCCACATCCTTTAGCTCACCGTTCAAGGCGGAATTGAGCAAATCCCGTGTATAACGAATACTGATCCTTTTTCCCACTCCATACGGTCCACCGACCCAGCCTGTATTGACCAGCCAGCAATCAACGATATATCGCAATATTTTTCGTTTAAGCAAGTCGGCATAAAATGACGGTGGAAGAACCATAAATGGTGCCCCGAAGCATGCGCTGAAAGTGATTTCTGGTTCTTCACCAAGGCCGATCTCTGTTCCCCCGACCTTCGCAGTATATCCTGAGATGAAGTGATATAAAGCTTGATCCGGGGTTAATCTGGCAATGGGTGGCATTACGCCGGAAGCATCACAGGTTAAGAAGATGATGTTTTTTGGGTGCCCACCCATCTTTTCGGGAATTGCGTTGGCTATATAATCAAGGGGGTAGGAGGCACGCGTGTTTTCAGTTAGCGTATCATCGTCCAAATCGACAAATCGGGTCACGGGATCATAAACCACGTTTTCGAGGATGGTTCCAAAGCGTCTGGTGCAGGCAAAAATTTCAGGCTCAGCAGTTGAGGAAAGACCGATGACCTTAGCATAGCAACCATCTTCAAAGTTGAATACTCCTTCATCACTCCATCCATGTTCATCATCGCCGATCAAACCACGATTTGGATCTGCGGAGAGAGTCGTTTTACCCGTACCTGAAAGACCGAAAAACAAGGCGGTATCGCCTTTTTTTCCGGTATTAGCCGAACAATGCATAGTCATAATACCTTGCATGGGTAAGAGGTAATTCAATAACGTGAATACTGATTTCTTTATCTCCCCACCATAACCTGTATTACCTATAATACAAATTCTTTGATCAAAATTGATCACGATAAAGGTATTTGTTGGGGTACCATCAATTTGTGGGAAAGATTTAAATGATGGAATACAGATTACGGTAAATTCAGGGACGTGCCTGCGATATTCTTCATTTGTCTTTGGCTTGATGAACATATTACGTGCAAATAAAGAGTGCCAAGCAAGCTCAGTGATAATCCGAACTGGCAATCTATAATTTTGGTTAGCTCCTCCGTAACAATCCTGGATAAATAAATCTCGTCCTTGTAAAAACCCTTGAAGGCGACAATAAAGTTCGTCAAATTTTTGCGGTGCGTATGGGCGGTTATACTCACCCCACCAAACATTTTGCTCGGTTGTTGATTCGCGAACGATGAATTTATCATTGGCAGCGCGTGCAGTATGTTTTCCAGTATTTACTATGATTGGCCCCAATTGTGATATCTGGGCTTCCCCACGGAAGATAATCTCTTCATAGAGAGCTTCGGTGGTTAAATTCCAATACACTTTACGCAAATTGATCAGTCCGATATTATCCACACCAAAATCACTTTTCATGGCATCTGCCTGGGCTTCAGCAGGTGTTTTAATATTTAGGATGTTGTTCATAGCCAATCCCTAACCAATTTTCTATCTCCAATGTATATTTCGTTGGGGGAGGTAGGATCTAAAACCCATTTAATGCGTTCAATTCCCTCTTTAATATCTTTGACTGAGCCGGCATAGCTTAGTCTTAGATGACCTTCCATTCCGAATTCTTTGCCAGGGACTGTGACCACGAGTGCTTTTTTTAAGATCAATTTAGATAGCTCGACCGAATCATTTGCCAGGCTGGATGGTAAATAAGCCCTAAAATCAGGGAGGGCATAAAAAGTCCCTTTTGGTGGGATAAGCCTTACTCCTTTGAAAGATTTAAGCTCTTGAACCACCACCTGTTTATTATTTTGAAAGGTTAACCTGAGGTTTTCTACAACGCTTTGCATCCCATTTAATGCACCCTCAGCTGCTGCCTGGAGTAATGCTGATGTACATGAGGTCATTTGTCCTTGAACATTGGTCATTACTTCAACCAGTTTTCTGTTGGTCACCACCCAACCGATCCGAAAACCCGTCATGCCATATAGCTTGGCAACGCCATTAACGACTATAACCATCGTATTTTCTATATCGGCCTTGGTATATTTATACGCGGGCTCCCAGACGGCTCCATCGAAGACAAGCTTATGATAGATATCATCCATGATGAGGAAGATCTTTTTTCGCTCGCAAAATTCCACAACCTGAGCAATGAATTCCAGCGAAAAAACCTCGCCAGATGGATTGTTAGGGCTATTCACAATGATCGCTTTGGTATATGAGCTGACGGCTCTTTCGATATCTTCCATGCGTGGGTGAAAGGTCCCATCTTCAGGGGTCACTATAACCGGGATTCCATACACCATCTTAACCATCTCTGGATAGCTAACCCAATGAGGAGCCAGGATGATGACCTCATCTTGGGGGTTGATGATGCTAAAGAGAATGTTAAAGATGGACTGTTTTGCACCAGAAGAGATGATAACATTCTCTGGAGCAACGATCTTGTTATAGTTTTCTTCGGTGTAGCGGATGATGGCTTTTTTGAGCGAAGGAGTGCCATCTGGAGGAGTATATTTAATATCTCCTCCACTTAGCTTGGTTGCTGAGCTAAGGATGGCGGTGATGGGGGTCTTGTTCTTTGGCTCACCTATGCTCATATTAATAACAGGTTCACCCCGTTCGCGAAGGATGCGTGCTTCCTCATTCAAGGCAAATGTCGGGGACTCAGCAATTGCTCTTGCCAGTCTGCTGATGTTCATAAATTGATTTATCTCCTAATGATCGTCAGTAATCAAATTAGATTCTAAGAATAATTATGTTTTATTTAATGCAGTGTAAAAAGTTTATCCTTAATAAAGTAATGCGTCAATGTGATTTATGTCGGTCGTTTTTACATTATTTATGTTTAAAATTACTATCAAGTGATTTGGTTTTTACGAGTTAATATATTTTAAACCACTCCCTGTATTGAATAATATGATTGTTTCTTCTGGATGAATAGCTCCACGTTTTACTAATTTATCCAATGCTGCTAGAGTTGCAGCACCTTCAGGGCAGGAAAATATCCCCTCTCTTCTTGCCAATTGTCGTTGTGATTGGATAATTTCATCATCGGAGACGCTTATCGCGGTGCCATTACTTTCACGAATGTACTTCAATATGATTTGGTCAGCAAAACTTTTAGGCACGCAAAGACCTGTCGCAAGGGTATGAGCGTTCTCCCAGAAATCACAAGTTTTCTTACCTGCATTGAACGCCTCAACGACTGGAGCGCAGCCTTCAGCTTGTACGGCAATCATCTTAGGCTTTATCTTAGTGTCAAGCCAGCCTAACTTATCCAGCTCAATAAATGCCTTCCACATCCCCACCAATCCCGTTCCACCACCGGTTGGATAAATGATCAGGTCAGGTAATTTCCAACCAAGGCTCTCAGCAATTTCATACCCCATTATTTTCTTGCCTTCCACCCGATATGGCTCTCTAAATGTGGACATATTAAACCAACCTTCGGAGTTTGCTTTTTCCCCGGCATACTTTCCAGCGGTATCAATCAAGCCATCGACCAATTCTACTGTAGCCCCCGTGATCATGCTTTCCATTATATTTGATGAGGGAGAGCTTTTGGGCATATAGATCAACGCATCAATTTTTGCTCGAGCTGCATAAGCGGCCAATGCTCCACCAGCATTTCCTGCCGATGGGATTACCATCTTATAAATCCCAAGTTCCTTGGCTTTCGAGACAGCAGCAGAAAGTCCGCGTGCCTTAAAAGATCCCGTTGGATTCAGTCCTTCTTCTTTTAAATATAGATTCGTTAATCGCAGCTCGCGCCCCAAATGGTTCAGACGTAATAATGGTGTATCACCTTCGCCAAGGGAAATAATATTTTCCTGATGAGAGACAGGAAGTAATTCAGCCCAGCGCCACATGCCTTTGGGACGGCATCTGACCGAATCGCGATCCAGCTGATTTTTTATCGATAACAAGTCGTAATTGGCCATGAGGGGCGTTTCACACTCTGGACAAATAGTCTGGATTTTATCTGCAGAATATAATTTTCCACATACTGAGCAAGAGAGGTCTTTTATGTAAGACAATCTTTTCATCTTGTTTTAGCTCCTTACCAAGATAGCATTATATAACAAAGGGTCTCTCAGGTTGTGGCATAATATGGATACTCCTAGAACACCGAGTAAAATTATATATCTTACATGATAGAGGTGATATGGACGAATTAATCCCAGAGATTGTCGCAAAACTAAAAAGTTTTATAACTGGTGAGGTTAAAACAGATCCGGTAACCAGGGTGTTGTATAGCACAGATGCTTCTATTCATAAAATTGTACCCATGGGGGTGGTGTTCCCCCGAAATATAGACGAGTTAATCCCGATTGTTAAACTCGCTCACCAATATAACATTCCGCTGATCCCCCGAGGATCAGGCTCAAGCTTAGCCGGCCAAGCTATTGGCAGTGGTGTGATTATTGATTGCTCACGATATGTAAACAAACTCGTTCATATCAATTGTGAAGAACAGACTGCCCTCGTTGAGCCAGGGCTGATCCTAGATGATTTGAATCGTGAGGCGAAAAAATATAATTTACGCTTCGGACCTGATCCTGCCTCATCAGAGAGAGCTACATTAGGAGGAAGTATCGGGAATAATGCAACCGGTGCACATTCAATCCTTTATGGCATGACAGCTGACCACATCATTTCCGCTGAGGTTATATTATCAGATGGGACTGTCACAACCCTCAAACCAATTTCGATGGATGATGCACGCCGAATTGCCAACGGTGTAATAAACACGACCGCTTCCAGAATTGAGAAACAAATATATCGATCAGCGCTCGAGATACAAAATGAATATCAAGAGGATATTAAAAAGAGCTGGCCTCGTACATGGAGGCGGGTATCTGGGTATAACTTAAATTACCTGATCCCTTGGTCTTCATCCTTTCCTCCACAATGGGATTTGGATCAAACTCCTTATCCCCCCGTTTTGCCGAATACGATTAATCTTGCCCAATTATTAGCTGGTTCTGAAGGGACTTTAGGGATTATCCGAAATGCCACCTTACGTCTCGTCCCATTAAAAAAACACACGGTTATATCAGTAATCAATTTTTCAAGCATCGGTGAAGCATGCGATATCGTGCCAAAAATTCTGGAATTATCTCCCTCAGCGGTTGAGCTAATCCCACAAAGCTTAATTCATTTAGCCCGTTCTGTACCAGCATATGCCAATCAACTTACCTTCGTGATTGGTGACCCTGCAGCACTTTTGGGCGTGGAATTTTCAGGGAATGATCCCCAGAAATTATCGGATCAGGTAACAAGACTTAATAAATTGATTAATTGGTCTAGCAAACCTTTCGTTGTTGATACACCAGAACTGCAAAAGCAAGTATGGGATGTGAGAAATGTAGGACTAGGCATCCTCATGTCCAGGCTTGGAGACAACAAGCCGATTAGTTTTATTGAAGATATGTCAGTTCCAGTAGAGCGTTTGGGAGAATTTGTCCGTGAGTTGGATATCATCTTAAATCATTATAAAACACAAGCGGATTATTATGGTCATGCCTCCGCCGGATGCTTGCACATCCGACCATTATTAAACATCAAGACTCAAGTCGGCAGGGCAGAGCTAAGGTCAATTGCCGAAGCAGCGGTGGATTTAGTCTTAAGACTGGGTGGTGCGGTAAGTGCTGAGCACGGGGATGGGATCACGCGTGGAGAATTTATTGAACGGGCATATGGCCCAAGGGTAATGCAAGCATTCCGGAAAATAAAACATGCAGCCGACCCGCAAGGAATCCTAAACCCCGGAAAAATTATTGATCCTCCCAAGCTGGATACGTCATTAAGATATGACGATAAGTATCGTCCTGAAGGGTGGACACCGGTAATGGCATTTTCTTCCGAACGCCCAGATTCCATTCGATTAGTCAAAGCGATCGAGCAGTGTAATGGGGTGGGGGTTTGTAGAAAATCAGGAGGGGTAATGTGCCCCTCATTCCAGGCAACGCAGGATGAGATGTATAGCACTCGTGGACGTGCCAATCTGCTCCGTGCCATGATTTCAAATGATTTTTCTACACAAGAATTGGCTATACAAGCCGTCAGGGATACATTGGAGAAATGCCTGGCCTGTAAAGGTTGTAAAGCAGAATGCCCTTCTGCTGTAGATATGGCTAAACTAAAATATGAGTTTTACCAGCATTACTATAGCTTGCCGGGTCATCATCATCCCCTACGCGATTACCTGTTTGGCTACATTGCATTAGTCGCAAAAATAGGTCATCCGTTCGCCCCATTGCTAAATTACTTTATCTCCACTCCTCACCTTGCCAGATTACGTGAAACTCTGGTTGGACTATCAAAAAGCCGTACCCTTCCCCAATTATCAATAAAAGCACTACACCGTCAAGCGAAACCATTAATTAAGAATATCGGTGAACCAGATTGCTTGTTACTCTCGGATGCATTTAATGAGTATTTTTATCCTCAGACCGGTCTTGATGCATTAATAGTATTAAAGTCGATCGACAGCCGGGTAAGAATATTATCGACCATTGGTGCAGGGAGAACATTGATATCAAAGGGATTTCTGGTCCAAGCTAAGGAACATGCAAAACACCTTGTGGATGAAATCAACGAGATTGATCCAACCGGTAAACTGCCTGTGATTGGCTTAGAACCTTCAGAGATCTATACATTAAGGGACGAATACCTGGACATGTTTCCAAATGATAAATATGTACAGGCTTTAGCTCAGCGGGCTTTCATGATCGATGAATTTTTATTGCGTCCAGGTGCCAATGGATTACCGCGATTATCGAAAAAAATCT
>Ga0153916_10000210_pt1 | contig 36968 bp, 35 predicted proteins | sample Opewatmetagenome_FD_109642 | JGI IMG/M metagenome (GOLD analysis project Ga0153916, IMG submission 109642) | Freshwater wetland microbial communities from Ohio, USA - Open water 3 Core 3 Depth 4 metaG | ecosystem: Environmental > Aquatic > Freshwater > Wetlands | place: USA: Ohio, Lake Erie...
CGAAGAGGTGCGGTACGAGGGGTATCGATACGTATGCGTGGACTCTACCGCGTCTTCGAAGCGAGCGGGTGGAGGGACCGCGCGAGGACTCTCTACCGCGATTTTCGCGTATGGGAAAGTGGTGCGGACTCACTAATTGTGGAAATCCTCACGAGCCCTTGACGGTAGCGCACCTGGCCGGAATAATTCGCCCGTTGTTGGCGACCCGCGCCGAGGGACAATTGATGCTGCGTTCCGGCCACCGTGTCCGCCGAGCGACCCCCGGCGCCGCCGTTAACTCCCCTTTGTCCGTGTGCCTCTGCCGCCTGAGGCGGCGACCCGAGGAGGTCCGCTAGCGTGCGTCACCTGCATCTGCCTCGCCTCGCCGTGCTAGTGTCACTCATTGCCGCGGCGATGCTGCTGTCCGGATGCGGCGTCTTCAGCAGCCCGCAGAACACCTTCGCGCCCGCCGGCGAGGTCGCACGCGACCAGAAAAACATCTTCCTCTTCGTGCTGTGGCCCGCAGTCGCGATCTTCGCCGTCGTCGAGGCGCTGCTCCTCTACATCCTCGTGAGGTTCCGCCGACGCAAGGATGACTCCGGCTTGCCCGTGCAGACCCACGGCAACAACCGGCTCGAGATCGGCTGGACCGTGGCACCGGTGCTGCTCCTGGCATTCTTCGTCCCGCCCGTCATCAGCGGCATCGTCGATCTCGGCAAGACGCCGAAGGACGCCGTCACGGTGGACGTGACAGGTCTTCAGTGGGCGTGGCAGTTCTCGTACCCCGGACCGAACGGCAGCACGCCCGTGCAGGCGCCGATCAACGAGCTGCACATCCCGGTGCACCGCAACATCGCGTTCCAGCTCAGGTCCAACGACGTTATCCACAGCTTCTGGATGCCGAAGCTCGCCGGGAAGACCGATGTCATCCCGGGTCGGGTGAATCATATGTGGATCAAGGCTGACGACGTCGGGACGTATTCCGGCCAGTGTGCGGAGTTCTGCGGCCTGGGGCACGCCCAGATGCGTTTCAAGATCGTCGTCGAATCGCAAGAAGACTTCGACGCGTGGCTCAAGCAGCAGGCGGCCTCGCAGACCGGTGACCAGCCGGTGTTGGCGTTCGACGGGGAGTAGCTCATGGCAGGCGCAACCTACACACCGCGACGTGTCACGATGGCCGAGGCTCTGCGGCAAGCCCGCGAGGATGCCGGGACGTACAGGGGCGTCTGGAGCTGGATTGCCACCGTCGACCACAAGCGCATCGGCGTCCTGTATGGAGTCACGGCCTTCTTCTTCTTCCTCGTCGGGGGCCTCGAGGCGCTGCTTATCCGCGTCCAGCTTGCTACGCCAAACGAACACTTCCTGAACGCGGATCGCTACAACCGCATCTTCACCATGCACGGCACGACGATGGTGTTCCTTGTCGTGATGCCTCTCGGCGCCACCTTCTTTAATCTGCTCGTGCCACTGATGATCGGTGCCCGCGACGTCGCGTTCCCGCGAATGAACGCCTTCAGTTACTGGTTGTTCCTGTTCGGCGGCATCTTCCTGAACGTCAGCTTCTTCACCGGCGGCAACATCCTGAAGGGTGACCTCGGCGCCCCCGACGCCGGTTGGTTCGGCTATGCGCCGCTGACACTCAACCGGTTCTCGCCGGACAACGGCATCGATTACTGGATGCTCGGGCTGCAGATCCTGGGCGTGGCGTCGCTCGCCGGCGGCTTCAACTTCATCGTTACCATCCTCAACATGCGGGCGCCGGGAATGACGCTCTTCCGCATGCCGCTGTTCGTCTGGATGACGCTCGTCACGTCGTTCCTGATCATCTTCGCGATGCCGGTCATCGCCGTCGCGCTCTTCGAGCTTTCGTTCGACCGGCTTTTCGGCGCCAACTTCTTCAACGCGGCCGCCGGCGGCACGCCGCTGCTGTGGCAGCATATGTTCTGGCTCTTCGGCCACCCGGAGGTGTACATCCTCATCCTCCCGGCAATGGGCATCGTCTCTGAGGTGCTGCCGACCTTCGCGCGCAAGCCGCTGTTTGGCTACCCGTTCGTCGTCTTCTCGGGTGTCGCCATCGGCTTCATGAGCTGGGGTGTGTGGGCGCACCACATGTACACGACCGGCCTCGGCTCAGTCGCCAACTCCGCGTTCGGCGTCTCGACGATCCTCATCTCGGTGCCGACCGGCGTGAAGATCTTCAACTGGCTCGCGACTCTCTGGGGCGGCTCCATCAGCTTCAAGACGCCGCTCTACTTTGCCGTCGGATTCATCGCCATGTTCACCATCGGCGGCCTCACGGGCGTCACTCACTCGATCGTGCCGTCCGACTACCAGCAGCAGGACACGTACTACGTCGTCGCGCACTTCCATCAAGTGCTGTTCGGCGGCGCGATCTTCGGCCTGTTCGCCGGTGCCTATTACTGGTTTCCGAAGTTCACCGGCCGCATGCTTGATGAGGGTTGGGGCAAGCTGCACTTCTGGCTGATGTTCGTCGGCTTCAACCTCACCTTCGAGCCGATGATGGTGCTCGGTCTCCTTGGCATGCCGCGTCGCATCCAGACCTACCCCGACGGCTACGGCTGGGGCTTCTGGAACATGATGGCGACGGTGGGGGCGTTTCTCATCGCGGCGTCGATCCTCGCCTTCATCGTGAACGTCATCAAGAGTCTGCGTACCGGAGATGTCGCTGGCGACGACCCGTGGGACGCGCGCACGCTCGAATGGAGCATCCCGTCGCCGCCGCCGCCGTACAACTTCGCCAGGGTGCCGCAGGTGCACGCGCTGGACGACTTCTGGCACCGCAAGTACGCCGAAGACCCCGCCGGCAAGCCCGTGCCCGTACCCGCGGGCGCGTCCGATCACGCCGATGACAGCCATGGCGACGATGGTCACGGGATTCATTTGCCCTCGCCGTCCTACTTCCCGCTGATCGCCGCCGCCGGTATCCCGCTGATCGGCTTCGGGCTGATCTATGACGTGGCGATCGTCGCCGTTGGCGCCGTCGTCACCATCGTGGGGTTGTACGGCTGGGCGCTGGAGCCCGCGGCCGAGTAAGGCCCTGAGGAGGAGAGCAGACGTGCAGCACGCAGCCACCGCAGGGCACCTCGAGACGAATACCGGCCTCGATAACCGGAAGCTGCTCATGTGGCTCTTCTTGGGCTCCGAGTGCCTGTTCTTCGGCTCATTCATCGCCGCCTACCTGCTGTATCGAGACCGCAGCGTCACCGGCCCGTACCCGAAGGATTTGTTCGACATCCCGTTCACGTCGGTCAGCTCGTTCGTACTGCTGATGAGCAGCGTCACCATGGTGCTGGCGCTCTCGGCGATCCAGAGGGGCAATCTCCGCCAGATGCGCGTGTGGCTGCTGGCGACGGCATTCCTCGGCACTCTGTTCGTCTCCGGCCAGGCCTTCGAATTCACGGAGTTTTATCGGGAGGGCCTGACCCTCCATGCGAACATGTTCGGGACGACGTTCTTCGTGCTCACCGGCTTCCACGGCGCGCACGTGACGGTCGGCATCCTCATCCTCATGTCCATCTACATCCTGTCCCTGAAGGGGCACATCACCGAGGAAAACAGCCTCAACGTCGAGCTGGCGGGCCTCTACTGGCACTTCGTCGACGTCGTCTGGATCGTCATCTTCACCCTGGTGTACCTTGTGCAATAGAGCGGGCAGGCTTGACCATTGCCAACCGCTTTCTGTTACGAGGGGCGGGCGCCACGCGAGCCGCGATGGCGCCCCTGAGTGTCGGCTGGGGCCGCATCTGGGAGATCAGGATGTTCTTAGAGGATCCCGCACTGCTGGTAGGCGTCCCGCTGCTGGTGATTGGCATCATCGGCCTCGGCGTAGCGGGCATGACGCTGATGGCGCCGCAACCGCAACTCGAGGGAGTCGGAGCGCCGGTGACCTATGCCGGTCACCCGGGCCCGATGGAGTACGTCCAAGTCGGTCTGACGCTGGCGGTCATCACGGCGTTCGAGGTCGCGATCTACTACGTGGATATCCCGCGCAAGCCGTTCATCGGTGCGCTGATGGCGCTGTCCGCGTCGAAGTTCCTGCTGGTGGTGCTCTTCTTCATGCATCTCAGGTTCGACAGCCGGCTGTTCACCACCGCGTTCGCCACGGGCGTTGCGCTCGTCATCGCCATCTTCACCGTCGTGTTGGTGACGCTCGGCGGCAATATCGTCTGATCGGATAGCAAGTCAGGGCTCCCCGGGGTGCGGCGCGCGTCCACGGTCAGGGGGAATTGAAGATGCTGCCACTGCTGCACGCGGCCTCCGGCCCGTATCATTTCCACTGGCCGCTGCACCCCGACGTCATTCTGCTATGTCTCTTTGTCGAGGCGGCGTACCTTTACGGCGTGACCCAGCTCCGTGACGTCTTCTCGGACGCCGGCCGCGTGCGCCGCAGCCAGGTCGCCCTGTTCACTGCCGGCGTATTTTCGGTCTGGGCCGTCGCGGGGACGCCGGTTCATGACATCAGCGAGCAGTACCTGCTCAGCTTCCACATGTTCCAGCACTCGATCTTCGTGCTCGTGTCGGCGCCGTTGCTGCTGGCGGGCATCCCGGCGTGGATGTGGCAGGCGCTGTTCCGCGTGCGGGGCATGCTTGCGGTCGCGCGCGTCCTGGTCCATCCGATCGTGGCGTTCTCTCTGTTCAACGCCCTCCTGCTCGTCACCCACCTGCCGTTCGCGGTCGACTACGCCCTCAACCATCACTGGTTCCACTTCTGGGTCCACGCCGCGCTCGTCGTGACGGCGATGATGATGTGGTGGCCGGTGCTCAGCGAGGTGCCCGAGCTGCCGAAGATGTCCGCGCCGCTGCAGATGGCGTACCTCTTCCTGCAGTCGATCCTACCGTCGGTCATGTCCTCGTTCATCACGTTCTCCGACAGCGTGGTCTACCCTTTCTACGAGAAGGCGCCGCGCACTTGGGGCATCTCCGCGCTGGAGGACCAGCAGATCGCCGGTGGCCTCATGAAACTGATGGGCAGCGTCATCCTGTGGTCGCTCATTACCGTCGTCTTCTTCCTGTGGTGGAACCGCGAGGAGTCCGCCACGAAGGAGCCGAGTTGGGAGGATGTCCACGGCGAGCTGGAGACGATGGGCCTGACCGGACGCAAGTAGCTTCGAGAGCGCCTGACAGACGGTGACCCCTGAGGGCAGCAGTCATATACGGATCGTACTGCCGCGGCTCGCGCTTGCTCGTGCTCGCGGCCTGTGTCGCCGCACTGCTCGCGACGGGCGGAGCCGCGGCCGCGGAGCCGCACGCATCGTGTACCGTCGACCGAGTCATCGATGGCGACACCTTCGTCTGCACGGACGGCACGCACGTCCGGATGCTCCAGATCAACGCCCAGGAACTAACCGACTGCGGCGGCGATTGGGCGAAGGCCGCGCTGGCCAACATCTTCCTTCGGTCCGGCCGCGTGGTCCGCCTCGACCATGACGTCGTGACGTTCGACAAGTACGGCCGCGAGCTGGCTGCCCCGATCGTGACTGGCAGCGACGGCGCGGACTACAACATCTCCATCGTCATGGTGTACGTCGGCCTGGCGAAGTCCGCCTACTACGGCGACAACGCCAAGTACCTCGATTGGGCCCGCGCGGCCGAGACCTGGGCCCGCGCCGCCCAATGGAACATGTGGGCCCCAGGCGGACCGTACGCTGGCGCCACACGCTGCGGCGGCCTGTGGACTGTGACCAAGCGGTGAGTTCGGTGTCCGGCTGTGGGGCGGGGGTCATGGTTGCGCCTCGCCCTCTACCGGTTTGGGCGGCCGTTAGCACTCCAGGGCGGGAGTGCCAGATACCGAACTGCCTCATCAGATCATCCGTTCACGCTCGCGGCAGCGATGGGGCGCGCTGTCCGAGGCGACTCTAGCGCCGGAGGTTGCGAGCTCCAAGCCCGGCGTGTCACCCCGCCCGGCCGCCCAAGTTCGCGTCGAACGGTTCCTTTGCGGCTGGCCGATCCCGCAGCGGGGGCGACAAGAAAGGGCCGCCCGTCTTGGGCGGCCCTTTCGAATCTACGCCGGCTCAGGCCGTCGCTACTGCACCACGAACTTTCCGCTCATCTGCGTCGGGTGGAAGTCGCACCGGAACTCGTACGTACCGGCGCTCGCGAACTTCACCGTCAACTTCCCGGTCGATCCCGCCGTCACCGATGCGGGGTTCGAGCACGGGTCGCTGCCGCTGGTCGTACAGAAGGCCGTCGCGTACTTGCCGCTCGCGTCGGCCACGTGCACGTTGTGTACGGCCGTGCCCGTATTGGCGAGGTCGAACGTCACGGACTCGCCCACCTTCACGCTGATCGTCGGGTTCTTGTTGCCGCTCGCGTCCGCAAAGTAGAAGTCCGCCATCGCGATCTTCGGCGCCCCGGAGGGCGTGCCGGCCGGCACGACGGCCGTCGGCGATGCCACCGACTTCACCTCCGCGTGCTGGTCGTCGTACACCGCCGCCGCGGTGCCCGCCACGGCGAGCGTCCCGAGCACGACCACCGCCAGCCCGGCGATCTGCCAGCGCGGCACGACCGGGTGCGACGCGAAGTACCACGACACCCCGAGCACACCAAGCGCGATGCCGGCGGCTAGCGGTGTCGCCCAGGACCCGGGCAGTGTCAGGTAGATGCGCGAGAGCCCGTAGATGACCAGCAGCGCGAACGCCAGCACGCCCACCGGGATCGCCAGCGGCAAGATCAGTCGGTCGTACGTCCGCGTCGGCGCCGCCGAAACGCCGACGACGTCCGACTGCATGCGGTGCGCCTGCACCCCTTCGGCCGTCAGCAGGTCCTTGTGCCGATTGAAGATGCTCGCCGCGTTCGGCTCGTGCGCCGAGTAGTCCGCGAGGGCGTTGTTGCTCGCCCAGCGCGTCTCGACCACCACCAGCACGTCGCCCTCCGGGTTCGCCGAGCGGGTCACGCTCATGCCCCGGGAGCCGGGCTGCGCGGCGACCGTGCTGCGATGGGCCTCCAACTCCGCCATCAGTCCGCCGGGCTTCAGCGCGTCGTCGAACCTGGCGGCGGCGATGCGCGCCAGGACCGTCTGTACGTATTCCATGCTCACCTGACCTGCGATTCGAACTCGGTCTCGCGGAGGCGCCGAGCGGCTTGGCCCGGAGCCAGCCTATGGTATCCCGCCCGCGCCCTAAGCACTAGTGCGTTCGCACCACCCCGCAGATTCGAAAATGAGCGTCAGGAGGTCGGCGAGGGGGTCACCGTTGGCGTCCCGCCGAGCGCTTGGACCAGCACGGATTCAACCTCGTCTACGGCCATGATGCCCTCGAACTTGCCGGCCACCCGGCCGTCCCGCCCGACGACGAACACCCACGGCTCGGTCTGCAGGTTCCACTCGCGCATGGCCCGCACCGGCTCGTCGACGTTCGACTGCCGGAGCTGGGGCAGCTCGTACGGCTCGATGTGGATGAAGGCGGCCCGGTCCTTGTACTTCGCGTAGAGCGGGTCCATGACCGTGTCCATCACCGGCGCGCAGGTCCGGCTCTGGCAGAACGCCGGCGTCGCGAATGCCACGACGATCGGCTTGCCGGACGTCAGCGCGTCGGCCACCGTCGTGTCGTGCATCTGCGGCCGCGGCGGATACGACGAGTCGATGTCTTCGATACTGGGCACCGTTGCGAGCGTGGCCTGGCGGCTGGCCGGCGCCGGGTCGCCGATGGCGGGCTCCGGCGCGTGCGCCAGCACGTTGAAGCGAAACGGCACGGGCGGAGGCGACGTGCCGTCCCGTACCACCGTCACCTGCACGCCCCAGTTGCCCGGTTCGTCGAAGGTGGCGTGCGTCACGTACACGCCGGCGTCGCCGCTCTGTTGCTCCTGCTTGCCCGATTGTTCGTCGACGTACGCCAGCGTCATCGGAATGAAGCGCGCGTCCGATTCGGAGCGCAACGCCGGCTTCGGGCCGTTGAGGTCGTAGAACCGCAGGTGGACCTGCGCACCGAGCACCGGGTTGTCGTTGCGGTCGGTGAGGCTCATGCTCACACGGTTGTCGCCGACGGCGAGCACCTGGTTGTTGATCGCCGGGAAGATATCACCCTTTCCGAGCGTGACGACCGTCGGGAACACGACCTCGTTGCCCTTCGGCGACGACGAGCCGCCGCAGGCGGTCACCGTGGCGCCGACCAGCAGCAGCGCCGCCAGCAGCGCACGCCGTGCCGTCATCGGTCCGGGCTGACGGTGCGGCCTGTGCCGAACCAGAACACCGCGGTTGCCAGCAGGGAGAGCACCGCGAAATCGAGCGGCAGGCCGAAGTAGCCTCCGGACCCGTCCGCGTACAGTGCCAGGTGCATCATGTCCACGCCGTACGACAGCGGGTTCACGCGGCCTGCCAGCTTCAGCCACTCCGGCAGGTCGTTGAGCGGGAAGAAGGCGCCGGAGAAGAACAGGAAAGGAAACAGCACAAGGTTCATGACCAGGTGGAACCCCTGCATCGAGCTGATCTTTGACGCGAGCAACTGTCCGAGGCCCGACAGGAAAAAGTTCAGCAGCGCGATCGAGAACACCGACAGCCCGAGGCTCGGCAGCACGCCGTACTGCCACTGGAAGTGGATCGCCGGGATGAGCGACGCCACGCCCAGCACGAGCAGCGCCTGCGCCGCGCCGATGAGCACGGAACTGAGCGTCTTCCCCAGCAGGATGACCCGCGTCGAGTGCGGCGATGCCAAGAACACCTTTAGGATCCCCGAGTCACGGTCCTGGTAGTACGACGCGCTGGAGAACGTCGAGGAGAACAGCGCCGTCATGACGATCATGCCCGGCGTCAGGAACGTCACGTAGTCGTGGATCTTCCGCGGGTCAAGCCCCTCCGAAACGCCGGTGCCGAGGATCGCCAGCAGCATCAGCGGGAAGAGCACCGACGAGTAGAGCTGAGACCGCGAGCGGAAGAACCCGCGCAGGTCGCGCGCCAGCAGCGCCAGCACCGCCTCGACCTGGCTCATTCCGCCTGCTCCCCGTCGCCGTCGCCCTCGGCGCGCGGCGCGATCGCCTTGCCGACGAGCTGGAAGTAGACATCCTCCAGGGTCGACTCCTCGATCTGGACGCTATGAATGCGGTCGCCGGACTGCTGGAAGATGCGCGTCAGGAACGGGCTCGCCGCGTCCACCGTCACGTGGGTGGTGCGTCCTGCCACGCGCACGTGACCGACGTCCGGCCATGCACGCATCAGCGTTGCCTCGGAGGCCGGGTCGTGCTGCCACTCGATGCGCACGGCGTCGTGCCGCAAGTCCCGTTTCAGCTCGGCCGGCTCGCCCTGCGCGACCAGCCTCCCGGCATCGAGCAGCGCCACGGTCTGACAGTAGCGCTCCGCCTCGTGGACGTCGTTCGTGGCGAGCAGCAGGGTGCAGCCGTCGGCGTTCGCCTCCAGCAGGTGTTGCCACAACCGCTGGCGCGAGTCGGGGTCGAGCGCGAGCGTCGGCTCGTCGAGCAGGATTAGCTCCGGCCGCGGCAGCAGGGCCCGCGCCAGCTCCAGCCGCCGCTTCATCCCGCCCGACAGCGTCGCCGTCATCGCACTCGCGCGCTCGGCCAGGCCGACGCGCTCCAGCAGCCGGTTGGCCTCGCGCACTGTTGCGGGCCGCGGCTGCCCGAAGAGCCGCCCCTGCAGGTGCATCGTCTCGCGCACGGTCATCGTCGCATCCAGCGACGGCTCCTGGAACACGATGCCCATGCGGGACCGCAGCCTGGTGCTGAGCGGCTCGCCGAGCGCGCGCACGCTCCCCGAAGCGGCCTGACGCCGCCCGATCAGGATGCCCAGCAGCGTGCTCTTTCCGGACCCGTTCGGCCCCAGCAGGCCGAAGATGGAGCCCGCCGGGATCCGCAGCGACAGCCCGTCGAGGGCGGTGCGGTCGCCGTAGCTGTATCGGAGATCGTCAATCTCGACGGCCGGCGTCGTGGCGGCTTCCGCGGTCGGAGAGGTGGCTGCGGGCGTGGTCGAGAGCTTCAAATTGAACCGGGCTGAACCGCCGCGATCAGCATAACAAGGCCCGCGTCCGCGGAGAAACGGGGGCCTCGCCCGCGCGATCAGGTGCGCGAGCGCTGGTCGTTGGCGCGCCGCCGGCCGACAAGTTAGTGTAGAGTGGACACTAAGTAGAAAGGCCGTCGGATGCGGACGCTCCGCGTCGCGCTCGCGCAGATCAACACCACCGTCGGCGATTTGCCCGGCAACACGGCGAAGATCGTCGAGTGGACCGCCCGCGCCCGCGCGCTCGGTGCCGACCTGGTCGCCTTTCCGGAGCTTGCCGTCACCGGCTATCCGCCGGAGGACCTCGTCCTGAGGCGCTCGTTCATCGAGGACAACCTCGCCGCGCTCGATCAGATCGTGCGCGCCACGGACGGCATCACGTCGATCGTCGGCTTCGTCGACGCCAACGACGACATCTACAACGCCGCCGCGGTCATTCATGACGGCAAGCTCGTCTACCGCTACCACAAGCAGTTCCTGCCCAACTACGGGGTCTTCGACGAGGACCGCTACTTCCAGCGCGGCTACGAGTCGCCCGTCTTCGTCATCGCGGGCGTCGACGTCGGCGTCAGCATCTGCGAGGACATCTGGTACGCCGAGGGGCCTACGCGCGACCAGGCCCACGCCGGCGCCGAGGTCGTCGTCAACATCAACGCGTCGCCGTATCACCGGCTGAAGGGCAACTTCCGCGAGGGCATGGTCTCGACGCGGGCCAACGACAACGCCGTCGTCGTCTGCTACCTGAACGCCGTCGGCGGCCAGGACGAGCTGGTGTTCGACGGCCACAGCGTCATCTTCGACGAGAGCGGGAAGATCGTCGCGCGCGCGCCGCAGTTCCGCGAGGACCTGCTCGTCTACGACATCGACGTCGAGGGCGTACTGCAGACGCGGCTCCACGACCCGCGGCACCGCAAGGAGCGCCTGGCGATGCACAAGGCGGGCGCGCGGGCCAAGATTGCCGTCAGCGAAGCGCCGGTGCCCGGCGAGAAGCCGGCGATCTCGCCCGCGCTGGCGCCGCTGCTCGACCCGGTCGCCGAGGTGTGGGAGGCGCTGGTGCTCGGGGTGCGCGACTACATCGCCAAGACGGGCTTCGAGACGGTGCTGATCGGACTGTCCGGCGGCGTCGACTCGTCGCTCGTCGCCGCCGTGGCCGTCGACGCGCTGGGAGCCGAGCACGTCGTCGGCGTATCGATGCCGTCGCGCTTCTCGTCGGAGGGCAGCAAGACGGACGCGCACGCGCTCGCGGAGCGGCTGGGCATCCGCTGCATGACCATTCCGATTGAAGGCGCGTTCAAGGCTTCGCTCGAGATGCTGTCGGACGCGTTCAAGGACACGCAGTTCGGCGTGGCGGAGGAGAACCTGCAGGCCCGCATCCGGGGCAACGTCCTGATGTCGCTCTCGAACAAGTTCGGCTGGCTGGTGCTGACCACGGGCAACAAGAGCGAGATGGCGACCGGCTACTCGACGCTGTACGGCGACATGGCCGGCGGCTTCGCGGTGATCAAGGACGTGCCGAAGACGCTGGTGTGGGAGCTGGCGCGCCACAAGAACCGGATCGCCGGCAGCGACGTCATCCCGGAGGCGGTCATCCGCAAGCCGCCGAGCGCGGAGCTGCGGCCGGACCAGCTCGATACCGACACGCTGCCGCCGTACGACGTGCTCGACCCGATCCTGCAGGCGTACGTCGAGGAGGACCGCAGCGTCGGCGAGATCGTGGCGACGGGCTACGACGAGGCGCTGGTACAGCGGGTCGTCAAGATGGTGGACCGCAACGAGTACAAGCGCCGGCAGGCGCCGCCGGGCATCAAGATCACGGCGCGCGCCTTCGGGCGGGACCGGCGGCTGCCGATCGCCAACCGGTACCAGCCGCGCTGAGCCGGGGCGGCGGCCCGCTGATTGAGCCAGGGCTTCTTCGTAAGCACTCGCCGGGCGAGAGTGCCAGACCATGCGGGCGGCGGGCTTTGATTGACGGTTGTTTTTTTCGGGTTGCTCCACTTTTTCGGCTCCCGTGAAGCTGGCGATCGGCCGAGATCCTGACAGCGTTTGATTGACGGCGCGGTGGGTGGTCAGTTGTCGGTGGTCGGTGGTCGGGACGCGCGCAGCGCGGGACGGGGGGAGGCCGGGGCGGCGGGCTGCGGTGTGACGGGCGGGCATGGGTGCGCCTCCTGCGGCGGAGACTGTTCGGCACTTTTCGGTTTTGCGGGCCGGGCGCGGTGGCGGTTGCGGGCGCCGTCGGGCGCGGCCAGTGCGAGCGTACGCGGGGGCCGGGGGAACTCAAAGGGGTGGGTGTCACTGGCGGAGCTGTCAGCTGTCAGCCATCAGCTATCAGCGGGGAAGGACGGGCGACCGGCTTCCTGAGCCGAATCTGAGCGCCGCGTCGGACCGCCGGATGGGTTGCGCGATTCGCTCACACGATGCGCGACGACGGCAACCGGAGAGAGAAGGTGGGAAGGGGCGCCGACAGTTGCGACGTTGAGATGAAACGACGCCTGTACGCAATTGAACGTCGGATGCGTTAGTATTGCGGTATGACTGATGATGGCGGAGTGGCGGTTCCCGGCGTAGGGAAAGGCGCTGTGGCGCCAAGGCTGATCTTTATCAGCCACACACACGCCGACCGTGAACTGGCTCTCGGACTCGGGCACCTCATCGATACCGTCTACATCGGTATTGTGGAGCCGTACATCTCGTCCGATCCTGGCCCGTCGCGCGGGATCATGCCGGGAGTGGAGTGGTATGCACAAATCGCCACGAAGCTGCGAGAGGCGGAGTCGGTTTGGGTGTTGGCGACAAAGGCGTCGATCACCCGGCCCTGGATCTATTGGGAAGCTGGGACCGGGCGCGCATTCTGCCCCAATGGGATTGCCGTGTTGTCTGTCGGCATTGCCCCCGGCGAGGTACCAAGCCCTCTTAGCAACTTCCAGGTCTTCGATGGAGGCGTGGAGGGAGGAGCGGGTTCCCTCATCGGTAAGGTGGCGTCGCAACTTGGTGTACGTGTCCCCGACGCGCTGATGAAGTCCGCACTAACCGAGTGGCTCGCGCTGACCACTAGCTACCAACCGAAAGAGCCCGAGGCGGGCGAACCGACCATAACGCCAGAGCGATTGGATCGACTTGACGCTGCCATCGCTCGATTGGAGGCGGCCGCGCCACCGGCGCGCCAGCGCACGGCTGCGCTTGCGGACACAGAACGCCTCCGTCGCGAGAGCAACGCTCGGAGAGCCGCGCTTCTAGGCAGGCCGGTCTTCGGTATCTTCACGACCCTCTCGGAGCTAGAAGGCGCTATCAACGGCGCGCCGATCTCCACTGCGTTCGCACCGGCTAGGGTCGATGGCGACGGCGACCTGAGAATTGACATGCAGAACGAGGCCGGTCAGGCGGCGTCGATCTGGCTCAAGGCCCCAGCGCTCCCGTTGCTGAAGGATTTCAAAGGCTCATCAGAGCGTTCGCGCGATGTCCTGGCGCGGTGCCAAGAGAAATTCGAAGAGGAATCCGCGTCCGTGTGATCGTTCGGCCAGCCAGCGCATCGGACAATCAGTGAAACAAATCCGTACGCGTACCATCGCGACGGCTGAGACTGTGGCTACAACGCCAACGCCAACCGCGTACTTTCAGCTTTGCCGTGTATCAGTACTAGCTCGTTCCAGTCAGCCTCTCCTGGCCACGCATCGGGATGAAGCACGCGCGCGATGATGGCCTTGCGCGCGATCGCGCGGACTGCCTCTACCAGTTGGCGGAGTTCGCCATCCAATCCATGCTCATAGTCCGGCGCCCCGAAGAGGTCTCGTACAATCTTCGTAATTCGCTCCTCGACCGTCTTTCTCGAACGAGGATTCTTGCCATGCACTAGTTCGCTTCGAATGTCGTAGCAAGCGTTCAAGTAGCGCGCGATCTTCCAGCGCTCTTCGTCTGTTCGAGCAAGGAGGCTCGCTGCGCGCGTCGCCAGCTTGTAGGACAGTTCTTGTCCGCCAACGTCAAACAGCGATTCGAGGCAGACTGCTAGGTCGATCACGTTCTGCGTGTTGTCGGCCCACCGGCAAGAGTCCTGAAACCTTCGCGCGATCGTCTCCAAGCCGTTCGCACGCAAGTGCTCCGCGCTTACGGCGTCGGCCAACGATCGGAGCCCTTTCCAGTCGGAACGTGTCATGTAGCGGTTGGTCATAGTATGCGTGCCCGAGTCGCGGCCCGGCGTCTCCATAAAAGGGAACAAGGGAAACGTAGAAAGCTGTGCCGTGTGTACCGCCTCGACGAAGATCAACTCGCCGAACCGTAGACGCAGGGCTAAGACTAGATCGCGCGTTCGATCCTGCATTGAATCCAGCAATCGCAGGGCAAACGCATCATCGTCGGGCTTCTTGAGATACGTTAGGTCGTGAGCAAGGAGCGCTCCGGAGCCATGCGGACGCACGGAGACAGGCGTAAGCTGGTAGTCGATTCCGAGCAGCTTCCACAGTCGCGGCCCGAAGGAGTTCATGTCGTAGTCAGCAAACACTACGCCGGGCAGCCGACTCTTCCCGCGGGCCACAGGTACGCCGCTCACGGTTATGACCTGTCGAAGCGTGGCCGTGTCCCGACTAATTTCCGCCCACGCGTGATCGAAGAGCGCGGCAAACTTCTTACGGTCGTACTCACTTATTCCGATAGACCGCTCGGCGTATTGCTCAAGGAACAAGTCGACGAAGGGCTCGTGGCCCCAAACCCACGTGTGCCCGGTAGTGTGCAGTCGCTCTCGAAGGCCGCTCTCGTGAAGGAACTTAGCTAGCTCCCGCTCTTCGTCCAGACGATGGAGGCCGCTGGATAAGCGGATCTTGTTGGTGCGAAGCGGTGCTGAAAATGGTCTCGGCCATTCCCTTTCATGTTCGAGCACGGCTATGGCGGCATCGACGTACCGCCTGAGCAAGGCCTTAAGATGCTTCCGATTGTCTGCCGAAAGTGCGGGATCAGGGAGCATGTACTGAGAATACACTGCCGCGTCGTGTCTAACGCGCTGTCTAACAGACGAGGCGATACAGGCTTGGACGGGTGGAGACCGGGGCGTGGGGCGGTCGCGCGTGGCGGGGCGGCATGGCGCAGTGGCGCACGATGACGGCGATCCGGCGATGGAACCGTCGGCGAGGGCCGAACGAGGGAATGACGGTGGGCGCGAGCCCGGCTCGCGCCCACATCTCGATTGACAGAGATCGAGTCGTTGACTCGACGCTTCCCCGTCAGCTCGGGCCGGCGATGGCGTTCTGCACGATGCCGACGATCGTGACGATCCAGAGGACGGCGATGGCTCGACTACGGGGCGCACACATCACGAGATAGCGTGCGGATTCAGAGCATTGCAGCGTGACCGGCGGCAATCGCAGCCTTGCCTACACGATCCGGCCGACTGGCTCGGCCTGTGGCGACGCCCGGCGGTCGCCATCCGTGCCGAACGCCTCTCGGCGTCCTTCACCGTCAGGGCGACAATGATTGTTGGATCTTGAATCGCTCGGCCCAAAGGACCCGTCATGGCACGAAGTCGAACTGAGCACATCCCACTGGCAGTGCGCCCGCGCGGCGCCGCGCTCATCGGCGCATGCTTCAACTAATCGACCTTCACAAGCGTTACGGCAGCACGGTTGCCCTCGACGGGTGCGGCTTCGATGTCCGTCCGGGGCGGATCGTCGGCTTCCTCGGCCCTAACGGGTCGGGCAAGACGACGACGATGCGGAGCATTTTCGGGCTGGTGCGCCTGGATGCAGGCGAGGCGCTGTGGAACGGGCGCCCCATCGGGTACGAGGAGCGGAGGCGCTTCGGCTATATGCCGGAAGAGCGCGGCCTCTACCCGCGGATGCGCATCCTCGAGCAGGTCAGCTATTTTGCCCGGCTGCACGGGATCAAAGAAGATGCAGCTCGCGCAGCTACGGTGGGCTGGCTCGAACGCGTCGGGCTCGCCGAGAAGGCGAAGGCGAGGCTGGAGGAGCTGTCGCACGGCAACCAACAGCGCGTCCAGTTGGCGGTTGCGCTCGTAGGCAGTCCAGACCTCCTCGTTCTCGATGAGCCGTTCGCGGGTTTGGACCCCATCGGCGTGGGGGCGCTCGAAGAAGCGATCCGCGGAGAGGCGGCGCGCGGCGCCGCGGTAGTGTTCTCCAGCCATCAACTCGATCTCGTCGAGGACATCTGTGACGACATCGCCATCATCCACGAAGGGCGGACGGTCTTGAATGGCACGTTGCAGGATATCCGGCAGGCCTCGCCGTTCCGCTACGTCCAGCTGCTGCTCCAGACCCAGACCGAGAAAGCCAGGCTCAGGGCATCCGTGTCGGCAATGGAGGGCGTGCGCGTCCTATGGGAGCGGGATGGTGAACTCAGGTGCCAGGTCCCACGCGACGCTGATCCGCAGGCGCTGCTTGCCGCGGTATGTCGCCTGGGTGAGGTGGGGTACTTCCGCTTCGAGCCGCCGGCACTGTCGGACCTCTTTCGAGAAGCGGTGGAATCGTGACAAACCTCGCGGCCGTATGGCTTGTGGCAAGACGGGAACTCGGGGCACGGGTCATGACCCGGTCGTTTCTCATTATCACAGCGCTGATCATGCTGCTCTCGGCCGGCAGCGTCGCCGCCATCGACCTTCTGCCTGCGGTCTTCGAGGAGGGGCCAAAGCACCTCGGAGTGACGGAGGCGTCCGCGTCCGGCGATGCCCTCCAACAGGAACTGACGCAAAGCGCCGCTTCACTCGGTGTCGACATCGAGATAGGGCGTTATCCGGATCGACTCGCGGGGGAAGCGGCACTGCGTGATGGCGAGGTGGACGCACTTCTCACCGGGCAGAACGAGCTCGTGTTCAAGTCCACTGAAGACCAATCTTTGAGCGCGGTGGTGAACAGAACGCTCTACGCGCGCTCCTTGCCGGGCGTTCTCGAGAAGTTGGGCCTTTCCTACGAGGACGTGCGTCCCCTTGTCGAGCCCCCGGGAGCATCGGTCCTCTTGCTCGAGCCAGGGAATGCGGGCAAGAAGGCGGATGAGGACCGGGTAATCGTCGGCCAAGTGGCGACCATCGTTATCTTCCTCGCGCTGATCCTCTACGGACAATGGCTGCTCACGGGCGTCGTCGAGGAGAAGACGTCGAGGGTCGTCGAGGTGCTCCTCGGAGCCTTGCGGCCGGAGCAACTCCTGGCCGGCAAGGTTCTCGGTATCGTTGCCGCCGCCATGACCCAGATGTTCTCCGCGTTGGTCGCTTCCGGCCTCGCACTCGTTGTGATCGGCGCGGCGAACATCCCCTCCGTAGCATTGGACGTGGCGTTGATCTCGTGCGTCTTCTTTGTCCTTGGGCTTCTCTCTTACAGTTTCCTTTATGCGACGGTCGGTGCCACGATCTCCCGCCAGTCGGAGGCCGAATCAGCACAGATGCCGCTCAGCCTGATTCTGCTGGTGCCGTACTTCCTCTCGCTGACGGTTGTCACGGACCACCCGGACGGCGCGTTGGCCCGCATCCTTTCCCTGCTGCCGCCGACGGCCCCAATGGCGATGCCGCAGCGTGTCGCCACCGGTCAGCCGCTGCCGATCGAGATCATCGCCTCGGTGGTTCTGATGGTTCCCTGGCTCCTGGCGATGACTTGGCTCGGAGGGAGAGTGTACTCCGGCGCCATTCTGCGCTCTGGCCCTCGAGTGGGCTTGTTGGCAGCATGGCGCGGAGCCATCGAGACGCGGCGCGATTAGGACGACCGGCCTTGTGATTTGAGATGCGGGCTCTTCTGCCGGGCAGGGCATGCCTGGAGTCGCGGGTCTAATGCGCCGGCGAACGATGAGGTCGCGCGTGGCGAAGGCGCATGGCACAATGGCGCATTATGACGACGATCCGCGGGCTGATCTTCGACTACGGCGGGGTGCTCTGGGACATGCGCTGGGACATCACGCGCGAGCTGGAGCAGGAGCACGGGCTGCGCGAGCGCGCGATCCCGGACACGCTGTACGGCTCCGAGACCTGGCGCAAGATCGAGGTCGGCGCCGGCGACCGGGACGAGTGGCTGCAGTCGGCGCACCGCGACCTGGAGGTGGCGGCCGGTCGGGCGCTGCCGCCGCTCCACCTGCACTGGCGTGAGAGCCAGCACTTCATCGCGCCGAACATCGACCTGATCCGACGGCTGCGGCCCTCGTACAAGACGGCGGTGCTCAGCAACGCCGACAACACGCTGCGCCAGAGGCTCACCGACGCCGGGCGGATCATCGACCTGTTCGACGAGATCGTCGTGTCCGCCGATGTGGGCATGGCGAAGCCAGACCCTCGGATCTACGCGCTCGCGTCGGCGCGGCTCGGTCTCACGCCTGATGAGTGCGTGTTCGTCGACGACCTCGACCGCAACGTGGAGGCGGCGCGCGAGACGGGGATGCACGGCGTCCACTTCGTCGTCGGGCGAGATGACCTGCAGGAGCAATTTGCGGCGCTGGGGGTGCGGGCGCGGTCGTAGAGGGACGAGGGAGATCCACAGCCGGACGGCCCGTCTGGGATTACGCAGATGGCGCAGATGGGGTTGACGTGGCTGCGCCGGATGCACAGCCGGGGGCGGCTATGCTCCGCCTCCGCGCTTCGCGCCTCGGCCTGATGTGGATCGTCGTGAACGGGGCGACGGATGTGAGCGGAGAAGATGCTTCGCTGCGCTCAGCATGACGGGGTGGGCCCGGCATGACGGGGCTGCGCTCAGCATGACGGGCAGTGCTCGCCGGACGCACAGCCGGGGGTGGGCTATGCTTCGCGCTTCGGCCCGATGTCGATCGTCGTGAATGGGGGGACGGGCGTGAGCGGAGAAGATGCTTCGTTGCGCTCAGCATGACGGGGTGGGCCCGGCATGACGGGACTGCGCTCAGCATGACGGGCAGTGCTCGCCGGACGCACAGCCGGGGGCGGCTATGCTCCGCGCTCCGCGCCTCGGCCGACGTTGGCCCTCTTCCGCTTCCTCCAGCCTTCCCGGATAATCGCCGCTGACGGTCGGGGCCTGGCGCGCGAGGGAGGGTGCATGGACTGGCAGGAGATCTACCGGCAGCGGCTGACGACGCCGGCCGAGGCGGTGAAGGCCGTCAAATCGGGCGACACCGTCATGGTGCCGATCTTCCCGCCCGCCACGCTGCCGCCGGCGCTCGCCGCCCGCAAGGACGAGCTGCGGGACGTGAAGATCCGCCTGCTCGCGCCTGCGTCAGACCCCGGCTGGCTGCGCCTGCCCGACGAGTCGACGTTCAGCGTCGAGTTCGAGCTGTACGTCGGGGATTACGCGCGGTTCATGACGGACGAGCGCCGGGGCACGTACCTGCCCAACCTCTTCTCGCTGGGAATGAAGGCGTACGACCAGGGCCGGCCGGACGTGCGGGTCCCCGACGTGCTGTTCTGCACCGTGTCGCGGCCGAACCGCGCCGGCTTCTGCCACTTCGGCATGCACCACTGGGTGAAGCGCTCGTATGCCCGCCGGTGTCCCATCGTGATCGCCGAGGTGGACGACACGCTGCCGCTGGTGTACGGCGACGTCTACGTCCACGTGTCCGAGATCGACATGTTCGTCGAGCACACGCCGGCGCCGTTCGGGCGGCCGGAGTTCGAGAAGGCGCTGGCGGCGATCACGGACCCCGTCCGCCACGAAGGGTGGAAGAAGCTGGGTGACGACCTGCCGAATCTGCAGCTCCTCGGCTCCGTGGCAGCGCTGATCCCCGCCCTCTCACCGGACGACGTGCGGCGGCTGCTCGGCATCGGCGAACCACCGCCGGAGGCGGGGCCGATCGCGCGGCACCTGCGCGAGTTCATCCAGGACGGCGACACGGTGCAGATCGGGGTCGGCGAGCCGTCGCGCGGCATGGTGCGGCTGGGGGCGTTCGAGGGGCGCAAGCACCTCGGCATCCACACGGAGCTGGGGTGGCCGGGGCTGGCGGCGATGTGGCGCGACGGCATCGTGGACGGCAGCCGCAAGGAGATCCACGCTGGCAAGTCGGTGGCGGTCGCCTGGACGGGCTGCGACCCCACGGACCTCGACATCATCGAGGGCAACCCGCACTTCGAGCTGTACGACCCGGAGTACGTGCTGCACCCGCGCACGCTGACGAAGTTCGACCGCTTCATCGCCATCAACAACGCGATCACGGTCGACCTGCTCGGGCAGATCAACGCGGAGACGGTGTTCGGAGGGCGGATCATCAACGGCACGGGCGGTCAGCCGGAGATGCACCTGGCGGGCGTGTTCTCGCCGCACGGGCGCGCGATCACGCTGCTGCCGTCGACGGCGATGGGCGGGGCGGTGTCGCGGATCGTCGCGCAGATGGACGCGGGGTCGTACGTGACGATACCGCGCTTCTACGCGGATACGGTGATCACGGAGTACGGCGTGGCCCGCCTGTGGGGGAAGAACCACCGCCAGCGTGCGGAGGAGCTGATCGCCGTCGCCCACCCCGACCACCGCGACGATCTGCGGGCGCAGGCACGCGCGCTCTGGTGGCCGTAGCGCGCCCTTCCGGGGCATCGCCGCCGGGGATGCGAAGGCCGGCTCGCGCGGGCCGAGGCGGCGGGTGGCGCACGCCCGTCGCATGCTAGAATCGCCGTCAAGAACATCTGCAGGGAGGCACACGTATGCAGCGAACCGCGCCAGTAGGGGACAGCGAGCGCTACCGGCTGCTCATCGAGTACGCGCCTGACGGCATCTTCGTCGTCGACGACGAGGGCAACTACGTCGACGTCAATCCGGCAGGCTGCGATCTGCTGGGGTACACGCGCGACGAGATCCTGCGGATGCACGTGACGGACATCATTGTGGAGGACGAGCGCGCCGAGGCCATGCGGACCTACCGTGTGATGTCGGTGACGCACCCCACGCGAGTGGAGCGGTGCCTCCGTCGCAAGGACGGCTCCACGATCAGGGCGGCGATCCACGCCTGGGTGACGCCGGACGGATACCGCCAGTCGATTATCCGCGACATCAGCCGGCGAGTGCTCGCGGAGGAGGCGCTCCGTCAGAGCGAGGCGTTATTGCGCACTGTCGTGACGAATGTGCCGGTCGTGCTCGCGGCGGCCAGTCGAGACGGGATCTTTACGCTGTCGGAAGGCAAGGGGCTCCAAACGTTGGGGTTGAAGCCGGGCGAGGCCGTGGGCCTCTCGATCTGGGACATGTACCCAGACAACCCGGACAACGTGGAGGCCGCACGACGGGTCCTCGCCGGGGAGTCGTTCGTGACGACCGTCCGGCTGGGAGACGTCGTCTTCGAGTCGCATTACGCGCCGATCCTCGACAGCAGCGGTGAGGTCGACGGCGCGATCGCCGTCGGCATCGACGTGACGGAGCGCGAGCGGGCGCTGGAGGCAGAGCGTGCAAGCCGGGATTATTTGAGTACGGTGCTGTCCAGCCTGGGCGTGATCCTCAATGCCGTGGACAACGAAGGCATCTTCACGTTGTCGGAGGGTGGCGGGCTCGCGGCGGCGAACCTGGAGCCCGGGCAGCTCGTGGGGACGTCGTTCCGGGAGTACAACCGCGACCATCCGGAAGCCCTGGAGGGGTTGCAGCGCGCGCTGGCGGGTGAACCGAATACAGTGACGTATCGCAGCGGCGAGACGCACGTTGAATCGCACTTCGCTCCCGTCCGGAACGCGGCCGGCGAGGTCGCCGGCGCGACGATCGTGCGCGTCGACGTGACGGAACGCGAGCGGGCCGTTGAGGCCGGCCGGAAGAGCGAGGAACACCTGAAAACCGTCGTGTCGAACATCCCCGTCGTCCTCGCGGCCGTCGACCGGGATGGGGTCTTCACACTGTCGGAGGGCAGGGGGCTCGAGGCGGTGGGGTTGAAGCCGGGGGAAGCCGTCGGACGCTCGATCTGGGAGACGGACGCCGCCAACCCGGAAAGCGTCGAAGCAGCACGACGGGTCCTCGCCGGAGAGTCGTTCGTGACGGCCGTCCACGCAGGAGCCTTTGTCTTCGAGTCGCATTACGCGCCGATCCTCAACAGCAGCGGTGAGATCGACGGTGCGATCGGCGTGGGGATCGACGTGACGGAGCGCGAGCGGGCATTCGAAGCGCGCCGGCAGAGCGAGCAGTACCTGCGCACGGTGCTCTCCAGTGCGCCGATGCTGTTCGGCGTGCTGGACCGCAACGGAACCTTCATCGAGTCCGAAGGCAAGCTCCTCTCCGCGTTCGGCATGGAGCCCGGCCAGTCCGTCGGGACATCGGTCTGGGAGCGGTACCGCAATCACCCTCAACTGCTTGATGCCGTGCGGCGCGCCCTCGGCGGCGAACCAGCCACCGCGAACTTCAACATCGCCGGCATTGAGATCCAGAGCCATTTCGTCCCCGCGCTGGATGGCAACGGAGAGGTCGACGGAGCGATCGGCATCGGGTTCGACGTATCGGAACGCAAGCGCATGGAGATGCAGCTCGTCCAGGCGCAGAAGATGGAGGCGGTCGGCCGGCTGGCCGGCGGGGTCGCGCACGACGTGAACAACCTGATGACGGCCATCATGTTCAATACGGACCTGGCGCTCCAGTCGGTCGGGACGCAGCACGCGGCGGCCGTGGACCTCAAGGAGACGCGCGCCATCGCCGAGCGAGCGGGGCAGATGGCGCACCAGCTCCTCGCCTTCTCACGCCGCGAGATGATCGAGCCGCGTGAGCTTCACCTGAATGACCTTGTCGCACGGACGGAGCGGATGCTGCGCAGGCTGATCGGCGAAGACATCGACCTGGTGACGCGGTTGTCGCCCGGCCTCTGCACGGTGCGCGTCGACCCGACGCAGTTCGAGCAGTTGCTGATCAACCTCGCCGTCAACGCCCGGGACGCCATGCCCACCGGGGGCCGCCTGATGATCGAGACGGAGCACCGGGCGGTGGACCGCGCTGCGGCGCGCCGGGCGGGTAACCTCAGCCCGGGCGATTACGTCTGTCTCTCCGTGTCCGATACGGGGGAGGGGATCAGCGACGAGGTGCGGGAGCACCTGTTCGAGCCGTTCTACACAACGAAGGACGTGGGGCAGGGGACGGGGCTAGGGCTCGCGGCGTGCTATGGCATCGTCAAGCAGGCCGGCGGCGGCATCGTCGTCGAGAGCGCGCCCGGGGAAGGGGCGACGTTCTCGATCTACGTGCCGTGTTTGGGGGACGCGGAGGCCGATCGGGCGTTGGACGACGCGTCCGTCCTCGCCGAGCTGCCGCGCGGCACCGAGACGATCCTGCTCGTGGAGGACGAAGACTCCGTCCGCAGGCCGGCGGCGCGTGTCCTCTCGCGCCTTGGTTACGCCGTGACGGAGGCGGCGGACGGCCTGGAGGCGCTCAGGATCGCGTCCGAACACCCGGAAGGCTTCGACCTGCTGGTGACGGACGTCGTGATGCCCGGGATGAGCGGCAAGCAGATAGCGGACCGCCTCGTCAGCGGCTGGCCGGAGATGAGGGTGTTGTTCACGTCGGGCTATATCGACGACGCGATCGTGCGCCACGGCGTCGATGCGCGTGGCCTGCCGTTCCTGCGCAAGCCGTTCACGCCGGACGTGCTCGCGCGCACGGTGCGCGACCTGCTCGGCGCTGGGTCAGGCTGACCGCTGCGGCACCACCGCCAGCGTGCATCGTGAGACGCAGACGAGTGCGCCGGCCTCGTCGCGGATCTCGATCGCCCAGACCTGGCTCGACCGGCCGACGTGGAGCGGCACGGCCACGGCGCGCACGGTGCCGTCGCGCTTGGGCCGGATGTGGTTCGCGTTGATCTCCTGCCCGACGGCCATCATCCCGGGCGGCACGTTGCGGTTGGCGCCGATCGAGGCGGCGCTCTCCGCCAGGACGAGGGAGACGCCGCCGTGGAGGATGCCCATGGGCTGGTGGGTGCGTGGCGTCACCTCCATCGAGATGACGACGCGGTCCTTCGACACCTCCTCTAGCCGCATCGGCAGGGCCTGGCCGACGGCTCCGGCCATGCGGGCGTTCCACGCCGCCAGATCGTCGCTGTCGGGGAGGGGTGGCGGCTCGGGCATGACCTTGCTCCAATCCTTGGTGACGGCTTTCGGACAATCTAGACGGCGGGTGGGGCAGCCGCCATCCGCCGCTTCGGTGTGACCTGTGATAGGATCGAGTCCCGACACGCGGCGCGAGGCCCCGGCGCCCGGGCGGGAGGAGGCAACGATGACGACCGACGTGCAGGCACCGGGCTTCAAGCGGCTGTACCCGCGGCAGGCGCGGCTGGAGAGCGGCAAGACCTTCGACCTGCGCCTGATGACCGCGGCCGACCGCGACGAGCTGATCGGCTTCGCGCGGTCGCTGCCGCAGCAGGACGTCCTGTTCCTCCGGATGGACATCACCGACCCGCGCAACGTGGACGAGTGGATCCGCAACATCGAGGCCGGCCGCACGGTGACGGTGCTCGGCTACGACGACGGCAAGCTCGCGGGGTACGCGAGCTTGCACCACAACGAGGTGCTGTGGACGCGGCACGTCGGCGAGATCCGGACGATCGTCAGCAGCGACTATCGCGGCATTGGGCTGGGCGCGCGGCTGGCGGAGGAGATGTTCCTGGTCGCGAAGGAGCTGGGGCTGAAGAAGATCACGGCGCAGATGACGGCCGACCAGAAGGGTGCGCGGGCGACGTTCGAGCGCATCGGGTTCCGTCCGGAGGCGCTGCTGGCGGACCACGTCATCGACAGCGCGGGCCGCACGCACGACATGCTGATCATGTCGTACGACATCGACGGGTTCAATGACTGAGCCCGGCTGGGTGCGATAGTCGAAGGGCGGAGCCGCGGCTCCGCCCTTGTTGTTTCACACGCTGACTTATGGCCAGACTGCTACGCGGGCGCCGCCGACGACTGTATCGCGGCAGCGGCTTGTGCGGCGTGCTCGACGGGCCGGACCCGTTGACGGCGCCGACGCGAGAGAGGACGATGGCGGCAGGATGAAGATCGCCGCCAGGGAGGGCAGGATGCCGGCTGATTTCAGCGACAAAGACAAGCTCCGCACATCGTACTCGGCCCTGCGCACACGGCTGCTAGCGAAGCGGAAGCTCGAGGAGACACGGCTGGCCCAGGCGCGGGAGGCGCTCAGGCGCATCGACCGCGAGCTAGCAGCGCTGGAGCGCGAACAGCGGCAGCTCGATCGAGGGAGTCGATGAAGCTCTGGCGCTCGCTCTGCCGCAACCCCGCACCGAAGCGAAGGCAACCGAACTAGCGCGGGCTGCATGAGTATCTGCGGAAGGAGTCGGAACATGCGCAGATTGCCGACCGCACTAGGTGACGCTCAGGTTCGCGTCGCACTGCTCGCTGCGCTTGCACTCATGGTGGAAGCCGTTCTCGCGAAGAACGTCCTCGAGGTCGAACTGGACTTCGTTAGCCAGTTCGTGGCGATGTGGGTCTTCATCGCTTTTCAGGTGTCAGGCAGACGTGACCGCATCTCGGAACTCGCTGCGAGCGTCGCAATTGTTCTTGGAACCGCCGCGGTTCTCGTCGTGTATTCGATCTAGTAGTGGTAGTCGTCAAACCTCGGCTCGCGCATCGAGCAGCAATATGAAGCTGTATCGCTGCTCTACCGCTCCGCCCGCACGGCGGACGACGTCGACGCCGCGACGCACCCGAAACGGCTGCAGGGGCGGGTGCGCAACAAGATCAATGGCGGGCTGCTCGGGCGGCTCAGGGCTCTGACGCCGGCTTTGGAAAGTGAAGGCCGTTACGATGCCGGTGGACCGATCAACCGCACGAACTCGGCATGCAAAGAGTCGTGTAGCATGCCCGCAAAGGCCCATAGCGTGAACGCGATCTCTTGGATCTCAAGGCCGGTAAATACGACGTGACTCCCTTTCACCCAACTCTTGCTTCGGTCCTCGAATTGAAAGCCAAGTGTCTGGCCAGCGTCGAACTTCGGGTTTCGCTCAGCATCCGGTATCGGCTCGCCGTCGCGTAGGAGTACCATCCGACGCCAAGCGATCCCTTCTATCAGGTCGGTGTCCTTCTCACTGACTATTCCTGCCCTGTGTGTGAAACATCGACGGACAGCGCACAGACCTCTGAACCAGCGCGTTCCTGCCGCGATGTTCTCGTCTAGGGAGCGCTCCAAGTCCTGGAGTTGGCCGTCCAAAGAACGATGGCGGGCATCGGTCTGAGCCGTCGCCATGATCGCGAGGAATTCCTCGCTCTTCATCAACCCCCGGCGATCTGTGACGGCGAGGGCGACGCGCCGAAGGGCGTTCAGTTCCACTAAGTAGCGCTCCCAATGCGCCAGCATAATCAGCAGCGCATAGCGACACATTTCGACGCAGAACTGATCCTTCGCGAGACGAGGCATATCCGGGTTCTTGGTGCTGAACGCAAACAGAAAACGAGTCGGGGGATCGTCCTTCAGGGTGCCGTCAAGGGAGTCGGCATGGCGCGCCAGAAGCGCAGCATATTCTGACGCGCCGGCGACGCGCCCATAGGATTCGCCTATCATCGCCGTCAGGCTGACTAGCTTAGCGTTTTCGGGGATCTCCTCCGCCGTCGTGTGCCCCTCCTACGGTAGATAAATGTACGCCGCTCGCAGCCTCGCATCGAATCTGACGCAGCTTAGCATTGAGAGGATAGGCTGATCATATCGTACGACAGCGACGGGTTTGACGACTGAGGCGAGACGGCGCGATAGTCGAAGGGCGGAGTCGCGGCTCCGCCCTCGTTGTTTACCCACTGACGCACGGACAGGGTGCTACACGGGCACCGCGGAGGACTGCTCCGACTCACCGGCGCGGAACTCCGCCGGCACGGACTCCGTCTTCGCGTGGCCGTCGCGTGGCGGCGCGACGCCGACATCGGGCAGGTCGCTCTCGGGTACGCCGGCGGCCTCGCGCAGGGCGCGGAACTCCTCGTCGGCGTGGCGCGTCACGGCGTCGACGTCCGGCACGATGTCGGGATCGCACATGACGCCCAGATAGAGGTGCTTGTCGAAGCTGGTGATGCCGACGCCGAGGCCGAGGTCGGCGGCCAGCGGCACCATCGGGTAGTGGGCGAGCATGCGGTGGCCGACGGAGTAAAGGGGGATCATCGGGCCGGGCACGTTGGTGCAGATGAGGTTAAGCGCTCCCTGCGGCACGCCGCCCATGCCGGCGAGCGCGTGGTACGCGGCGGGGAGGTTCGACGCGACGCGGAGCAACGCGTCGAATGCGTCGGCCTGCTGGGCTGACTTCAGCCGCGCCATCTCCTCGCGGACGGCCTGCAACCGTGCGGCGGGATCGTCGATGCCGACCGGCAGCTCCGGCAGCATCATCGATACGCGGTTGCCGAGCTGGCCGCGCTGGTCCTCACGCCGCACGTTGACGGGGATCTGGACGCGCACGGTCACGCCGTCGGTCTTGACGCCGCGCCCGCGCAGGTAGCGGCCGAGCGCGCCGCCGAGGATCGTCAGCATCACGTCGTTGACGGTGCCGCCCAGGGCGCCGCGGATGCCGCGCACCTCCTGGAACGACATCTCGGTCCAGGCGACACGGCGCTTGCCGCCGATCGGCTTGTTCCAGATCGTCTTCGACGGCTGGCGGAATGCCGCGGGGAGCGCCACCTCGAGCGCGCGGGCGAAGTCCAGCATGCGCTTCGTCTGGCCGCGCGGGTCGAGCATCTGCTGCTGGTACTCGGTGAGGAGGCGCAGGTGTTCGCCCCACTGGTCGAACATGGCGTCGGCCCAGGAAGCGACGGGATCGGGCGCCGGCTTCGGCTGCCAGGGCTCGTCCGGCGGCGGGGTCGGCGCCGGGTCGGGCACCATGTCGAGCGTGGCGAGGAGGAGCTCGATGCCGGAGACGCCGTCGACCAGGCAGTGGTGGACGCGGTTCAGGTAGGCGGTGCGGCCGCCCTCCAGCCCGTGGATGACCGTGATGTCCCAGAGCGGGCGGTCGCGCGGCAGCATCGGGGCGAACAGCTCGCCGCACAGATCGATGAGCTGCCGGCGCGTGCCGGGCGGCGGCAGGTCGACCTCGCGCAGATGGCGGTCGAGCGAGAACTGCGGGTCGTCCTCCCAGGTCGGGTGGCCGGCGTAGAGGGGCGGGACCACCGCACGCTGGCGGTAGCGCGGGATGAGGTGCATCCGCGCGTCCATGTTGGCGACGACCTTCTGGAACGGGACGTCGCCATCGAGGACGCAGACGGAGCCGATGTGGAGGGGCGCGTCAGGCTTCTCGAAGTAGAGAAACCAGGCATCCTCGGCGCTCATCCGCCTGCTCAAGCGTGATGCCGACATAATGGCCTCGCCTCCAGCCCCGCCATCTCCCTCGTAGACCGATCCCTGCGTGCCGATTATACTCCCCGCAATCGCCGGTTGTATTAAGGACAGGCGAACATGTAGCGAAGGATCGCTGCAACGGACGGGCGCGGAAGAGATTTGTGTATGATATGAGGACGGCGGTGGGGTGACCGTGATGCTTGCCGACACACGAGCGGCAGCGCGAGGGGGACAGGTGGCCAACGGGACTGCCCCGCAGCCGGACCCCGGCGGCTATGAGCCGACGGGCAGCCCGATCTGGGTCGAGGCGCTGTTCCCGCTCGACTGGCTCGCCCTCCACACCTCTCCTGTCTACTACGGCTTCGGCGTGCCACGCGGCAACGGCGATCCGGTCATCCTCGTCCCGGGCTTCCTCGGCGACGACCGCTATCTCACCGAAATGCACCTGTGGCTGCGCCGCATCGGCTACCGGCCGTACTTCTCCGGCATCGGACGCAACGTCGATTGTCCGGAGCTGCTGACGCAGCGGCTGCTGATGACGATCGAGCAAGCGTACACCGACACGCACCGCAAGGTGACGATCGTCGGCCACAGCCTGGGCGGCATGCTGGCGCGCGCCGCCGCGCACCGCCAGCCGCACCGGGTGCGGCAGGTGATCACGATGGGCTCACCGTTCCGGGGCGTGCGGGCGCACCCGCTCGTCCTGAGCGCCGCGAACTTCGTGCGGTCGAATATTCTGCGCGAGCGGCGGCAGCGACGGGAGGTCGGCAGCACGTGCTTCACGCCGCAGTGCAGTTGCGGGTTCGTGACGACGCTGCGCGACGAAGCGGTGCCCGAGGACGTGCGCCGCAACGCGATCTTCTCGAAGGTCGACGGCGTGGTCGACTGGCGGTCCTGCGTCGAAGAGGACAGCGAGCTGAACCGTGAAGTGACGGCCACGCACATCGGCATGGCGTTCAACCCGGACGTCTACCGCACGGTCGGGAACCTGCTCGCCGGCATCGCCTGACGGCGGGGAATCGTCCTTCCTCTCACGCTCCTTCCACCGGGATTACGTGTTCCGTCTCGAGGTCGAGGTCGTGTTCCCTACGCGGGAACCAACGCCCGTTGGCAGGGGTAAGATCGATCGGGAGGCGTGCGTGCGGCAACGAGTTGTTTTCTTGGGAGCGCTCCTCGCTGTGGCGGCTGCGGCGATGTTCGTTGGCGGCCGTGCTGAGGCGAAGGGCCCGGAATACATCGTCGTCGGCGGGGCGGGCCTCGCCCCGTATTACTACGCTATCCCGGATCCGGGGCCGATTCCGGGGTGGCTCGGCCTGATGCCCAACGAGCCAGGTGCGAAGGCGGGGGAGGATCGTCCGGCGGGAATGGTCGATGCCCCGCCCGGAAGCGAGATCCTGCTCGCGGGCGCATACGATCTCTACTTCGACGATCTGGATTCGCGCCCGGGGCCCCACGCCCGGTACGTGCCTCCGGGTGGTGGGCATCCCGCCTATCTGTACTGGCAGACGCCCAGTGGCGGCATGCCGTACATCGCGTGGTTCGTGTTGAAGGATGCTGCGGTCCGTTACCTGGACAACGCGATCCACGTTGCCCTCGAGAAGCGCGCCTCCGGCGGCGAAGGCATGGAGACGGACTGGATCGCGGCGAAACTGCTCCATGGCCCGTACTACACGGGTCTTGATGGCCCACCGGCGGTCGCCAGCGACACGTACTGGATCACGGATCAGCGGGACTTCTCACCTGGCATGACGCCGCTCGCGACAGTGACCGGCGCCGATGCGTCTCAGCTCCTGGATGCCTATATCGCCACGCTCCACCACTGGCATGAGGTGCCGCCCGAGGGGCTCCGAGGCGGCTACAAGGTGTTCACGCCCGCGGGACGCGAGATGTTTGGGTTCGCGCCGGCACAAGGCTCGCGAGGTCCGCAGGTCATGCCAGCCGAGGCGGGCGGCATTTACGACGCGGATCCGGCGCTCGACTCGCTCATCACCCGCGCGCTGCGCTTGCCACCGTCGCCATCCTCGACGGCCGCAGACTCGTCCGCTGAGACGCAGCGGACGCGGCATTCGACCCGCGCTGCGATCACGATCGGCGCGATAACGGCAGTCGCGTTCGTTGCTGCTCTCTGTGGCGCGGTCGCGCTGTTTCGGCGCCATCCGCGAGTGGTCTGACAGCGTCCGGGGGCGTCTCTGCGCCTCGCACGAGCGTCGCAATGCTCCAGGAAATGGAGAACGGCGGGCCCGCATGCTGCGGGACCCGCCGTAGTCCGGGCGCCTGTTACCTGTAGTTTACTCGTTCGCGGCGGCGGCCGCAGCCTTGGGCTTCGCTTCCTCGGCCGGCGCGCCCGGGCGGCTCGTGACGCGGCCGACGCCGGTGCGTACGCGCTCCGCCGTCGTCGAGGCGACATCGCGCGCGGCCTCGACGGCCGCTTCGCCGGCCGCCCGCTGCGCCTTGATCACCTTCTCGATGACCTCGCGGGTCTCCGTGCGGGACTCGGACAGCTCGTCGAACATCTGGCGGGCGAGCTCGAGGGCGCGGCCCTGCGCCTGCGTGGTCGCCTCCATCATCGCGCGGTAGAAGGCGCCGATGTCGGTGGGGTCTTCGGCGACCTTCTTGCCGAGGTCGATGGCCTCGCGCTGGCCCTTCTGCGCCTCAGCGATGAGGTTATTCGAGATGCGGTAGCCGCGCTCGTTGCCGGCTTTGACGGCGTCGATGATGGCGTCATAGCTCTCGGTGAGGGCCTCGAAGTACTTGTCCAGGGCAGTGTTGCTCTTGGTGGTCATGGGTTCGATTCCTCCTGAAGAATGTGGTGCTGATGGTCGGGCGGGCTTGCGCTCACCCCGCTGCTATGTGTAAATTACACCTAGCAGCACAACGCTGTCAAGTGCAAGAATGACGCCGGCGGCGCAAGCGCCGGTGAGTCGACATAACGCGGACAGCCGGCGCGGTGCTCATGGTGGCGGGTCCCGGGGAGGGGAGTGATAGCATGGTCAGGAGCAGAGAGCAGCAGGAGGAACCGCAGGAGACGCCGTTCCGGCTCCATGGCGACCTCCTTACGACGACGCTGCTGGCGTTTTTGCGCAACTGGAACGCTTACGGCTACCAGCTCGCGCAGCAACTCGCGGAGGCGGGGCTGCCGGCGTTCGACTCGGGCACCGTGTACCGGACACTGCGCCAGCTGGAGCGGACGGGGCTGGTGTCGTCGTTCTGGGACACGTCGGAGTCGGGCCCGGCGCGCCGCATGTACTCGCTGACGAAGGCCGGCGAGCTGTTCCTTTCGAGCTGGATCGACGTGCTTGGCCGCTACCAGGCGGTCCTGCAGAAGACGATCGAGGGCTTCGAGCCCGAAGCCCGCGCCGGCGATGACGAGCCGGAGCAGCCCCCGCGGCGAGCGCGCCGCTGACCGACGGCACGGAACGCTGTAGTAGGAGGGCGACATGGCGGAGAGCACACAGACCAAGAACCCCCTGGATAGCTGGCGGCAGTTCATCACCGATTCCGAGCGCCAGTGGAACGGCTTCTTCAAGGAGGTGCTCGGCACGGACACCTTCTCGAGCGCGATGAACACGTGGGTCGAGGCGGCGCTGACGATGCAGCGCATGGTCGCCGACAACCTGGAGCGGTACTACAACACCTTCAACATCCCGAGCCACCAGGACCTGGTGGCGCTCGGCGAGCGGATGAAGGCGATCGAGGAGACGCTGGCGCGCATCGAGTCGGCGCTGGAGGTTGCGAGCCCGGAGGCGGCGAAGAAGCTGAAGGCGCGGCCGAAGCCGGCGCGCACGAAGCGCCCGCCGGCCGCGGCGAAGAGCCCGAACGGTGCCAGGCGAAGCGCCTGACGCAGATGTCGGTTGCGTGAAGAAGCGCGCGGCGCGCACCCGCCTATTCAAATCCTGACCCGGTGATGGCATACTGGGCGCTATCCAGGCGCCCCGTCGCGGCGTCGCTGAGTGGAGGTCCTCCATGACCGCGCAGACCGCCACCGAGCCAGGCAACATCGCCGAGATCGTCCAGAAGGAGGTCGAGCGCACGATCACGCGCTCCGTCCGCGGGATCGACGTGCTGCTCAACCGGGACGAGCCCGAGGTCGGCATGACGCCGAAGGACGTGATCTACCGGCGCGGCACGCTCCGCCTCTTGCACTACCACGCTCAGTCCGACGAGGTGTACCGCATCCCCGTCGTGCTGGTGATGTCGCTGGTCAGCAAGCCGTACATCCTGGACCTGACGCCCGGCGTCAGCTTCGTCGAGTTCCTCCTGAAGCAGGGATTCGACGTCTTCATGATCGACTGGGGCGTGCCGCGTCCCGAGGATTCGAAGCTGCGGCTCGAGGACTACACGCAGGACTTCATGCCGGCGTGCGTCGAGAAGATCCAGGAGGCCAGCGGGGAGAAAGAGATCTCCTTCATCGGGTACTGCATGGGCGGGCTGTTCGCGCTGATCTACGGCGGCCTCTTTCCCGACGCGCCGATGGCGAACCTCGCCTGCATCGCCACGCCCGTGGATTTCGAGGGCATGGGCCTGTTCCGGCAGTGGAGCGACAAGCGCTGGTTCGACGTGGACCGCGTGGTCGACTCGCTCGGCAACATCCCGCCGGAGCTGATGTACCGCTCGTTCGAGCTGCTGCGGCCGGCCGACCGCCTCGTGGCGTACGTGCGGCTGTGGGACAATCTGTGGAACGACCAGTACGTCAAGCACTACCGCCTGTTCAACAAGTGGACCAGCGACCAGATCCCCTTCCCGGGCGAGTGCTTCCGCCAGACGACGAAGGAGCTGATGTGGGAGAACAAGCTCATGAAGGGCGAGCTGGAGGTGGGCGGCCAGCGCGTCGACCTGAAGCGAATCACCTGCCCCGTGATGAACGCGATGGCGCAGCACGACCACATCGCGCCGTACGAATCGACGAAGCAGCTCACGTCGCTGGTGGGCAGCGAGGACAAGGAGGACGTCGTGTTGAAGGGGGGGCACGTGAGCCTGGTGGCGGGGATGAACGCGGTGATGCGGCTCTGGCCGAAGGTCAACGAGTGGCTGGCGGTGAGGTCGGTATGACGACGCGCACCCTGTCACTCCCACGCCAGACGAAGCTCTCGGACGGCAGCGAGATCACGCTGCGCTTGCTCGGCCGCCTGGACCGCGACGCATTCCTCGCCTTCACGACATCGCTGCCGGACCACGACCTGCTGTTCCTCCGCACCGACATCACGAACCCCGACGTCATCGACAACTGGCTCGACAACATCGACCTCGAGCGGATCGTCACGATCATCGCCGAGCGCGAGGAAAAGGTACTGGGCTATGGCAGCCTGCACATGAGCAACGCGCCGTGGTCGCAGCATGTCGGCGAGCTGCGGGTGCTGATCGACGGCAGCATGCGGGGGAAGGGGCTGGGGCGCGCGCTCACGGAGTCGGTGTTCGCACAGGCGCTCGACCGCGGCATCGAGAAGATGGTGGCGCAGATGACGGTCGATCAGAAGGGCGCGATCGCCACGTTCGAGGAGCTTGGCTTCAAGGCGGAGGCGCTGCTGCTGGACCACGTGAAGGATCGGCAGGGGAAGAAGCACGACCTGCTCGTCTACTCGCACGACGTACACGGCTTCCACGCGCAGCTCGACGCGTACGGCGTCAGCGAAGCCGCCGCGGGCGCGGACTGACGTCGGCACGCCATCACGGACGCCGGCCGGGCGGAACGTGCTGCTTACCGGATGCTATAGTGCGGTTCGGCAGGGCAAGCCGAACGGTGGCGTCATGCGCGCGCTCGTCTTGCTGCTCCTCGTCGTCCTGCCGCTCAGCGCCTGCCGCGGGCACTCGAACGTGGCACCCACTCCATCAGCGCCCGTAGCGCCCACGGCGTCCGCCACGGTGATCCCGGGTGCCGCTTACCTGTACCGGCTGGACACGCTCGAGAAGGTGTATGAAGCGTTCGTCAGCGGACGCATCCCGGCGGGACTGGCGAACGAGACGACGATCACGGTCGCGAACGCCCGCATCGATGGCTTCTACGTCAGCGAGGACTTGCCGCAGAACCGGATGCTCCACCTGTCGATCGTCGGGACGCCGCGGACCGACTTCTCCGGATCTGATGGCCCTGACTACGAGTGGTGGTTCGTCAAGACGGACGACCTGAGCGGTCAGCGCCCGATACGCATAGCTGCTGAGAAGCCGCAGTTGCGAATCGGCCTGCGCAACGTGGATGGAGCGTGGGGTCTGTACGCTGACACAGGCGATGGATGGCAGCGGATCGCCGGGACGTTCGCGTTCGGCGAGCTCGAGGTGAGGGCTACCGTGCGGGTGGACGAAGCGTGGCCGCTATCCGTCGAATACCCCGCGTACATGCGCGCAGTGGTACGGCACCGGCCAGCGACGCCGGAGGGATACGACGTGGGCGGCGTGTATCCGGATGATCTCACGTGGCAGATCGTGACGGAGTGACGTAGGCGCTGCGGTCTAGTCGGCGTCGCGGCGGGCGGCGTCCGCGGCGCGGTTGAGGTCGGCCAGCGCGGCCTCGAGCCGGGAGAGCTGGTCGTCGTCGAGGCGCTTGAGGATGTTGATGACGTTGCGGGAGGGCAAAACCCATCCCAAACAAGCTCATCGGGTGCAGTCGTAGACTCGCGGGATTGCATTAGTTGGCGTGAACTGACAGGTTGGTGCTGATCGGCCTTTCCAGGAGCGACCAGTAGACGTTCGCTTTCCGTGAACTGACGCGTAGCATTGACTTCGCCTCGGTGCCTCGCCCACGGAGAGGCGGCAGCTTGCTGGCCGATCGCGTCGAGGGCGCCGTCCGAGCCGTGGCCGGGAGACTCCCTCCCTGTACACGCGGCGCCGCATCGCGGTCGCGCGGGATCGAGCACTGGTCTCGTCGAGAGGGGTTCGCGGAAACACCGTTATGCATTACCGACGCCTGGGTCGTACGGGATTTGAGGTGAGTGAGATTGGCCACGGCCTGTGGGGGATGGGCGATTGGACGGGCGCCGATGAGGCTCAATACATACAGGTGCTCCAAGCCTCGGTCGACATGGGCTGCAATTTCTTCGACACGGCCTGGGCATACGGACAGGGCAAGAGCGACGGGCTGATGGGGGAACTGCTTCGCCGCAACCGCGGCATGCGGCTGTACGTCGCGAGCAAGATTCCACCTAAGAACCTCAAGTGGCCAGCCTCACCGGACGACTCCTACTTAGATGTGTTCCCCGAAGATCACGTCTTTGCATGCACACACCGGATCCTGGAAAAGTTCGGCGTGGACCGCATCGATCTGTTGCAGTTCCACGTGTGGGATGACCACTGGGCCGATGAGGAAGAGTTCTTGAAGACTGTGGCGAAGCTGAAGAGCCAAGGATTGATCGAGGCGTTCGGCCTCAGCCTCAACCGATGGGAGCCTTGGAACGGCATCAAGGCACTGCGCACCGGCTTCGTGGACACGGTCCAAGTCATCTACAACATCTTCGATCAAGCACCTGAGGACGAGTTGTTTCCGGTGTGCCGTGAACTGGATGTTGGAGTGATCGCCCGCGTGCCGCTGGATGAAGGAAGTCTCGGCGGCGCACTGCGGATCGACACGAAGTTCCCGGCAGAAGACTGGCGCTCCCGGTATTTCGGTCCGGAGAACCTTCCGCCCACTGTGGAGCGAGTCGACCGGCTCAAGAAGCTGCTGCCACCCTCGATGATACTGCCAGAGATGGCGTTGCGTTTCGTTCTGGACAATCCTGTTGTCTCTACGACTATCGTGGGCATGCGCACGGCGGTTCATCTGCGTGAGAATCTCGCCGTCTCAGACAAGTCTCCGCTGCACGCTCAGTTGCTGTCGGAACTTCGGAAGCATCGCTGGGACAGAGCCGTGGCGGACTGGGCGAGCTGAAGGTGAGCGCCACCGTCCGCGTGGACGAGAGCTGGCCGCTGCGATACGGGCGCTACGCGTACATGCGCGCGGTGGTGCGGCACCGGCCAGCGACGCCGGAGGGATACGACGTGGGCGGCGTGTATCCGGAGGATCTCTTGTGGAACATCGTGACGGAGTAACACCATCGACCGATGTCAGGTGTTGTCGTGGCGCGCGGCGTCAGCGGCGCGGTTGAGGTCAGCGAGCGCCGCTTCGAGCCGCGAGAGCTGGTCGCCGTCCAGGCGCTTGAGGATGTTGATGACGTAGTTGCCGGCGATGCGCCGCACGGTGCCGACGGTGATCGCGCCTTCCTCCGTGAGGAAGTTGCGGACGATGCGCCGGTCGACCGGATCCTCCTCGCGGCGCACAAGGCCCTGACGGACGAGGCGGTCGACGTGGCCGGTGATCGTCGAGGGGTTGACGCCGAGGCGGTCCGCAAGCGAGCCGACGGGCAGGCCGTCCTCGTCGCGCAGCGTCCAGAGCAGTCGCATCTGCGGGATGGTCAGGCCTTCCTCGGACCATGCTTCGATGCGGAGCGCATCGATGATCCCTACGGCGTCGCCGTAGAGCCGGGCGACATGCACCAGCAGCTCGTGGCGGGCCGTGTCGTCGGCGCCGAGATCTTGCGCATCGATGGCGTTGGGTTGCGGCATATGAACGCTTGCCCGGTTGAAAATATTTGCCCTTTACAAAAGCAATACGACGAGAGTATAGTCGACGCACCGCCGGTTTTTCAACTGCCCCGGCGGGCAGGAGGGCCGTGGACATGAGCAAATTCACCGAGCGGGTCCGTGAGACGCCATCGTGCCGCGAGCCGGCATACCGGCCGGCCGTGTACCTGTCCGACGAGGAGAAAGCGGCGCTGGACGAGAAGATCGGCGACGCGAGCCTGTACATGGACCTGACGACGATGCGCGAGCTGGTGCGCCAGCAGCCGGAGAACCTGGAGCTGCGCAAGGCGCTGGTGAGCGGCATCGCCAGTGCCGAGTTCGCGGGCATCGACGCGTTCAGCCGCAAGGTC
>Ga0153916_10000211_pt1 | contig 36919 bp, 34 predicted proteins | sample Opewatmetagenome_FD_109642 | JGI IMG/M metagenome (GOLD analysis project Ga0153916, IMG submission 109642) | Freshwater wetland microbial communities from Ohio, USA - Open water 3 Core 3 Depth 4 metaG | ecosystem: Environmental > Aquatic > Freshwater > Wetlands | place: USA: Ohio, Lake Erie...
CCGTTCTTCCGTGTCGAGCAATCGGTGCCGACGCCATTTGACGCGCGGCCGCGCTACCGCGAGGTGGTCGAGGACCGGCTCTGGAGCTGGCTCTATCTGCCGCTCGCGCGCGGCGTCGACAGGCTCACGTTTCTGGTCACCGTGCTGCAACGCGGGCGTATCTCGGTGTACCTCATGTACAGCTTCAGCACATTGCTGTTGCTTCTGTTCCTGGTTCAATGATCGACCTCGCCGGGATCGCCGCCCAATTCGCCGAGGTCGTGCTTGCGGTGCTGCTCGCCCCGCTGCTCACGGGTTGGGTCAACCAGTGCCGCGCCTGGCTGCAGAACAAGAGCGCGCCGGGACTCCTGCAACCCTACAGAACGCTCAATAAGCTGTTCCAGAAGGAGGTGGTGCTCGCGCACAACGCGAGCCCGCTGTTCCGCATCGCGCCTTACCTCATCTTCGGCAGCCTGGCGCTCGCCGCGGCGATCGTTCCGACGCTCGATACCGGCCTGCCTCTCAACCAAGCGGCCGATGCCATCGCTCTGGTTGGCATGCTCGCGCTGGCGCGGCTGTTCATCGCGCTAGCTGGCATGGACGTGGGCACCGCGTTCGGCTCGCTCGGCGCCCGTCGTGAAATGATGGTCGGTTTCCTTGCCGAGCCGGCGCTGCTAATGGTGCTGTTCACCGCGTCGCTCATCTCTGGCTCCACCTCGCTCTCGACGATCGTACAGACGCTCGCACACAAGGAATTCGTGATCTACCCGAGCATGGCGTTCGCCGGGGTGGCCTTCACCATGGTCTCGCTGGCGGAAAACGCGCGCATCCCCGTGGACAATCCGGCCACGCACCTCGAGCTGACCATGATCCACGAGGCGATGGTGCTCGAGTATTCCGGGCGCCATCTCGCGATGATCGAATGGGCGGCGAGCCTCAAGCTGTTCGTCTATTCGTGCATGGGCCTGGCGGTTTTCTTTCCGTTCGGCGTCGCGCAAGGCGGCGACTGGCTCGGCATTGTCCTGGCCCTGCCGGCGCTGTTGGTGAAGCTCGCGCTCGGCGGCGCGGCGCTGGCCTTGATTGAGACGTTGAGCGCGAAGTTGCGTATTTTCCGGGCGCCCGAATTTCTCGGTACGGCGTTCGTCTTCGCGGTGCTCGCAATGCTGGTGCACGTGCTGCTGGAAGCCTGACGTGCTGGAGCATTACGGCCCACAGCTCATCAACCTGTTCGCGGCGGTGCTGCTGCTGCTCGCGTTCGCGATGCTCGCGCAGCGCCGCATGCTGTCGCTGATCAACCTGTTCGCCGCGCAGGGGTTCGTGCTGTTTCTCACCACGAGCCTGGTGGGCGCGGTTACCGGGCAGCACCATCTTTACTGGTCGGCGCTGCTGACCCTGGCGCTCAAGGTGCTGCTCCTGCCATGGATCCTGCACCGCCTGATCAGGCGACTCAAGGTGAAGTGGGACGTCGAGACGCTGATCAACATCCCAACGACCATGCTGGTCGGCATCGTGCTGGTGGTGTTGGCATTCAACCTCGCACTGCCCATTTCGGCGCTCGCCGGCACCGTCACGCGCTCGACACTCGGCATCGCACTCGCCAGCGTGCTGCTCTCGTTCCTGATGATGATCACGCGTTCCAAGGCCATCCCGCAGGTGATCGGCTTCCTCGCCATGGAAAACGGCCTATTCTTCGCGGCCACCGGAGCGGTCTACGGCATGCCGATGGTGGTCGAACTCGGCGTCGCGCTCGATGTTCTGGTGGGCGCGCTGATTCTCGGCATCTTCATCTTCGAGATCCGTGAACGCTTCGACTCACTCGACACCCGTCACCTCGAAAAGCTCAAGGAACACTGATGGTGGAGATGATCGTGCTGCTGGGATCACCGCTTTTGGGCGCGGTGGTCCTCGCTCTGTACGGCCACCGCGAACGCGCGGGCGACATCAACGCCGCATTCAGCGGGTTGACCTTTTTCGCCGCGGCGGCGCTCACCACGCGTGTCATCGAGCACGGACCACTGCGCGTGTTGCAGCAGCAGTTGTTCGTCGACTCCCTGAACGTCTTCCTGGTCACGCTTACGGCCTTCGTAGCCATGACCACGGCGCTCTTTTCGCGCCCGTACATGCGTATCGAGCGCGATCATGGACGGGTTTCGGCGGCGGGATTGCGCCTTTATCACAGCATGTATCAACTGTTCAGCTTCACCATGTTGCTGGTCCTCACCACCAACAATCTCGGCATCATGTGGGTGGCGATGGAGGCGGCGACGCTTACCACGGTGCTGCTGGTCGCGCTGTACCGTACCCACGCCTCGCTCGAGGCGGCGTGGAAATACTTCATCCTCTGCGGAGTCGGCATCGCGCAGGCGCTGTTTGGCACGATCCTCATGTACTTCGCGGCCGAAAAAGTGCTCGGCCCAGGGGTCAATTCCCTGCTCTGGACGCACCTCGACGCCGTGAAGGGCAGCCTCGAGCCGACGGTGATGTCGATCGCTTTTGTGTTCCTGCTGGTGGGTTACGGCACCAAGGTCGGGTTGGTGCCGCTGCACAATTGGCTGCCGGACGCGCACGCCGAAGGTCCGACGCCGGTCTCGGCGGTCCTCTCCGGCCTGCTGCTCAACGTGGCGCTGTATGCGCTGATCCGCTGCAAAGTAATCACCGACGGCTCATTGCTCCAAATGGGCAGCAAGCCGTTCGCCAGCCTGCTGATGATGGGATTCGGCCTGCTGTCGGTGGTCGTGGCGGCGTTCTTTCTTTCGCGCCAGCGCGACATCAAGCGCATGTTCGCCTACTCGTCAATCGAGCACATGGGGCTCGTCACCTTCGCCTTCGGCATGGGTGGGCCGGTGGCGAGCTTCGCCGGCCTGTTGCACATGACCGTGCATTCGCTCACAAAGAGCGCGATCTTCTTCGCCGTGGGCCACGCCGCGCAAAAAACCGGCACCCAGTTGATGGAGAACATTCGCGGCTTGATCCGGGTCAGTCCGACCGTCGGCTGGGGCCTAATGCTCGGGACCGTGGCGATCCTCGGCATGCCGCCCTTCGGCGTCTTCGCGAGTGAGTTCCTGATCCTCACGCAAGCGATTGCATTGCATCCCTGGGCCGCACCGATTCTGCTCGGCGCCCTGGGCGTGGCATTCGCGGCCATCTTCGGCAAGGTGCAGCCGATGGTGTTCGGCGACACGACCGCCAGACGCCTGCCGCACCCGCCGGCGCTGGTGCCCGTATTCGCTCACCTGGCGATCGTGCTGCTGCTCGGCCTGTACATGCCGCCCTACCTTGCCGACTGGTACCGGCAGGCGGCCCGCCTGATCGGATAGCATGGCACCGGCGATAACTGGACTTCAGTTGACACCGCTTCCCGGCGGGGCGCCGGCCTGGCGCGCCGAGGTCGACGCGCGGAGCTGGCGCGGCGCGAGCGAGGCGGCCGCCGCCGCCGGCGCAAGACTGGGTGCCCTCTGGGCAAGCGACGAGCGCCAGCTCGGCGGCGGCGTGCGAGTGCGCGCATTGTTGGTGTGCTACGAAGGTCTGGTCTGCCTCGAGCTGCTCCTGCCGGAAGGTGTAACGACTTTCCCGGACTTATCCGATTTATTTTCGTGCGCGGCACGCATGCAGCGCGCGATCAATGACCTCGTCGGCGTGCGCGCCGTCGCCGCAGGCGGGCACCCGGCCGATGAGCGGGGCTGGCTGCGACATGCCGCTTGGCCGGCGGACGTATTTCCCCTGCGGCGCGATATCGCCATGGCCTCGGTCTGGCCTGCCGGAGAAGACCGCTACGCCTTCGTTCCCGTCGAAGGCGACGGCGTCCACGAAATCCCGGTCGGGCCGGTGCACGCCGGCACGATCGAGCCCGGACATTTTCGCTTCTCGGTCGTGGGCGAGCGCGTCCTAAGGCTCGAGGAGCGCCTCGGTTACAAGCACAAGGGTATCGAGAAGCGCTTCGAGGAAATGGGGCTCGAGGAGGCGATCCGGCTGGCAGGGAGGGTTTCCGGCGACAGCACGGTTGCGTACGCGTGGGCATACGCCATGGCGCTGGAATCCATGGCCGGGGTGATTCCCAGCGCGCGGGCGCTGTTGCTGCGGGCGCTGCTGCTCGAGCGTGAACGCATCGCCAACCATCTCGGGGACTTGGGCTATCTCGGCAACGACGGAGGCCTCGCGTTCGGGCTGGCCCAGTTCTCGCGGCTCAAGGAAGATCTGCTGCGCACCAACGCCCGCGTATTCGGTCACCGCTACCTGATGGACCGGGTCATTCCGGGAGGTGTTGCGATCGACGTCGACACGGCTGCGACGGCCGTGATGCTCGAGGAGGCCGACCGCCTCGAGCGCGACATACGACGGCTACGCGCGATCTACGACGACCATGCAGGGCTTCAGGATCGCTTCGTCGCCTGCGGGAAGCTCACCGCGGAGACCGCCGCCTTGCTCGGGGTCGTCGGGCTGGCGGCGCGCGCGAGCGGCCTGGCGCTCGACGCCCGCGTATATCCGGCCCACGCGCCGTACGACGTGCTCGAGCCGCGCATGTGCACCCGTCGGCATGGTGACGTCGCGGCGCGCGTGAACGTGCGCTTCGAGGAGGCCCTCGAGTCCCTTAAGCTCGAGCGTCGAATTCTGCGCCGGCTGCCGCTGGGAGACTGCCGTATTCCTTTGCCCACAATTCGGGTCGGCTCGCTGGGATTCGGCTGGATAGAGGGCTGGCGCGGCGAGGTGTTCGTCGCCCTCGAGGCGGGCGCCGGCGGAACCGTGCGCCGCTGCCACCCACACGACCCGTCGTGGCAGAACTGGCCTGCACTCGAGCATGCCATCCTCGGCAACATCGTCCCGGACTTCCCGCTCATCAACAAGTCATTCAACCTTTCCTATGCGGGGCAGGACCTCTGACCATGCACAAGCTTCTGCGCCAGATCGCGAGGGTTGGGATCAGCACCGAGGCAGCGCCGCTGCCGGACGAGGCGCTGCGCCAGATCACCGGCCGCTTGAACGACGAGGTGCTGCGTCTTCTCGGGCGAGCGCTCGCCATCCGCCACGTCGACGCCGGATCGTGCAACGGTTGCGAGCTCGAGATCCAGGGGATCAGCAACCCTTACTACAACATCGAAGGACTGGGAATTCGTTTCGTCGCCAGCCCGCGGCATGCCGACATGCTGCTCGTGACCGGTCCGGTGTCGCGCAACATGCAGGAGGCGCTGCGTCGGACCTACGACGCCGTGCCTGAGCCGAAATTGGTGGTGGCGATCGGCGATTGCGGCTGCACCGGCGGAATCTTCGGCGAGGGCTATGCCAGCTGCGGCCGCATCGCGAACGTCATTCCGGTCGACGTCGCGGTGCCGGGCTGCCCCCCGCCGCCAGCGGCGATCATGCAGGGCATCCTGACCGCCGTGCAGCGCAAAAGCTAGGGCTTCAGGTACGCGAAGCCTTCGCGTTGCTGCAGCCGCGTGATCTCGGCCACCCCCGAGGGCACGAAGGTCGCGTAATCGATGAACCTGTCGCGCGACAGGTTGCGCTCGCGCAACGTGATCTCGCAGACCTCGAAGTGCACGCCGCTCAGCGCCAGGCGCTCGACGGCGTCTTCGTACTTGTTGCCGTTCCGGTCCTTCGCGCCCTTCATCAGGAAATCGACGCCGCGCGCGTGCGCCACGGCCACGATCACGACCGTCGGATCCACTTCGAGCTGATTGCGCATGTACTGCAGACCCGCCGAGGCCTGCTCGAGCCCGTCGCTGAAGTGGTAGACCACCTTGTCCGGCCGTCCGGCGTCGCCCTGCAAGGCGGAGCATCCCGCCAGTGCCAGCAGAAATGCACAGCCGGATGCAAGCAGGCTCGAGCGGAGCGCCGCCGCAGCCGGGTTCATTGCCGTTTATCCGCCTCCGCAGGACGCGGGCATCGCGTCGTTCGGGTAACCCTTGCAGCTCCAGCTCGCCTTGCCGCCGCGCAGGCTGGGCGTCACGGCGATCTCAATCGCGTTCTGTGCGTTCCAGCCGCGAATCGTGCCGTCGTCCTCGACGATCCACTTAAGCTCGCCGTGCTTGGGATCATTTCTGGACGCAATCTTCACCCCCGAGCCTGCCCCAGCCAGCTTGCCGGTTTTTTCCACCGCGGCGGCCACCTGGCCCTTGGCGGCCTCGGCTCCGGCGATCAGCGCCTGCGCCGCGTCGCGAGACTCCGCACCGGCCATTTGCGGCAGCACCACCGCAATGACGATGAATCCGATCAAGGCTAGCACCGCCAAACCCAACAGCACATTTCTCATTTTTTCCCCCGAATGTGGCGTCCCGCTGGTCGACCGGGCTGGCGATGCCAGGACGCGCTGAACATTGTTCTCCCCAAAACTTTATCATGGAGTCCAGACGCATTGAGCGCACAGGAACAACTCCACGGATGGACGATCGGGCCACCTACCACTTGATCGTCGGCGGCCGGGTACAGGGGGTCGGCTACCGCGACGCGCTGCGTCATGAGGCTGTGCGGCTAGAGGTGACCGGTTGGGTGCGCAACCGCATCGACGGCAGCGTCGAGGCGGTGATCCAGGGCAGGCGCGCTGCGCTCGAGGCGCTGGTGCAATGGGCGCGTTTGGGACCCCCTGCAGCCCGCGTGAGCGCGCTGCAGGTTCGGGATGCCCCCGAAATGTTGCGACGCAATTACCCCGGCTTCGAGCGCCTGCCTACCACCTAGCCCGGCGGGCGCTCGCCGCGCCGCCTCAATGCATTCACTACCGAGAACTGCCAAGGCCGGCAAGCCACCAGCAACGCGACGCCGATGCCGCGCTGGGAGCTCGCGCTGGTGTCGACCTCCGCCAGATCATTGAATTCCGCGACCAGCTTTTCCAGCCGGCGCTTGAGCACCGCCGCTGACGCAGCCGACATCTCGCGCGTCTCGAAACGCAGCATCTCGAGCGGCGCGTCGAAGCGCCCCTTCAGAAACTCCTGTGTCACGCGCCGACCATACGCCTTCTTGACGGGCCCGCCGGCGCGCCAACGGAAGTCCTTGGGCACGCGCAATCGCGCCCTTTCTCCGGGTCCCCAGTCGATCAGCTTCAGGCGCGCGAGCCTTGCATACGCGAGCGTCAGTTCGTTGCGCGAGATCGCGAACGCCTCGATGACCTGCTCGAAGCGCCAATCATTCAGGATAAGCCAGAAGACCGAAAGAAGGCGCTCGTCCCCTGCCAGAGCGGACTCCTGCTCCCGCGTCAGCTCCGCCGGCCCATCGCGCCCACTGCGGCTCATGCGCGCCACCTCGTACAGATCGAGCTCAAGCAGTGCGAGGATTTCCTCGATGCGCCGCAACGTGAACGTACCGCGCGAGAACATGCGCTTCACGCTTGGTTCCGATAGCCCCAGTTCGCGTGCCAACTGGGCGTAGGTCAAGCCATGCGCCCGAACGCATTTCTTTAGGGCTTCGACGAATCGGCCTGCGGAAGGCATGTCACCCAAGGTATCAGATTTCGATACTTCGAACAGAAGTATTGATCGGGTGCGCGCGCTGCGCCAACAATCCGCCACACGTTTCGAACCGGGAGGACACCATGCTCGCGACACTCACACTGCCCTCGCATGCCGACCCACGTCCCGCGCTGGTGCGCACCATCCGCGCGCGATCGGCGGACGAACTCCGCAAGGCCATGCGTCACGCCCGCGGCGCCGCCGTCGCTCTCGATGCTTCCGACCTCGACCGCGTCCTGCGGCTAGATGCCTCGCGCCACCTGGTCGAGGTGCAGGCAGGCACCCCGTGGTCTGCGTTGTGCGCCTATCTGGCCGAGCGCGCCCCGGAGCTGGCGGCGTTCGCCGACGCCGGCGGTATGCCCCCTACGGTCGGCGAAAGCGTAGCCGCCAACGTCGCCGGCCCGGACGGGCGCCCGATGGTGTCACACGTCGAAGCTCTGGCGCTCGTGACCCCCGACGGCGAACTGCGGCGTGCCAGCCGCTTCGCAAACAGGGAGCTTTTCGCGCTGGCCGTTGGCGGCCAGGATCTTTTCGGTGCACTCTACAGTGTCACCCTGCGCGTCGACTCGCTGCGGCGCAGTGCCCGAAGCTGTGAGCCGCCGGCGATGCTCGAGTTGCCTGTCACCGGTGAAGGCGTGCAGTGCACGCTCCGGCTCCTATTGCCGCCGCAGCGCATGGACAGTCTGCTGGCGCAGATGCGCGAGTGTTGTGCGGAGTGGCGCATAGCGATCTGCGGCATCGAGGCACGCCGCATTCTGCCCGAAAGCGAAACGCTCTTACGTTGGGCGCGGCAGGAGTGCGCGGAGCTGACGCTGAGGCTGGCAATCCCGGCCGCGATCGGAGGCTGCGTGCGCTCCATCCAGCTGCGCCGCGAGCTGATCGACATCGCCCTTGCCGGCGGCGGGGGATTCCCGATCGCCAGCACCTTCGACGCGTCGCGCGAGCAAACCGAAGCCTGCTACCCGGAACTCAAGACCTTGCTGGCTGAAAAGCGGCGCCGCGACCCGGAGGAAAGGCTGCAGAACTCCTGGTATCACCATTACCGCGGCCTGCTAAGCCGTGAGGTCTGCGAGGTACGCTGGTCGAACTAGTGCGGGGCGCCGCCGTTGGCGTACAGCAGGCGCACGCGCGCGGGTGTGAGCCAAGCCGCAAGCTGTTCCATCAGCCGCGAGTCGGGACGCACGCGCCAGCTCTCGCCGAGCGCGACGTCACAGGACGCCGCGCCGTTCTCGTAGTGCACCAGCACCGCGCACGTTCCCTCGCCTGTGCCGCGATACGGCGCTAGAAGCTCGGCCAGACGCCTGGCATCCGCCTGACCGTTCATCTCGATGCGCAAGCGGGCCGCGAACCGCTCGCGCACTCCGGTAAGGTCGAGCAGCTCCTCGGCCGTTACCCGCACGCCCCCTGAAAAATCGTCCCGTTGCACCTTGCCCTGCACCACCAACAGCGCATCCTCCTTGAGCTTGTCGCGGTGTCGCTCGAACAGCTCGTTGAACACGGTGATCTCCAACTGGGCCGTGCCGTCGTCCAGCATCACCACCATCATGCGGCCGCGGCGCGTCATCTGGCCGCGCGCCGAGGCCACGATGCCGGCCAGCCACGGCCTGCCGTCTGACACCTGCACCCTTGCCAGTGGAACGCGCGGAAAGCCCGCCAACTCGCGCTCGTAAACCGAAAACAGATGCCCCGACAGACAGAACCCGAGCGCCGTCTTCTCCTCGCTCAGCGTCTGTCTCAGATCCCAGGGCTTCGCCTCCAGCATGCGCAGCGAATCACCGCGCGCCGCGTCCGCATCGCCGAACAGGCTCACCTGCGCGGCCTGCTTCTCCGCCTGTTCGGCCGCCTCCATTCCCCGGCCGACGGCGCCGAGTATGCTCGCGCGGTTTGAGTCGATCGAATCGAACGCACCGGCTCGCACCAGCGCTTCGATCGCGCGGCGGTTGACGATGCGCTTGTCGACGCGTGCGCAGAAATCGAAAAGGTCGCGGAACGGGCCCGCCTCTCGTGCGCGAACGATCTCCTTCGCAGCCGACTCGCCTGTGCCGCGGATTGCGCCCAGTCCGTAGCGGATCGTCTTCGCGTCGACCGGCACGAACCGGTACTCGGAGGAATTGATATCCGGCGCCAATACGGTGAGGCCGTTCTCTAGGCTGTCCTCGTAGATACCGCGCACCTTGTCGGTATCGTCCAATACCGAGGAAAAGTTTGCCGCCATGAAAGCCGCCGCGTGATGCGCCTTCATGAACGCTGTCTGGTAGGCGACCAGCGCGTAGGCGGCCGCGTGCGACTTGTTGAAGCCGTAGCCGGCAAACTTCTCCATGAGATCGAACAGCTGCGTCGCACGCCCCCTCGACAGCCCACCCTTCTCGGCACCGGCGACGAAGCTGTCTCGGTGCTCAGCCATCTCCTCGGGCTTTTTCTTGCCCATCGCGCGGCGCAGGAGGTCGGCGCCGCCGAGCGTATAGCCGCCGATCACCTGCGCAATCTGCATCACCTGCTCCTGGTAGATCATGATCCCGTAAGTCGGCCCCAGGATCGGCTCGAGGCGCGGATCGATGTATTCCACGCGCTGCTGGCCGTGCTTTCGGGCGATGAAGTCGGGAATCAGGTCCATCGGCCCCGGCCGATATAAAGCGACCAGCGCGATGATGTCCTCGAAATGGTCCGGCCTTGCACGCTTTATGAGATCGCGCATCCCGCGCGATTCCAGCTGGAACACCGCCGTGGTGTTGCCCGAGGACAGCAGTGCGTAGGTGCCAGCGTCGTCGAGCGGGATGCGTTCGAGGGAGAACCCCGTGTCGCCGAGCCTGTGCACGTAACGCTCGCCCCAGTCCAGCACGGTGAGCGTAGTCAGTCCGAGAAAGTCGAACTTCACCAGTCCCACCGCCTCGACATCGTCCTTGTCGAGCTGCGAGATGACGTTTGCCGTGCCCTCGGCGGCATACAACGGGCAGAAGTCGGTGAGCTTTCCCGGCGCGATCAGCACGCCGCCCGCGTGCATGCCGACATTGCGTGTCAGGCCTTCGAGCTTCTCGCCGAGCTCGAGCAGCTCCTTGACCTCGTCCTCGTTGCGCTCGCGCTCAGCAAGCAGCGGTTCCATCTCGCGCGCTTCGCGCAGCGTGATGGTCCTGCCGGGCTGGAACGGTATAAGCTTCGCGATCTGGTCACAGAAGTTGTATCCTAGGTCGAGCACCCGGCCGCAATCGCGTACTACGGCGCGCGCCGCCATGGTGCCGAAGGTGGCGATCTGCGAGACGCACTCTTCTCCGTACCGCTGACGCACGTAATTGATGACCTTGTCGCGGCCGTCCTGGCAGAAATCGATGTCGAAGTCGGGCATCGATACTCGCTCTGGGTTGAGAAAGCGCTCGAACAGCAGATCGTACTTCAGCGGGTCGAGGTCGGTGATGCCTAGCGAATAGGCCACCAGCGACCCCGCGCCGGATCCGCGCCCGGGCCCGACGGGCACCCCGTTCGACTTCGCCCAGTTGATGAAATCGGCGACGATTAGAAAGTAGCCCGCGAACCCCATCTGCACGATGGTCTCCAGCTCGAACGCCAGCCGCTCGCGGTAGCGCGCGGCTTCACGCTCGCGAGCGGCCTGCTCCGAATAGCGCTTCACCATGCGCTGCTCGAGCCCAGCCATGGCCTGTTGGCGTAGGTACTGCTCGAGCGTCGTGCCCGGCGGAGTGGGGAACGCAGGCAGGCGATTCTTGCCAAGCTCGATTTCCAGGTTGCAACGGCGCGCGATTTCCACCGAGTTTTCCAGCGCCTGCGGAATGTCGGCGAACAGCTTCGACATTTCGTCCTGCGATTTGAAGTACTGCTCGGCAGTAAACGGGCGCGGCCGGCGCCGGTCGCCAAGGACGTAGCCTTGCGCGATGCACACGCGCGCCTCGTGGGCCTTGAAATCGTCGGCGGCGAGAAATTGCACCGGGTGCGTGGCCACCACTGGAAGACCGGCTTTCGCGGCAAGCTCCGCTGAGCCCGCCAACAGCGTCTCGCTCTGCGGCTGGCCCGCGCGCTGCAGCTCGACGTAGTAGCGACCCGGGAACAGCTCCGCCCAACGCTGCGCGAGCCGCTCGGCGAGCGCGGCGTTGCCGCCGGCGAGTGCTTGCCCTACGTCGCCGGCCGCAGCCCCCGATAGCGCAATCAGCCCCTCGGTGCCGCGTTCCTCGATCCACGCTCGGCTGATTTCCGCGCGCGCCCGGTGCTGGTTCTTGAGCCAGGCGCGCGACAGGAGCTCCGAAAGCGAGAGATAGCCCGTGTGCGACGCGCAAAGGAGCACCATGCGGTAGGGCTTGTCGCGGTCGGTTTCGTTCTGAATCCAGCAGTCCGCGCCGATGATCGGCTTCACCCCGGCGGCGCGCGCGGCCTTGTAGAACTTGACCATGCCGAAGAAGTTGGCGGCATCGGTAATCGCGAGGGCGGGCATTCCGTCGGCGGCGGCACGCGCAATCGCATCGTCGATGCGGACGATTCCGTCCGTCACCGAATACTCGCTGTGCATGCGGAGATGGACGAAGCGCGGCGCGGCCATGGGTAGGAAAAATTCTAACACCTCGATGCGGCGTTCCGGCGCCGCATTGCACGTTCGCCACGCGTCGCGGCGGGCCCGGCTTGGCGGCCGATCGCGGGTACCATTTGCGCGTCCATGCAGCCAACGATCGTTCCCGTCAGGCCCGTTGCCCCGCGCATCGCGCTCGCTGCGCTGATGCTCGGCGCGGCGTGCATCGCGCTGTCGCCGATCTTCGTGCGTGTATCGGAAGCCGGACCGATACAGACCGCCTTCTGGCGCGTCGCGCTCGCGGTTCCGATGCTCTGGCTCATGTTGCTCGTCGCGCGGCGCGGCGCGCGCACCGCGCCCGTGCCGGGGCTGTGGTCGCTGCTGGTGGCCGCGGGCTTCGCGTTCGCTGGCGACTTGGCGTTCTGGCACAGCTCCATCAGGCTCACCTCGGTCGCCAACTCGACGTTGCTTGCCAACCTCGCCTCGATATTCGTCACACTGGCGGCGTGGCTGATCTGGCGGCAGCGGCCGAGCGGGCTGTTCATGGTCGGGCTCGCATCCGCGCTCGGCGGCGTGGTGCTGTTGGTGCGCACCAGCGCCGCGCTCTCGCCCGGCGGCCTCGCAGGCGATGCCCTCGGCGTCGTCACGGCGATGTTCTACGCTTGGTATTTGCTAACCGTGAAGGGACTACGCGACCGCGGCGCGACGACATTGCACCTGATGGCCGTCACCAGCAGCATAACCGCGGTGGTTCTGCTTCCGCTCGCGCTCGCCTCCGGCGAGCAGTTTCTTCCTCATAGCGGCACCGGCTGGCTCAAGCTGGTCGGCTTGGCACTGCTCTCGCACGCCGCCGGCCAGGGGCTGATCGCGTACGCCCTGGCATCGCTGCCTGCCGCGATCTCGTCGGTGAGCCTGCTCCTCCAGCCGGTGATGGCGGCGGCCTTCGCCTGGGCGCTGCTCGGCGAAGCGCTGGCGCCGCTGCAGGTGGTGGGCGGCGTCGTGGTGCTGGCTGGAATCTACCTCGCGCGCCGCGGCTCAGGCTAACGCAGCAGAATCGGCGCCTCGCCAGGGGCGCAGGCCTCGATAACGCCGATGTCGTAGACGGTCTCACCGGCAGCGCGCAGGACCTCCGCTGCGCACACCGCGTGCTCGCGCGCCACCACAGCGACCATGCCGATGCCGCAGTTGAACACCCTATGCATCTCGTCCTCGGCGATCCGGCCCAGCTCCTGTAGCCAGCGAAACAGGGGCGGTCGCGGCCACGCCCCTGCGCGTATCGCCGCACGCGTGCCCTGCGGCAGGATGCGCGGAACGTTTCCGGTGATGCCGCCGCCCGTGATATGTGCCAGACCCTTCACCGGCACCTGCTGCATCAGGCCCAGGATCGGCTTCACGTAGATGCGCGTGGGCGCAAGGATCGCATCGCGTAGCGGGACGCCGTGAAAGTCGGCGTCGAGATCCGGATCGGCGCGCTCCAGAATCTTGCGCACCAGTGAATAGCCGTTCGAGTGCGCGCCACTAGAGGCGATTCCTATCAGCGCGTCGCCTGGCGCGATGAAACGGCCATCCAGGATACGCTCGCGCTCGACCACGCCGACGCAGAACCCGGCCAGGTCGTACTCGCCCTCGGGATACATCCCGGGCATTTCCGCTGTCTCGCCCCCGATGAGCGCGCAGCCCGCAAGCTCGCAGCCGCGCGCGATGCCCCCGATCACTTCCATTGCGATGCGCCGGTCGAGATGGCCGCAAGCGAAATAATCGAGAAAGAACAGCGGCTCGGCCCCCTGCACCAGCACGTCGTTGACACTCATCGCGACGAGATCGATGCCCACCGTGTCGTGGCGATCGAACGCGAAGGCGAGCTTCAGCTTCGTGCCAACGCCGTCAGTCCCGGACACCAGCACCGGATGACGATACTTCTTCGGGATTTCGCACAGGGCGCCGAAACCGCCGATCCCCGCCAGCACCTCTGGACGCATGGTCCGCCTGGCGAGTGGCTTGATCGCCTCGACGAGCGCATCGCCCGCATCGATGTCGACGCCTGCGTCGCGATAAGAAAGACTGTCCGGCATGTCCCAGGAACGCTCGGCGGCGCGCCGCAGCAGCGTGATAGAGTTTCGTGTTTGCCGGAATTCTACCCTGCAATGGGAACACCGGTGTTCGCAGGCCAGGGCGGCGGCTGCCGCACGGGCCGGACCCACCTCCTGACGCGTCCGATGGAACAACTGCCGCTCGAGATTTCGCCGACGCCCGAGCCCACGTTCGACAATTTCGTTGCCGGCCAGAACGCCGAAGCGCTGCTGCGTGTGCGCGAGCTCGCAGCCGGCCGCCTGCGCGAAGCGATCGTCTACTTGTGGGGCGAGCAGGGCTGCGGGCGCACGCACCTGCTGCGCGCCGCCGCAGGCGCGGGCCAGCCCGGCTGTCGGCTTTCGATGGCCGACGACGTCGAGACGCTCGATGAGGGGGCCCAGATCGCGCTGTTCAACGCCATCAACGCAGCGCGCGACGGGCAGGGCGCGGTGCTTGCCGCGGGCAGTGCGCCACCCGCACAGCTCGCGCTGCGGCCCGAGCTGCGTAGCCGCCTCGCGTGGGGCCTGGTTTATCAGCTCAAACTTCTCAGCGACGAGGACAAGGTGCGCTACCTCAGCAGGGAGGCCGAGAGCCGTGGGCTGCGGCTGACCGAGGAGGTCGTGTCCTACCTGCTCACCCGATTGCCGCGCGACCTTCCCTCGCTCGGCGCCGTGATCGCGCTGCTTGATCGCTACTCCCTCGCCAAGCAGCGCCATATCACACTGCCGCTGGTCCGCGAAGCGCTGAAGGCACGTGGCCAATGAACCTCACGCTGTTCGATCTCGACAACACGCTGCTGAATGGCGACAGCGACTACGAGTGGGGACAGTTCCTGGTCGACCGCGGCGTGCTCGATCGAGGGACTTACGAAGCGCAGAACCAGCAGTACTACGAGCAATACGTTGCCGGCACACTCGACATCCACGAATACCTTGGATTCGCATTGCGCCCGCTCGCGCAGCACACGCCGGCGGACCTGGGGCGCTGGCACGCGGACTTCATGCGCGAACGTGTCCTACCGATGATCGGCGCGCCGGCCCGCGCCCTGGTGAAGACACACCTAGACGCCGGGGACCTGTGCGCAATCGTGACCGCGACTAACAGCTTCGTGACGGCGCCAATCGCGCGCGAGTTCGGGGTGTCGCATCTGATCGCCACCGAGCCGGAGTCGCACGGCGGGCGCTTCACCGGGCGCGTAGCGGGCACGCCCTGCTTTCGCGAGGGCAAGATCCGGCGCCTTGACGAATGGCTCGCGGCACACAGCCGCCGGCTGCCGGACTTCGCCGTAAGCAGCTTCTACAGCGATTCGCACAATGACCTGCCGCTGCTTGAGCGCGTGAGTCGCCCGGTAGCGGTGGACCCTGACGCGCAACTGGCCACCGAAGCGAAGCGGCGCCGTTGGCCCGTGATGTCCCTGCGCAGGTAGAATCCGGCCCCTGCATGATCAAACGTTTCATCCGACGCGTCCTGGGGCTGCGCTCGCAGGCGCCGTTGCGCGTGCCGCGCGACAAGCACGGCTTATTGCGCGGCGACGTGAGCTCCGGCGCGCTCAAGGTCTGCGATGTGCTGCGCGGCGCGGGCTATTCCGCCTACGTCGTCGGCGGCGCGGTGCGCGACCTGCTGCTTGGCATCGAGCCGAAGGATTTCGACATCGCCACCGACGCGCGCCCTGAGCAGGTCAAGCCGCTGTTCCGCAGGGCGATCATCATCGGGCGGCGGTTCCGCCTGGTTCACGTGATCATCGGCCATGAGACAGTCGAGGTCTCGACGTTTCGGGCTGCGGACGGCGAGACCACGCAGAAGGACGAGCACGGACGGGTCCTGCGCGACAACGTTTTCGGCTCCCAGGAGGAGGACGCGCTGCGGCGCGACTTCTCGATCAACGCGCTTTACTACGATCCCGCGACCGAGGAGGTGGTCGACTACCATGGTGGGCTCGCCGACCTGCGCAAGCGCACCATGCGCGTGATCGGCGACCCGGAGGTCCGGTTCCGCGAGGACCCGGTCAGGATGCTGCGCGCCGTGCGCCTCGGCGCGAAGCTCGGCCTGACGCTCGATCCGGGCACGCGCGCGCCGATCCGCCGACTCGCCTCGCTGCTGGAGCTCGTGCCGCCGGCGCGCCTGTTCGACGAGATGCTGAAGCTCCTGCTCTCTGGCCATGCGAGCGCCTGCCTGCGCCAGCTGCGCGAGGAAGGCTTGCACCTCGGCGTCCTGCCACTGCTCGACGTGATACTGGAACAACCGCTCGGCGAGCGCTTCGTGACCCTCGCACTGGCGCAAACCGACGAGCGGGTCAAGTCGGATCGTCCTGTGTCGCCGGCATTCCTGTTCGCGGCGCTGCTCTGGCACCAGGTGCTCGCGGCCTCGAAGGCGCGTGGGGAGCGCGGCGAGCGCGCGCTTCCGGCGCTCGATGCGGCCATGGACGACGTGCTCAATGCGCAATGTGAGAAGCTCGCGATCACCCGCAAGCTGACCGCCACCATGCGCGAGATCTGGACCATGCAGCCGCGCTTCGAGCAACGCTCCGGTCAGCGCCCGTATCGCCTGCTCGAATCACCGCGCTTTCGCATGGCATACGACTTCCTCGCGTTGCGCGCTGCGAGTGGCGAGGTGAGCGCCGATCTCGAAACCTGGTGGCGCGCATTCCAGAGCGCCGACGCGGACACGCGCGCCGCCATGCTGATACCCGACACCGCGCCCACGAAGCGCCGACGCAGGCGCCGCAAGAAGCCGCCCGAGGCTTCAGGCGCGCGGCAGCCGACGTGAGCCGCCGTATCGCCTACGTGGGACTGGGCTCAAACCTCGAGGCGCCGCGCGAGCAGGTGCTGCGCGCGCTCAGTGAGCTCGATCGCCTCCCCGGCACGCGTCTCTTGCGCCGCTCCGCGCTGTACCGCAGCGCGCCCCTCGATAGCACAGGGCAGCCCTATTTCGTGAATGCCGTAGCGCAGCTCGACACTACGCTCGAGCCTCGGCGGCTGCTCGCCGAACTGCACGCGATCGAGGCACTTCACGGCCGCGAACGGCCGTTCCCGGCCGCGCCGCGCACACTCGATCTGGATCTGCTGCTCTACGGCGACGGGGTGATCTCCTCGCTGGAGCTCGCCGTGCCGCACCCGCGCATGCACGAGCGCGCCTTCGTACTCATGCCGCTCGTCGAGCTCGACCCTGGCGCAATGGTTCCGGGCCAGGGACGAGCCGACGAGCTGCTGCGCCGTTGCAGCCGGCAGGAGGTAGAGCGCATCACATGAGCCAGCGCTATCGCTACGTCGTCGTCGAGGGTCCGATCGGGGCCGGCAAGACGAGCCTCGCCCGGCGGCTCGCCGCGCGCCTGGGAACCGACCTGCTTCTCGAGCAGCCGGGAGAAAACCCGTTCCTCGCGCGCTTCTATCAGGACATGCCGCGCTACGCGCTGCCGACGCAGCTTTTCTTCCTGTTCCAGCGCGCCAAACTGATCGAGCCGCTGGCACAACCGGACATGTTCTCCCGCGCAACCGTGTCCGACTTCCTGCTCGACAAGGACCCCCTGTTCGCGCGCATCACGCTCTCGGGCGAGGAGCTGGCGCTCTACGACCGAATCTACGAGGCCCTGCGCCCCCACGCCCCGGCGCCCGATCTGGTGATCTACCTGCAGGCGCAATCCGATATTCTCATCGAGCGCGTCAAGCGCCGCGCTGCGCTTTTCGAGCGCGGAATCAACGAGGAGTACCTGGCGTTGCTCGCGGAGGGCTATGCGCGCTTCTTCTACCACTATACGGCCGCTCCGGTGCTGATCGTGAACTCGGAGAATCTGAACTTCGTCGAGCGCGACACGGATTTCGAATTGCTCGTCGAGCACATGCGCGGCATGAAGAGTCGCCGCGAGTACTTCAACCTCGCCTGACGCGCGCCATGCGCATCGTGCACGATATCGCCACTCTGCGGAAGGCACGCAATCAGGGAACGCTCGCCTTCGTGCCCACAATGGGCAGCCTGCACGAGGGCCATCTGGCGCTCGTGCGGATGGCGCGCGAGCGCGCCGATCGTGTGGCGGTGAGCATCTACGTCAACCGGCTGCAGTTCAGCCCGGGCGAGGATTTCGAGCGCTATCCGCGCAGCCTGGAGCGCGACTGCGACAAGCTGGAACGGGAGCACGTCGATCTGGTATTCGCGCCGCAAGAACGCGAGCTCTACCCCGAGCCACAGAGCTACATCGTCGATCCGCCCCCGATCGCCGGCGAGCTGGAAGGCCGCTTTCGACCGCGCTTCTTCCACGGCGTCGCTACGGTGGTGCTGAAGCTGTTCAACTGCGTGCAACCGTCGCTCGCCGTATTCGGCAAGAAGGACTACCAGCAGCTCGTTGTGGTGCGCGGCATGGTGCGGCAATTCGATCTGCCGATCGAGATCGTCGCCGGCGAGACCGTGCGCGAGCCCGATGGGCTGGCGATGAGCTCGCGCAACGCCTACCTCACCTCCGCCGAGCGGGCGGAAGCGCCCTCCCTGTACCGCGCCCTCAAGCACGCGAGGAACCGCGTCGTCGCGGGCGAGCGAGAGTTTGGCGCGCTCGGCGCCGAGGCGATGCGCTCCCTCGTTACCTCAGGCTGGAATCCCGACTACGTTGAGGTACGTGAACGCCGTGCCCTGGCCGCGCCCGGTCCTGCCGATCGAGATCTCGTGGTCCTTGGCGCCGCGCGCCTTGGCAACACGCGGCTCATCGACAACGTCGAGGCCTAGTTAACCCGGATAGGGCTCGAAAGTGATCGACTCGACCGCGCAGCCCATCGCGCTGGCGAGCTTGTCCATGGCCTCGTCGGTGAGTTTTACGGGCAGGAAATCGCCCTCGCCGCCCTTTGACGAAATAAAGATCCTTGCCGCGTCTTCAGTGTTCCACGTGACGACCGGGTCTGGGCTCACCCCCGGCACCTGGCGGCAGACCGGGAATCCATCAGCCTTGTAGACGATCGCGTACATGCTGCCCCCTTCGTGATCGCTGAGCGCGAAGCCATTCGCACCCGAATTTAACCGATAGCAGGTGAATCTGCCACTCTGCGCCCGCCTCGCGAAAAGCGAGCCGCGACGCAGGGTTAGATATCCGCGCTCCCCCACTACCGTCGCGCCAACGATGCGCCGCGCCACGCGCGGCGCAATCTCGGAAGCTAAACGGACGCCGCGCGCGAAATCCCGATCGATGATCGTTGCGACGCGTTCGTCGGCGGCGGCGCAGATCGTCGAGCACGGCGCGGTGCTCCGCGCCGTGCTCGCAAGTAAACAACGCCGTCGCGCGATCCTTGCGCACACGATCGTCGACGCAACCGGCAGCGTGAAGCTGTTCGTCCGTCCGGGAGCTGCGCTCGATTCGGACATCGAGGATTCCGACATCGAGGATTCGGACATCCCCCATTGCATGAATAGGAATTCGGCCTGGCTGTTCGGCGGGGTCGACATGAGGCGCTGCGCTTCTTCGACAAGCCGTTTGTGTCGTGGCGCAACGATGTCGCACTGTTCATGGCGCCGCGCCAATCCTGCTACTCGCCACACGAGGTGGCGGACCTCACGCCGGTCGCGGTGCGCTCCCATGAACTGATGGCCCAGCACCTCGAGTACTGTCGCGCGCATGCAGCGGGCTTCGAGAGCTCTTATTTGCTCAAATCGCCGTGCGGCATTACCGGCGACTGAAACCTGTGAAAAAAGTCACACCCGCGCACTGGCCCGGTGCCTCCGTCTGCGAGGAAGAGATCGGTGTCGCACCGATTCCTTCCGCTACGTTTCCCAATCTCTCGATCCCTGCGGATGCGTGGTGCCAGAGCTTCTGGACACGCTGCTCGCCTGCGGGCGCCACCGCCGCGCTCCTTCAGCCGGGAATGCTGTTGTGCACAAATTGCAAGCGCCCCGCGCTCGCCGCCCCATCTCGGGGCTGAAGTGACGCGTAAGGGGGCATCGAAACCGTCTTAGATATTTGGACAATAAGCCTAATTTGTCACGTTTTTCCCCCCCGCGAAACATTGCACACGTTGACGAACGGGGGTTTAATGGGCTCGGGAGGCTCAGGTTCGGCATCGTGCCGCGTCCGGGCCGAGGTGAATGTGCCCCCAACTCTTTGGGGGCTTCTTATCGGGGAAGGAGGAGCACATGAGCAACCTAGGCGACGCAATCGGGCTTCGTATGCCCTATGGCAAGACCAACGCGCAATACGTCACCGAGTACGAGCCGGCGATCAGCACGGTCTGGGGATACTTCAAACCGAGGGGCGGCACGGCCTGCTTCAGCCTCGGACTGATGAAGGACATCCTTGCGCACGACCAGCAGCTGGTAATGAACGGTGGCCGCATTGAACTCGACGGCGCGACGCATGAGGTCAACTATTACGTCACTGGGTCGCGGCTCCCCGGCGTCTTCAACCTGGGCGGGGACCTAGCGCTGTTCGTCTTGCTGATCAAGGCGCGCGACCGTGAGGCATTGGCGCACTACGCGAAACTGTGCATCGACAACATGTACCCGCGCAGCCAGAGTTTCTTCAGCCCGACGCTCACTAAAATTGCCCTCGTCCAGGGCGATGCGCTTGGTGGTGGGTTCGAGTGTGCCCTCGCCTCCGATGTGATCGTCGCTGAAGAGCGCGCGCAACTCGGGTTCCCCGAGATCCTGTTCAATCTCTTCCCGGGCATGGGCGCGTATAGCCTTCTGGCCCGCCGTATTGGCATGCGCGCTGCCGAGGAGCTGATCCTATCGGGGAAAATACTTACGGCCGCCCAGCTTCACGAGTTGGGCGTGGTCGACGTGCTCGCCAAGGACGGTGAGGGCGAAAACGCGGTGCGCGACTGGATCGCGCGAAATGCCAAGCGCCGGAACGGAGTGCAGGCCGCCTTCCGTGCGCGCCGGTGTGTGAATCCGGTGACTCGCGAAGAACTGGACGCCATTACCGATGTCTGGGTAGACGCGGCATTCAGGCTCGGGGACCGCGACCTCAAGATGATGGGCCGGCTCGTACGTGCCCAGATGCGGCGCATAGAGCACGGCGACGTCGCCAACGTCGCTGATGAAGCGCTCGCCGAGGAGCGGACAGCGGCCGCTATGTGATCACGAAGCGTCTTTAGCCGGCAATGAGGGACGAGAAGCCGCCCTCGTAGAACATGCGGCCGAACTGGTAAAAGTTGACGCGCGTGGAGTTCACGATCGAGTCCTGCGCCGCGGGATCTTCGATCGTCTTCACCAGCTGGTTGAGCTTCGCCACATGGTCCTGGTCCATGGTCGAATGCGAGGACAGGAACCTAAACCCACCGCCGTTCATGTCGCGGCCGATGGAGCGCGCGATCGACTCCGACACTCTGCCAGCATAGACGGAGGCGATCACTTCGAGCGCATAGAGCATCCCCAGCACCGAGCATGGGTGCACCCGTTCGGCACTGAAGTAGTTGAACGCAATCATCGCCTGAGCGGGGGCGCTGGGCAGATTGGACATGGTCCCCTTGACATCGCCTCCGATCGCCTCGATGTCCTCGAGCACCCACGTTTCGTGGTTTTTTTCCTCCTCGATGCGCTCGTACAGCTCGTAGCGCACGCCGCGGAACCGATCATCGCAGCGCGACGCCGCGACCGCCATGATCGGGCAGAAATGCCACACGATGTAATAGAGATCATGCAGGAACGCTCTGTACTCGGCGAGTGATAGTCCGTTATGGATCATTGAGTGCATCTTCGGAATCGTTTCGAGATCGCGACGATTCGCATCGGTCATCTCAATGAGGGTGATGAAGAAAGACATGCGGATCTTGTTCCCTACGCTTGATAAAGGTCGGTGAGCCTCGCGCTTCGGCGCGAAGCGAATTCTCTCATTGTTGCCGCGGTCAACCGGTCGACTGCCGCCTGCTCCGCAGGTACCCCTCGAGCTCGGCGCGCGCCGCGGCGAGCTCCCCGCTCACCGACTTGAAAAGTCCCGTTGCCTGCAGTCTCAGCTCGGCGTCGCTCAACTTGCCCAGTTGCGTGCACAGCCTCGTCAAGCGATCGGTTCCCATGCTAGCGGACGAACCCTTCATGGCGTGCAGGTGCGCGCGGAACTCCTGGATATTGCGGCTCGCCAGCGCTCCTTCCACCTTGTCGAGCAGCGCGGCGCTATCGGCCAGATAGACGCTTATCAGCTTCTCGATGAAGGCGGGCGAGGAGCCTAGCTCCTCGAGATGAGAAAGCGTCTCCATATTGACCGCGGAGGCGGGCTCCGCGCCCCCTGAACCTGGACGCAGTGCGCGCGAGCTTTGTTCCACGGGAACCTGTGGCACCTCGGGCGGCTTGCCGGCAACCAAGCCTTGGATCTGCTCGAGCAGCCGGGCCGCCTCAATTGGCTTTGACAGGAACGCGTCGGCCCCCGCTTCGAGGCATTCGCGGCGCGCCTCGGGGGTGACATCGGCCGACAGGATTAAGATCGGCAGTCGCGCAAATGCGCCGGTCATCAGGCGCATCGCCTGCAGCGCCTCGACGCCGCCCATACGGGGCATGTTGCGGTCAAGCAGCACGATGTCGTAACGGTCGCGTTCAACCGCGTCGAGAGCCTGCTCGCCGTCGGCCACCATCGTGGCCTCGTGGCCGCCGCGCTCAAGGATCTTGCCGAGCACCTCACGGTTGGTCGGATTGTCGTCGGCGACCAGCACCCGCAGCTTGCGCGCGCCCGCGGTGCGGCGCGCGTAGTCCTGCAGCCGCACCACGCCTTCTCGGACCTCGTCGCCGGCGCTCACTGAGTGCAGCACGTTGAATAGCTGTCGCTTGTCGAACGGCAGCTCGAGGACGGCGCTGAAGCCCGACGATAGCGCCTCGAAGCGCGGCACTCCTGCCTCGCGCGGCACCGCCAGGACTAGCGGCGGCGCCGGGTCCGGTGCCACGCGCCGGAATCTATGCGCGAGCTGGAGGTCCTTGCCGCTCGAGTGCAGCAGCGTGCTGTGGTAAGGCTTCGCTAGGCTGATCTCGGCGACCAGGCGCGCACCGCCTTGGGCTATGTCCGCTACCGCGACCGTCGTCGCGCCCCAGCTCGCCAGCGCTTGCTCGATCGCCTCGCGTTCCTCGCGCGGGAAGCCGATGAGCATGACACGTGCCCCAGCGAGCTCGCCTTCGGCGACGCCTGTGCGCTCGGCCTGCTTGTCCAGCTCGATCTCGAACCAGAAGGTGCTACCCAGCCCCACGGAGCTCTCCATGCCGATGCGACCGCCCATCAGCTCGACCAGCTGCTTCGCGATGGTGGTGCCGAGGCCCGTGCCGCCGAAGCGCCGCGTGGTCGACTGGTCGCCCTGCGTGAAGCTCTCGAAAATGCGCGTCTGCGCCTCCGGCGACATGCCGACGCCCGTATCACGCACCGAGAACTTCAGCCGCACTCGCGAATCTGTCTCTTCCTGCGCGCTTACGTGCACCGTCACGCCGCCGCGCTCGGTGAACTTGACCGCGTTGCCCGCGAGATTGATGAGCACCTGGCGTAGGTAGTGCGCGTCGCCGCGCACCGCCGGCGGTACTTCGGGCATCAGCGACACCACGAACTCGACTCCCTTGGCCGCGGCCTGGGCCGAGAGGATGCGGCAGGTGCTGTTGACGAGCGCATGCAGGTCGAAATCGGTCTGCTCGAGCACCAGCTTGCCCGCCTCGATCTTGGAGAAGTCGAGCACGTCTTCGACCAGGCCGAGCATCACGCGCGACGAGCCACGCAGCGTCTGCAACATGTCGGCCTGCTCCCGGCTGAGCGGGGTGTCCCGAAGCAGATCCGACATGCCGATGATCGCGTTCAAGGGGGTGCGCATCTCGTGGCTGACGACCGAGATGAATCGACGCTTGGCCTGGTTCGCCGCCTCCGCGCGCGCCAGCACGTCAAACAACTTCGTCACCAGCGATCGCACGTACAGGCTAAGCAGGATGAACCCCACCAGCAGGCCGTATCCCACGCTCGAATTGGCGCGCCAGAACTCGTTCTGCTCCAGCACCACGGAGAAGCCCAGGACGCTCAATGCAAGCGACACGACGAGGTATCGCTGACCGAATCGGAAGCCGTTGGCGAGCGTCACCCATACGTAAACGAGGAATAGCGGAGCGGCACGCTCGCCAACAAATGCCATGAGCCAGGTCAGCGTCCCCAGATCGAGAAGCGTGGCAAGCACGCGGCGAGCCGGGGATTCGCCGGGCGCCGCCAGGATGCGCGTGAGGATCAGCGCCGAGACCAGGAGGTAGCCCGTCATGACCACCACAACCGGGTCGAGCAACGGGTCGATGGTTCCCCGCAGCAAGTACAGGAGGATGACTACTCCGACGACCAAGCGCACGATCGCCTGCTCGTGCTCCGTGTCCGGGCGCGCGGCGAGGCGCGCGCGCATGCGATCGAGCGCGTCGGCAAGCGCCGTCATCAACCCTCCCCAGCCTCTTTGCCGGGATCGCGCCACTCGTGCTGCACGCGCTCCACCTCGGCGCGCACCCCGAGGAACGCATCGACCAGCCGCGGATCGAAATGCCCGCCGCGCTGCGAGCGCAGATAATGCAGCGCGTCCTCGGTCGACCAGGGCTTCTTGTACGGTCGCACCGAAGTCAGCGCATCGTAGACGTCCGCCACGGCGACGATCCGGGCGCACAGCACGATGTGGTCGCCGACCAGCCCGTTCGGGTAGCCCGCGCCGTTGTACTTCTCGTGGTGGCCGAGCGCGATCAGCGCCCCCATACGCACGTACTTGGAGGCGCTGCCCTTGAGAATCTCGTGCCCGATGACCGGATGACGGCGCATCACTTCCCATTCGGCCTCGTCGAGCTTGTCCGGCTTGAGGAGGATCTGGTCCGGGATGCCGATCTTGCCGATGTCGTGCAGCGGCGCCGCGAGCTCGATCGTCTCGCACTCGTCGCGATCCAGTCCGATCGCGTCGGCGATGAGCCGCGAGTAGCGCGCCATGCGGATCAAGTGGTAGCCCGTCTCGGCGTCGCGAAACTCGCCCGCGCGTGCCAGCCGCAGCAGGGTCTCCTTCTCGCGCTCGCGCACCTCGCGCGTCGCCTCCTCGACCATGCCTTCGAGCAGGCGCTTGCGATCTTCCAAGGCGAGTTGCTGCCGGCGCAGGGTGAGCAGATTGCGACAACGCGCCAGGCACTCTCGCGCGTCGACCGGCTTGGTCAGGAAATCGGTTATCCCGGCGTCCAGCGCGGCGTACCGCACCTTGCGGTCGTCGTGCACCGTCACCATCACGATCGGAATATGCTCGTAGCCGGGCAGCGCGCGCAGGCGCTTGACGAACTCGATGCCGTCCATGTCCGGCATCATGTAATCAACCAGCACCAGGTCGGCGACGTGCCGCGTGGCCCAGACCACCGCGTCGACCGGACGCGCGAATCCCTCGACCACGACGCGCTGATCGAGGCTGCGCACCACCTGCTCCAGGATGGCCCGCCCGGTCGACTGGTCGTCAACCACCATCACGGTATTGCGGGCCATCGGCAGGACTCTGATCTGCGCCTGGGCCATGACTCCCTTCCCCCCTCGGGTTCTGCAGGGGAGACTACCCTCCGGCGATCGGAATGTCCACCCAATCCCCCTTGAAAATCAGGGTCAAGCGGACCTATTCCTCACCCCGATTACAAAGGCCAGCGGGGCTCGGGAGGGCGTGGTGCCGGAAGTGGGACTCGAACCCACACGCTGTCGCCAGCACCGGATTTTGAGTCCGGCGCGTCTACCAGTTCCGCCATTCCGGCGCGGTCGGGGCGGATTATCCCGGAGTTCAGCAGCAGCGGGAAGCGGAGGCACGAAGCGCGACCCCTATAATGCCGCGCCATGCGCGTTGCCGATTTCGACTATGCGCTGCCCGAAGAACTCGTCGCGCAGCAGCCTTCGGCCGAGCGCACCCAGAGCCGCCTGCTGCACCTCGACGGCGCGACCGGCGAGCTCGAAGACCTAATCTTTGCCCACCTCCCCGCCCTAGTGGGCGAGCGCGACGTCCTGGTGCTCAACGACACACGCGTGGTCAAGGCGCGCCTGGCGGGCCGCAAGAGCTCCGGCGGGCGAATCGAGATTTTCGTCGAGCGCACCCTAGGGGAGGACCAGGCGCTGGCGCTGATCCGCGCCAGCCACCCCCCGCATGCAGGAAGCGCGCTGGAAGTGGGCGACGGCGTGCGCATCGAGGTGTTGGCGCGCGAAGGGGAGCTGTACCGCCTGCGCTTCCACGACACGCGCGTCGCCGACGTGCTCGAGCGCTACGGCGCCGTGCCCCTGCCGCCGTACATCACTCACGCCCCGGGCGGGCGCGACGCCGAGCGCTACCAGACGGTCTATGCCGAGCGCCCGGGCGCGGTCGCCGCGCCCACCGCGGGACTGCATTTCGACCGCGCGATGCTCGCGCAGCTCGAAGGCCGCGGGCTGCGCATCGCGCGTGTCACGCTGCACGTGGGCGTCGGCACGTTCCAGCCGGTGCGGGCGGAACGCGTCGAGGAGCACCGCATGCACCGCGAGCGCTTCGAGGTGCCGCAGGCCGCCGTCGACGCCATCGACGCGGCGCGCCTCGCCGGCGGAAGGGTGCTGGCGGCGGGCACCACCGCGCTGCGTGCCCTGGAAAGCGCCGCGCTCGGCGGCCACCTCGAAGCGACCGCGGGGGAGACCGATTTGTTCGTGCACCCTGGATTCCGCTTTCGCGTCGTCGACCGGTTGCTCACCAACTTCCACCTGCCCAAGTCGAGCCTGCTGATGCTGGTGGCCGCATTCGCCGGGCTCGACCACATCCGGCGGGCCTATGCGCACGCGATAGACAAGCGCTACCGGTTCTTCAGCTACGGCGATGCGATGCTGATCGAGAGGGCGGCTTGAGCTTTGTCGTCACGCACCGCGACGGCGCGGCGCGCCGCGCTCGCCTCGATCTCGCGCACGGCGCCGTCGACACGCCGGCGTTCATGCCGGTGGGCACCTATGGCTCGGTCAAGGCAATGTCGCCGCAGGAACTGTCCGACATCGGGACGCGGATAGTACTGGGCAACACCTTTCACCTCTGGTTGCGGCCGGGGCTGGAGGTGATCGCGGCGCACGGCGGACTGCACCGCTTCATGGGCTGGAGCGGTCCGATCCTCACCGACTCGGGCGGCTTCCAGGTGTTCAGCCTCGGCGCGCTGCGCAAGGTGACCGAGGAAGGCGTCAGGTTCGCCTCGCCCATCAACGGCGATCGTCTGTTTCTCACCCCGGAGGAGTCGATGCGCATCCAGGGCGTGCTCGACTCGGACATCGCCATGGTGTTCGATGAGTGCACGCCCCACCCCGCCACGGAAGAGCAGGCGCGGGAATCGATGCGCTTGAGCCTGCGCTGGGCGGCCCGCTCCAGGCGAGCGTTCCAGGGCTCGCGCCACCTGCTGTTCGGGATCGTGCAGGGCAGCGTCTACGAGCCGCTGCGCGACGAATCGCTTGCCGGGCTGCTCGCCATCGGCTTCGACGGCTACGCGATCGGCGGGCTCGCGGTGGGCGAGCCGAAGACTGAACGCAGCCGCATCCTCGCGCACTGCGCGCCGCGGCTGCCGGCGGACAAGCCTCGTTACCTGATGGGCATGGGCACGCCCGAGGACCTCGTCGAAGCTGTCGGTGCGGGAGTCGACCTCTTCGACTGCGTGCTTCCGACGAGGAACGCGCGCAACGGCTGGCTGTTCACTCGCTGGGGCGACGTCAAGATCCGCAACGCGCGCTACCGCAATGACACGCGTCCTCTGGACGAGACCTGCGCGTGCTACGGTTGCCGCAATTTCTCGCGTGCCTACCTGCATCACCTGCACAAGGCGAACGAGATCCTCGGCGCGCGGCTCAACACGCTGCACAACCTGCACTATTACCAGGACCTGATGCGCACGCTGCGCGCCGCGATCGAGGTCGGACAGCTGGCCGAGGCCTCGGCTCGCATCCTGACGGAGCGGCGAACGCTGGTCGGCGATGCCCCGGAGTAGCGGCGTGGGCGGCGCGCACGGTGCTACAATCCGCGGCTTTCCCGCCACAGCAAGGAGTTAGCCGTGTCGATCTCCTCCGCATTCGCGCAAACCTCTGGAGGGGCCTTGGGCGACTCAGGAATCATCGGCTTGTTGCCGATCATCCTGATGTTCGGCCTGCTTTACTTTCTGATGATCCGGCCGCAGATGAAGCGCGCCAAGGAGCAGCGGCAAATGATCGAGAGCTTGCAGAAGGGTGACGAGGTCGTCACCTCCGGCGGCCTCGTTGGCCGGATCACCAAGCTCGCGGACTCCTACATCACGCTGGAGGTCGCGCCGAATACGGAAGTCAGCGTGCAGAAGGCGGCAGTGCAGGTGCTGCTGCCCAAGGGCACGATCAAGACCCTTCAGTGAACCGCTCGCTTAAGTGAACCGCTTCCCAGTCTGGAAGTACGCGATGATCGGCGTCGCGATCGTCGTCGCTTTCCTCTACGCCCTGCCGAATCTCTACGGCGAATCCCCGGCGGTACAGGTCTCCAGCTCCAAAGCGGTCTTCAAGGTCGACGCGGCGCTGATGTCGCGCATCGAGAGCGCGCTGAACGGGGCCAAGCTTGCCTATACGGGCGCCCTGCTCGATGCCAACAGCGTGCGCATCCGTTTCGCCGACACCGACACGCAGCTCAAGGCGAAGGACCTGATCGAGAAGTCGATCAACGACCCCTCGAATCCGACCTACGTCGTCGCGCTGAACCTGTTGTCGTCCTCGCCCTCCTGGCTGACGGCGATCCACGCGCTGCCGATGTATCTCGGACTCGATCTGCGCGGCGGCGTGCACTTCCTGCTGCAAGTCGACATGCAGGCGGCGGTGACCAAGCGACTCGACAGCCTCGCCGGCGACCTGCGCACCACGCTGCGCGACAAGAACGTGCGCCACCTCGGCATCACCCGTGAGGGCCAGACGCTGCGCCTGCGGTTTCGCGACGCCGCGACGCGTGACCGCGGCCGGGAGGAGATTCTCGCCACGCAGCCGGATCTCGCCATCGCCGAGCGCGACGAAGGCACCGACTTCCTGCTGGTGTGCACCCTCAAGCCAGAGGCACTCAAGCGCACCCAGGAATACGCGATCAAGCAGAACATCACGACGCTCCACAACCGGATCAACGAGCTCGGCGTGGCCGAACCGGTGATCCAGCAGCAGGGCGCGGATCGCGTCGTGGTGCAGCTGCCGGGCGTGCAGGACACGGCCAGAGCAAAGGAGATCCTCGGGCGCACGGCGAGCCTCGAGATACGCATGGTCGACGAGGACAAGATGCGCCCGGACATCCTCGCGGCGGCGGCCAAGGGCGACGTGCCCTTCGGCGATGACTACTACGTCGAGCGCAACGGCCAGCCGCTGCTGGTCAAGAAGCAGGTGGTGCTCACCGGCGACCGGCTGACCGACGCGCAGCCGGGGTTCGATCCGCAAACCAACGAGCCCGCCGTGCACCTGCGCCTTGACGGTCCCGGCGCGCGCATCTTCCAGGAAGTGACGCGCGAGAACATCAACAAGCGCATGGCGATCCTGCTGATTGAAAAGGGCAAGGGCGAGGTGATCACGGCGCCGGTGATCCGCAGCGAGATCGGCGGCGGCAGGGTGCAGATCTCCGGACGCATGAGTACCACGGAGGCGAACGACGTTGCGCTGCTGCTGCGCGCGGGCTCGCTCGCCGCCCCGATGGAGATCGTCGAGGAGCGAACCGTCGGGCCGAGCCTCGGCCGCGAGAACATCGCCAAGGGCTTCGACTCGACCAAGTGGGGCTTCTCCATCATCGTGGTCTTCATGTCGGTGTATTACGTGCTGTTCGGCGTCATTTCGTCGCTGTCGCTCGCGATCAACCTGCTGTTCCTGGTCGCGCTGCTGTCCATGTTGCAGGCCACCCTCACGTTGCCTGGCATCGCGGCGATCGCGCTCACGCTCGGCATGGCGATCGACGCCAACGTGCTGATCAACGAGCGTATCCGCGAGGAGATACGCGGCGGCGCCACGCCGCAGGCGGCGATCGCCGCGGGCTACGAGCGCGCGTGGGGCACGATCCTAGACTCGAACATCACCACGCTGATCGCGGGATTGTCGTTGCTGATCTTCGGCCAGGGCCCGGTGCGCGGTTTCGCGGTGGTGCACTGCCTGGGGATCCTGACCTCCATGTTCTCGGCGGTCACGGTATCGCGCGGCATCGTGAACCTCGTCTACGGACACCGGCGCCGCGTCGCCAAGCTCTCCATCGGCGACACCGCCTGGAAGTAGCACGCAAAGGATAGACCCGGATGGAGTTCTTCAAGATACGCCGCGTCATACCGTTCATGCGGTATGCGCTGATCTTCAATGTCATCTCGCTGATCACGTTCCTGGCCGCGGTCTTCTTCCTCGCCACGAGGGGGCTCAATTACTCGATCGAGTTCACCGGCGGCACGCTGGTCGAAGTGAGCTACAAGCAGGCCGCCGACGTGCAGAAGATCCGCGACACGCTGAAGCACGCGGGCTACGAGTCGGAGGTGCAGAATTTCGGCTCTTCGCAGGACGTGCTGATCCGCATGCCGATCGAAAAGGGCCAATCGAGCTCCGACCTGTCGCAGAAGATCTCGGCCCTGCTCAAGACCCAGGACCAGAGCGCCGAGGTGCGGCGCGTGGAATTCGTCGGCCCGCAGGTAGGCGCAGAGCTGGCCCAGTACGGCGCGCTCGCGCTGCTGGTGACGGCCATCGGCATCGTCGCCTATCTCGCGCTGCGTTTCGAGTGGAAGTTCGGCCTGTCGGCGATCATCGCCAACCTGCACGACGTGGTCATCATTCTCGGCTTCTTCGCGTTCTTCCGATGGGAGTTCTCGTTGCCCGTGCTGGCCGCGGTGCTTGCGGTGCTCGGCTATTCGGTCAACGAGTCGGTCGTGGTGTTCGACCGGGTACGCGAAAATTTCCGCAAGATGCGCAAGGCCTCGACGCCCGACGTGATCGACGCTGCGATCACGGGCACCATCTCGCGCACCATCATCACCCACGGCAGCACCCAAGCGATGGTTACCACCATGCTGATCTTCGGCGGGCCGGCGCTGCACTACTTCGCGCTGGCGCTCACCATCGGCATCCTGTTCGGGATCTATTCCTCGGTGCTGGTGGCGAGCCCGCTGCTGATGTGGCTCAGGGTCACGCGCGCGCAGTTCATCAAGCCGAAGCGCGACCGGCGCGACGAGCACGAAGGCGCCGTCGTCTGAAGGCCGGGGTCAGATGCGCCTGGCGAGCTCGGCTGCGCGGCCGACATAGGTCGCCGGCGTGAGCGCGAGCAGCCGCTTCCTGGCCGCGGCCGGAATCGGCAGCCGGCGAATGAAGCTTGCGAGCTGGCGCCGGCCGAGGCGCTTGCCGCGCGTCAGGGCCTTGAGCCTCTCGTAGGCCCGGGGCACGCCGTAGCGGCGCATCACCTGCTGCACCGGCTCGGCCAGCACTTCCCAGTTTGCGTCCAGGTCCGCGGCGAGCCGCTTCGGGTCGGCCTCGAGCTTGCCCAGCCCGCGCAGGCACGCGCCCCAGGCGAGCAGCGTGTGGCCGAGGGCACTGCCCGCGTTCCTCAGCGCCGTCGAGTCCGACAGGTCGCGCTGCCAGCGCGACACCGGCAGCTTCTCGGCGAGGTGCCTTAGGAGCGCGTTGGCCACGCCGACGTTGCCTTCGGAGTTTTCGAAATCGATCGGATTCACCTTGTGCGGCATGGTCGAGGAGCCGACCTCGCCCGCCTTCAGCTTCTGCCTGAAGTAGCCGAGCGCCACGTAGCCCCAGACGTCGCGATCGAGGTCGAGCACCACCGTGTTGGCGTGCGCGTAGGCGTCGAACAGCTCGGCAAAGGAGTCGTGCGGCTCGATCTGGATGGTGTACGGGTTGAACTCGAGCCCGAGGCGCTCGACGAAGCGTCGGCAGAAGCGCTCCCAGTCGATGCCCGGGTAGGCGGCCACGTGGGCGTTGTAGTTGCCCACCGCGCCGTTCGCCTTGCCGAGAATACTGACCGCGGCCACGCGCTGCCGGGCGCGCCGCAGGCGGTGGGCGAAATTGGCCATCTCCTTGCCCAGGGTGGTCGGCGATGCGGGCTGGCCGTGCGTGCGCGACAGCATCGGCAGGCGCGCGTGGCGGTGCGCCAGCGCGGCGAGCGCCGCGATCAGCTCGTCCAGCCTCGGCAGCATCACCGCCGCACGCGACTCCGCGAGCATAAGCGCATACGACAGGTTGTTGATGTCCTCGGAGGTGCAGGCGAAGTGGATGAACTCGAGCGACCTGCGCACCTCCGGATTGTTGCCCAGCCTGCCCCTCAGCCAGTACTCGATCGCCTTGACGTCGTGATTGGTCTGCACCTCGATGTTCTTGATGTGCTCGCCGTCGCGCTCGGAGAAGTTCGTGACCAGGCGTCGCAGCGCCGCTGCGGTCGACGCCGAGAACGGCTTCAGCTCGCGGATGCCGCGTTCGGCGGCCAGCGCCCGCAGCCAGGCGAGCTCCACCTTGACGCGCGTCCGGATCAGCGCGTGCTCGCTGAAATAGGGTCGCAGCGGATCCGCGGAACTCGCGTAGCGGCCGTCGAGCGGCGAGAGCGCGGTGAGCGGCGAGGGCATCGGGCGGGGGTGATCCTTCTTGACGCCGTATTATAAGGCCCGTGATTGTATAATCCGCGCCCGGTCCCACTTCGGCACAGCATGAAGCTCCTCGTATCGCTTCCCAGTCCCTACGGCCGCAAGGTGCGCATCGTCCTCGCCGAGAAGCGCATCGATTGCGATCTCCAGCTGGTCGACGTGGCGCCCGAGGACTCGCCGGTCATCGCCTACAATCCGCTCGGCAAGATTCCTACGCTGGTGCTCGACGATGGCACCGCGCTCTACGACTCGCGCGTGATCGTCGAATTCCTCGACAACGTGTCGCCGATCAGCCGCCTGATCCCGGAGGACAACCGGGAGCGCGTCGCGGTGCGCCGCTGGGAGGCTCTCGCCGACGGCGTGAGCGAAGCCGGAGCGCTGCTGCGCGCGGAGACACTGCGGCCGAAGGACGAGCAGAGCAGCGCTTGGATTGCCCGCCAGCGCGGCAAGGTGGAGCGCGGCTTGGCCGCGCTCGCTGCCGATCTCGGCGAGCACCACTGGTGCCACAACGATCGCTACACGCTCGCCGATATCGCGGTCGGCTGCTGCCTGGGCTGGCTTGCCTTCCGCCATCCGTCGATCGACTGGCGCGGCACTTACCGCAACCTGGCGAAGCTCTACGACCGGCTCTCGGAGCGGCCCGCCTTCGCCGACACCGCCCCGCGGTAGCGTCCTAGGCGATGATCGCGCCGCCGAGGCAGATCTCGGCGTCGTACAGCACCACCGACTGTCCGGGCGTCACAGCCCACTGAGGCTCGGCGAAGTCCACCGCGATGGTCCCGTCGTCGACGCGCGCGAGCATGCACGCCGCGTCGGCCTGGCGGTAGCGAGTCTTGGCGCCGTGGCGCGAGCGCGCGGGCGGCGGCTCGCCCGCCACCCAGCTCGCCTCGAGCGCCGCGAGCGACGGCGTCATGAGCAACGGATGATCGTGGCCCTGCACCACCGTAAGCGTGTTGCTCGAGACGTCCTTCGCCGCCACGTACCACGGCTCGCCGGCGCCGCCCAGGCCGATGCCTTTTCTCTGTCCGATGGTGTAGAAGGCCAGCCCGATGTGCTCGCCGACGCGCCTGCCCTCCGGCGTGACGATCGGTCCCGGCGCGTGCGGCAGATAGCGGTTGAGGAACTCGCGGAACGGGCGCTCGCCGATGAAGCAGATTCCCGTCGAGTCCTTCTTGGCGTGATTCGGCAGCCCCGCCTCGAGGGCGATGCGGCGCACCTCGGCCTTCTTCAGCTCGCCGACCGGGAATATCACCCGACGCAGCTGCGCCTGGCTCAGCCGGTGCAGAAAATAGCTCTGATCCTTGGCCGCGTCCGTACCCCGCAGCAGCTCGAACCTTGCGGCGCGCTCTCGAACCCGGGCGTAGTGGCCGGTCGCGATCTTTTCGGCGCCGAGCCGCAGCGCATGGTCGAGGAACGCCTTGAACTTGATCTCCGCGTTGCACAGCACGTCCGGGTTGGGCGTACGGCCCGCGGCGTATTCGCGCAGGAAATCGGCGAATACGCGCTCCTTGTACTCGGCGGCGAAGTTTACCGCCTCGAGGGGGACGCCGATCACGTCCGCCGCAGCCGCGGCGTCGATCAAGTCCTGGCGCGTGGAGCAATATTCATCGTCGTCGTCGTCCTCCCAGTTCTTCATGAACAGGCCGACGACCTCGTAGCCCTGCCGCTTGAGCAGCAGCGCCGCGACAGAGGAATCCACGCCCCCCGACATTCCGACGACGACTCGTTCACGCATGGGTACAGGGACCGCCCGCGCTCAGGAAAATTCCCGCGACAAGACCTCGAGCGGAAAGCGCCGGCCGGCCAGGTAATCGTCGACGCAGCGCTGCACCAGTGGCGAGCGGTGCTCCGAGCGCCGCGCGGCGAGCTCCGCGGGCGTCAGCCAGCGCGCGGCGACGATCTCCTTGTCGAGCCTGCGGCCCTCCTCGACCCCGTCCAGCCGGCCGGTGAAGGCGAAGCGCAGGAACGTCACGTCCGCAGCCTCGTACACCCAGCGGTAGATGCCCAGCAGCGCGGTCGGCGTGAAGCGGTGCGCCGTCTCCTCCAGGGTCTCGCGCGCGCAGGCCTCGACCAGGCTTTCGCCCGGGTCGAGATGGCCGGCGGGCTGGTTGAGCACCCTGCGCCCGTCCGCGATCTCCTCGACCAGGAGGAACTTTCCCTCGCGCTCGATAACCGCCGCCACGGTCGCGCTCGGGCGCCAGACTTCGCTCACGCGGCTTTCCTCGTATTCGTGCGGATGAACTCCGCCATGCGCGCCACGCCTTTCTCGATCGCTTCGTTCGAGGCCGCGTAGGAGAAACGCACGTGCTGGCCCTCGCCCGGCACGCGCGCGCCGAAATGGATGTCGGCGAGCAGCGCCACGCCCGCCTCGTTCAGCAGCCGCTTCCTGAACTCCTCGGAGTCCGCCGCGCCGATCATGCGGCAGGCCTCGGTAACGTTCGGCCAGACATAGAAGGCGCCGCCGGGCACCTGGCAGGTCACGCCCGGCACTTCGCCCAGCAAGCGCACGATCAGGTCGCGCCGCTCGAGGAAGCTGGTGCGCATCGCCTCGGCCGCGTCCTGCGGCCCGGTGACGGCCGCCAACGCCGCCCACTGGCTGATCTGCGAGGCGCAGGAGTCGGTATTGGTGATCCAGCGCGTGAACACCGGCGCCAGCACCGGATTCGACGTGAAGCCGATCCGCCAGCCGGTCATCGCCCAGGTCTTGGAGGCGCCGTCGGAGATGATGGTGCGCTCGTACATGCCGGGCACCTGGGCGATCGAGAAGAACTCGCCTGCATACACCAGCCGGCTGTAGATCTCGTCGGCGTACACCCACACCTGGGGATGCCTTTTCAGGATCGCGGCGATCGCCTCGAGCTCCTTCCTCGACAGCAGCCCGCCGGTCGGGTTGTGCGGGGTGTTCAGGATCAGAAGCTTCGTCTTCGGGGTGATCAGCCGCTCGAGCTCCGCCGGGTCGAAGGAAAACCCGCGCGCCTCGCGCAGGTGGATCGGCACCGGCCTCGCGCCGCTGGCGATGATCTGCGACTCGTAGATCGGGAATCCCGGGTTGGGATAGATCACCTCGTCGCCGGCGCCGTAGTCGGTGGTCGAGAGAATGGCGTAGGCGATGAACGGCTTGGCGCCCGCGCCGACCACCACGTCATCGGCGCGGATCGGCAGGCCGCCGCGCATCGCGGCGAGGTACCTCGCCGCGGCCTCGCGCAGCTCGCTGATGCCCGCAGAGGGCGTGTAGCCGTGGCGCCCCTCGCGGATCGCGCGGATGCCCGCTTCCTGCACGTTCTGCGGCGCCGGGAAATCGGGCTGGCCGATGCAGAACGAGACGATGTCCTTGCCCCGGCGCACGAGCTCGTTCACTTCGGCGAGCACGACGAAGGCGTTCTCGGTTCCGAGGCTTGCTGCGCGCTTGCTGATCTCGGGCATGGCATTCCTTCCAGGCGGAGAAGAGGTCGATTTTAGCCGATGAGGCTATGATTGCCGCATGCTGATTGCTTGCGTTGCCTACCAGGACGGCAGGAAGCTCGCCGAGATCGGCAAGCTCGAGATCAGGTCCTACCTGTCGCGTCCGGATTGCTTCGTCTGGGTGGCGCTGCGCGACGCGGACGCGTCCGAGCTGCAGGAGATGCAGGACGAGTTCGACCTGCACGAGCTCGCGGTCGAGGACGCGCGCCACGGTCACCAGCGGCCCAAGCTCGATGAGTACGGAGACTCGCTGTTCGCCGTGCTGCACACGCTCGAGTTCGCCGACGGCGAGCTGAGCGTCGGAGAAATGAGCATTTTCGTCGGCCGCAACTACGTGCTGTCGGTTCGCACCCGCTCACCCAAGGGTTTCCAGGAGGTGCGCGCGCGCTGCGAGCGCGAGCCGGAGCTGCTCAGAAACGGCTCGGGCTACGTGCTCTACGCGCTGATGGACGCCGTGGTCGACCGCTACTTCCCGGCGCTCGATTCGCTCGAGACGCAGCTCGAAGCGATCGAGGAGCAGATCTTCGCCAACCGATCGCCGCGCGCCAACATCGAGGCGCTCTACGGCCTGAAGCAGAAGCTGATGGTGCTCAAGCACGCCACGGCGCCGCTGCTCGAGGCGGTGAGCCGGCTCTACGGCGGCCGGGTGCCGCAAGTCTGCGCCGGCCTGAGCGATTACTTCCGCGACGTCTACGACCACCTGGTGCGGCTCAACCAGTCGATCGACACGGCGCGCGACACCGTCACCACCGCGATCTCGGTCAACCTGGCGATGATCACGATCGGCGAGAGCGAGGTGACCAAGCGCCTTGCGGCCTACGCCGCGCTGGTCGCGGTGCCTACGCTGATCGCCGGCGTCTACGGTATGAATTTCGAGCACATGCCCGAGCTGAAGTGGGCGTTCGGCTACCCGGTCTCGCTCGCCGCGATGGCGGGCATCGACGGCTACCTCTGGTACCGCTTC